>Ga0123357_10012582_pt1 | contig 10920 bp, 3 predicted proteins | sample TergutEmb28metaG_FD_89873 | JGI IMG/M metagenome (GOLD analysis project Ga0123357, IMG submission 89873) | Embiratermes neotenicus P4 segment gut microbial communities from Petit-Saut dam, French Guiana - Emb289 P4 | ecosystem: Host-associated > Arthropoda: Insects > Digestive system > Gut ... | reverse complement strand
GGGCCGCCGACTGTGAAATACGGTCTGTAATTCGTTTTTTGATCGCTAGGAATGTGCTACCAAGTGAGATTCATCACCAGATCTGTCAAGTGTATGGTGACAATGCGATGAGTGATGGCATGGCTAGGAAATGTGTTCGGATGTTCAATGAACGACGACAGAACGTGGACGATGAGGCGCGAAGTGTGCGTCCGTCTTTGGTGATTGGTGATTTGGTGCGTAAGGTCAACGAAAGAGTGCGTGTCGACAGGCGTTTCACAGTTTCTGATCTGTCCCTGCACTTTCCTCATATTTCAAGGACTCTACTCTATGGCATTGTCAGTAGACATTTGGGTCGCAAGCGGCCGCATTCTATGAGGAGGGTATACAAAACTTGTGCCCCGCTACGATAAGTGCCTCAAAAATGGCGGCGAATATGTGGAAAAATAATTTGAAGTATGTAGAATCTGATAACAATAAAATGTTATACGAAACATTACTCGATTTTTACAGCGAAACGTTACTTACTTTCTGAATAAGCCTCGTATTACTACCCAATATTTGTTTTCGATAGCGATTCTGTAACACGTTTACCTTATATCGGATATTATTTCAATATTTTAATATTGCGTATATCTTGATTGGTGTAAAAATCAGATCATAAAACCGGCCGTACATTCACTGGAATATGTAAACAACAGATCACAAATGTTCTCCTCATTGATTCGGAACTCCATTTGTGCCAACATCCGGGGTGGGCCGTGATAGCTCAGTCGGTATAGCGACTCGCTACAGGCTGGATTGTCTGGGGATCGAATCCCGGTGGTGGCGAGATTTTCCGCACCCTTCCACACCGGCCCTGGGATTCCTCCCAGCCTAATATAAAATGGGTACCGGGTCTTTCCCGAGGTTAAAGTGGCTGGGGCTTGTTGTTAACCACCCACCACATCTAGCGCCCAGGTTAAAGGAATAGTAGAGCTATACCTCGACCCCCCTCTGGGCCTTCGTGACCCTTTCTAGTGTGAACTTTTCCGTTACCTTTTGCCATCATCCGGGAGACTTCATTGTGGTTAGGGTAGTGCTTTATAAATGGTCCGTTGTATGGTCCACAGTGCAGGCTCCCTGATGATGACAGAAATGGAGTGTCAAAACACATACGAAGAGATGTGAAGCATCCGTTGTGTATATACTGCAGTGCATAAGAGAGGATGTGTGAGTTGACCCTTTCATTATGTTTAAATCTAAAATATTTGTCCCTATAAAATTAATATATATATATATATGTGCGCGCGCACGTGCGTGTGTGTGCGCGCGCCCGCTTGTGCATTTGCGTGCTTGCCCGCTTATGTGTGTGTGTGAATCGGAATCGCGTAAATTTTTGCAGGAACTCTTTAGTCTATAGCTCTTGTTTAGACGGTGGTGAGGCTGTACGACATAATTACTTATATATAATTACCATAGAATAAATACGTAGCGATACATGCACATACAGGAGTGCTGGTAAGTCTTTAGTCCGACCAGGAAGGAGACAAGCTAATGTTTCTGTCAGAATGACGTGAATTTCCTTCGGTACTTTATCTTGCAGGAAGAACAACATGGTGACTGCTCGCGTCTCAATTTTGTTGAATTCGCGCGCGTCACTGACATGCTTCCGAGATTGTTTCCTTCCTGGTCGGGATAAGGATTTATCAGCATCCCGATAAAGTGCATACAAACCATTTTGACTTGCTCTGGACACTCACAACTTTGACCCGGAACCGTAAATATAATTTAATTTATGACCTTAACACGCTACAATATGAAGCCACAACTTTGAGTATTTAAACAATATTTTTATGACAAATTGTCCAAATTTTTTTCAAATTGTAGCGTATTTAATTATGCAGGACTCTCACTTCTGTATCTCCGGCTGTTCGCACACAGAAAATTCTTTGGATGTTTCCTGTTTCCCGTCTCCAAGTAGCTGAGCTGTATTGTACATTGCGTTTGTACCAAGGTTCGTATTTTCTCCAAGTAATATGCACTAATAATTTCCACATTTTTCCTCAAAATGATCTATTTTGGACTCCTTATTTATCTTCTACTTTGTAGCCACTTTCTCATTACGGGGGTTTTCAGAGGAAGAGCCCATAGCACCCAGTATGCACTGGCTTATCACAGTTTTCTAGAAAGAAGAGTACCCATAATTCCCTCTTGTGAAACTCGAATCTGTTTACTAGGCTCACAGTGCCTAATTTTCGAAACAAAATCATTATTATATTGAGTTTTGTATCTTCGAAAAGAATTGAAACTTCTTTGTTCGACACCCAGTTTTGGTGGAATAGAGCTGAGCGGATGGATGGGCAGACGGCCAAAACGGCAGATGGGCAGGCAGACGGATATTTGGGTATTTTTATAAATTTGGACAAGAGAATTTCGAAAAAAAAAATAAAAGAAATCCCGAACCCAAAATATGCAGAACAACCCCTTCTTGTGTTAAGGCCTCGTCCTAAACAGTTTGTGCACTTGCTAGGCTTTATTACTGAACTAACCAAAACGAACTTTCATTCCCGTGGATTTCCTTAAAATAAATAACATTTGAATTACAAATTTGATGTTCTAGTAATACAGTCATTTTAACCATTTACCTGCCAATGTGGAGAATATGGTGAGCTCCGAATAATGCTAGCAGATGGAAGATGGGAATTAAATCGGCGTTTAATGGGATAACATACATTCCTGTTAATCAGTGGTTTATTTTTTAGACACGCTGTACTGCTAATTGATTGAGCCTTACAAATTAAAATTGTACCCATTGAGGAATAGCAGAGCACTTCGATTTTCGACTGTCAGCTTAGTGTGATTTTGCCGACACAAACCCAGCGGAAAAAAGGAAATGAGAAGCTGATGACAACAGGGAACCATGGCAACCATATTCCATTATCCAAACGTTTCCCCTTCCTCGGTGCGTGGCTTAGAACACACTCGATAATCCGTAATATGAATTCGAGAATAAAAACAACGCGATGCCTCTCCATTTCTCTTGTTGCTCACTTTACTAACGAAAGTACAACAGCTCAACTCATCTGTCGAACTGCTGCTGTCGTCCATGTCATGTCACAGTACTCGTATAGGTTCGATGTTCCACTGTTTCTTCTGCCTCATCATGTAGGCACAGAGAACACAGTAGAGCTCAGGTGAAAACTGATGGCACACGGTGACGCACGGTAGGGGAAGTGAAGGGGAAACATGTGAGTGGAGTGGGTAGCCAGTAGTCTTGCACTCTACCTCGGAACATGGTGTATCCAACATTACTACCGCTGATGCGCACAACTCAGCTGCCAGTAGTCGACAGAACTGACGCCCCCTCGCTGATTTAAATGGAACCGTCCGTTTCACTGAAAGACGAAATCTGGTTTCTGCACTTGTGCCATCACGTTTCAAACGTACTCTAATATTGAGTACCACAGCAACAGAACAAAGTACCAAACCAGACGCTAAAAGCAGAAGTAATTTATGAATGTGGAAAAATTAAGAAAAATACAAGGAACTCCGAATTGAATTTATAAATTATACTTGATCCTTGCATAAATTTCTAGTCCTACACAAAAATAGGGGGACCGCGGTAGCACAGTGCTTAAGGTGCTGTGTTACAAATCGGAAGGCCGCTGGTTCGATTCCAGATAGTGTCATTGCAATTTTTCATTGATGTAATCCTTCCGATCACACTATGGCCCTGGGGTCGACTAAACCTCTAACAGAAATAAGTACCAGGAGCATTTCTTGGAGGTAAAGGCGACCGGTGCGTAAGGCTGACAAACTTACCACCATCGTGTGTCGTTGCCTTGAAATCTGGAAATCTTAACTTCCTGGAACCCTCTGGTCCACTCCATTTCTGTAACGGGACTGCTTTACCTTTACACAAAACTATGCAAACGTTTGTATCCCAGACTAGAAAATTACAAATTAAGGCCATAGTGTATTCTCTAGGTATTTCGATCACTTATTCTGACATGAAGTAAGATCTAAGTACATTATACGTACTAAAGTTTATTTTATGTGTAATATATATTAATATAATCCCCTTAAGCTTGCCGTGTATCACTGTTCGGTGTTCGGTTTAACTTGCTGTAGTATAAACATTACTGACAATATTTTATCTTATATTGAACAGGCTTCCTTATTATTGATATAGAAATTTTTTGAATAGACATGTGTCTGATTGGTGTTACAAGGAACCCGGAATATCACAACCGGTATAATGCCTATTCTTACGCTGTACGTTCCGGGGTTTGAAGACAGGTATATATAGGAGTTCTGTCTTATCTACAAGGTCCATACCAAAACTGGGGTCCTCTCGGCCTCCTATCCAAGGGGCACAGCATTTCTTTCCCGCGGACAAAGGACCGATACGTGAATTTTATCCCTCTCCCAATTCACAGCGCCTTGCTTAAGAATCGATGAAGCTTACGTCTGGTCTACTAATGTGCCTTCATCTCTTGGATAGGGGCACTCAACTTGAGTTGGAATTTGTATTGTGAAGGAAAACGAGGTATTTTGTTGGTATAGCGCGTTTGGAACCTAATGGCACACGGTGACGCACGGGAGGGGAAGTGAAGGGGAAAGATGTGAATGGAGTGGGTAGCCAACAGCCTTGCTCTGTACGTCGGAACACGGTCTATACCATCGCTGTCCGCTGATCCGCAATCCTCGATTGTCAGTAGTCGACTGAACTGACACCCCCGCCGATTTAAATGGACTCGTCCATTTCGCTGAAAGACGAAATCTGGTTTCTGCGCGTGTGCCATCACGTTTCGAACTTGCTATACTGTACTTTAAACAGAGTCAGCTGTTATTTGTTCCTTTTTGGGTAATCCCCCGGCGTCTGAGTTCTAATTGCCGTCGTTTCGGAACTCACTATCGGTTCCATCTTCATAGGCAGGTTTCATTCACCTGCCTATGAAGATGGAACCGATAATGAGTTCCGAAACGTCGGCAATTAGAACTCAGACGCCGGGGAATTACCCATAAAGGAACAAATTACGTTTAGAACACGGCGAAAGCTTAAAAACAAGGAAGAGTCAGTTGTTCCTTGCTAAATACTGTGCTTGATTTCTGGAATACTGTGCTGGTGTATCCAATAGGAATATACTTTACACTTGATGTTAGTATTCTGAGGATTATACAGAGTGTATAATACAACGGAGAATTAACTATACTGTTAGCGCTGCGTATGTTAAGTACGTAAACATTCCTTGCGACATATTATGATGTATTCTTGTGTAGGATAATAATTGTACAGATTAACCTCTTTATTATCTTCCTTGGAAGTGTTGTGAATCCTTGTTAAATTTCGAGGGGTGAGAAAACATACAGAGCTTTCCATTTTCGCCCAAAACATGTTGTTCTAAGATGCTGCCAACTATATACTTTTCAATGTTATCGATTTTATTTGATCTTAGTAATTAACCAACTTAATGCACAAAATTTTTTTTATAATAAGTTTATTATATGCCTGTACATATTTCGAGCACTGTTGTGCTCATCATCAGGAGGTAAAATTGTATAATACAGCATCTGTTATCGTCACACCTGTAGGTGGCCGTCCCGTGCACCGGACGGTCACCTACAGGTGTGAAGATACCAGATGCTGTATTATACAATTTGACCTCCTGATGATGAGCATAACAGTGCTTAAAACATGTAGAGGGATATAACAAACTTATTATAAAGAAGATTTTTTTAATTCAGTTGGTTAATTACTAAGATTATACTGAGATGCATGGTCAGCAAAACATCCATTTCATTTGGTTTGTGGGTCATTTAATATATAGCAAAACTCATCGGATAGAGTTTTCTTCGGTCCAGTCTAATTAGTCCCATTTTTATATACCTTTATTATGCAATATTTCAAATATATTTATGCCGGATATTTTTTATTAATTTTAAAATTTCCATGGCATTATCAACGTTCCTGCATCCATGTTTTTTTTCACCTTTTGCTTAACTTGACTTAAAACATAAATATAAAAATATCATGGATATGATCCGATGACCTAATTTGGAATTATCTTCAGAGTGCTCCGATATAGAAGCAATCCCAGTTCTAGTACCTTATTTTGTGAACACCATTTATGTGACATTACTTTATGCTTTTTCTTGTGTTGGTATTGCTTTTTGTTATTTTGTTGACGTCAAACCTCCTTTCTGTTTTACGCTTTTAAATATATTTTTTAAAATATATATTGTTTTCTCAATATGTAAATTTCCTCTATTGTTCACTTTATTACTTTACGAATTTCATTTCCCTTATTACATATTTTATTGTAACTTTCTTCAGAACTCTTCATATTGCTTCAACCATTGTTTGTTGCAAACTCATTTCTGCCTTATCTTTCCGTTTTCCTCTCATTTTTTCCAATAAAATGTTATATGTCTTATCTATCACACATACGAATGCAGCTATTCCAATTTTTGCGAGCACGGACGGAATTGCTGTGACTTACTATATCTTCTGCGTAGGGTTATGAAACATTCATAATACATTTCTTCCTCTATGTAATTTAAGTAAACAATCCACTTATTTTTCTACGGTGGTCTGTTCCTAAGATGCAATTCATATTAGGATGCATACAGTTACACACATTTGTTATCTGTTCAGCTATATATATATATATATATATATATGTGTGTGTGTGTTTTCTTTTTCAGATGAATCCAAACAGGCGCACCCTACTTCTTAGTATATTTATTTTAACTTCTCTACATGTTTCGGGCATCATCAGTAGAACTTACTGTATCTATGCGACACTGGTATTTTTTACTCTATATGGGTGGCTGTCTGGTCTGGTCTGGTCTGCTGATTGGGATGAGAATAGTCTCATCCAAATTCGTGAAGTAATAAAGTAATAAAGTAATAAAGTAACCAGCACGGGAAAATTATAATTTGAGACAAAAAGATATATTTTTAAAAAATATATTTAAAAGCGTAAAATAGAAAGGAGGCTATGACGTCAGCAAAATAACAAAAAGCAATATCAACACAAGACAAAACATACAATAATGTCAAAATAATGGTGTTCACAAAATAAGATACTAGAACTGGGATTGCCTCTATATCAGAGAACTCTGAAGATAATTCCGAATTAGGGAATCGGATCATATCCACGATGTGAAATATGTTTGTACGTTAAACAAAACTTAAAAAAAGACATGGATGCAGGAACGTTAATGATACCATGGAAATTTTAAAATTAGTGCAAAGTAACCAGCATAAATATATTTGAAATACTGAATAGAAAGACATATAAAAATGGGACCAATTAGACTGGACCGAAAAAATCTCTATCCGATGATCTCCTTGGTAAATCTCATCCCAACCAGCAGGCCAGAGAGCCAACTATACGGAGTGAAAAATACCAGTGTCTCATAGATAGAGTAAGTTCTCCTGATAATGGGCACAGAGTTGCCCGAAACATGTAGAGAAGTTCAAATAAATATACTAAGAAGTAGGGTGCACCAGTTGGCTTCATTTGAAAAAGATTATACGTGGATGAACGGTCAACAAAATATAAAATATATTTGTGTGTTTAATATTAATACATCCAATTAAGTTCCAACTAGGAGAGTTTTCCGAACATACCAAAATATTTCACATAGACATCAGGAACTGGGTAATCAAAATAACGTGCCCTTGTCCAATTCTGCTTTTAAAGAATTGTGTTTGATAAGTTATTCGGTTGAATGCAATAATTTATTACTAATGGCAACACTTGAAAGGTTTACGTCCCTAGTCGTTTGTGAGCGCGGTAATGAGCTTTCGGGTTCCGTGAAATGCGAGGAATTTCTTGACTAGCTGCAAATCAATTACCTTATCAAGAAGGACTCTGCAACATGGAGAAAGCAAGTCCTTTTCATAACAGTAACTACATCGACATGTAGTGGGTCCCTGTCACCACGGCATGGCGCGTTCTCAGGTTGCGGATAGAAGAAGGCCTCCGATAAGGAGGGCAGCTGAGAATAAATTGAATAAGCAGTCGCGGACAGCCGACGAGGGGTGCTCCTCCAACTTTGGGGTTGGGCGAGGTGTTAACAACTCCTACCTGTTAAAAACTTTGTTAAGAAACACTCACATGAGGGATGCTTGCTCTGGAGACAAAACCATTCGGAGGTAAACTGTATATGGACTGGATTGGGCTCGCCCAGGATAGAGACAGTTGGCGGACGCTTGTGAGTGCGGTAATGAACCTTCGGGTTCCGTGAAATGCGAGGAATTTCTTGACTAGCTGCAAACCAGTTAGCTTTTCAAGAATGACTTAGCACCATGGAGTAAGTAAGTAAGTTAGTAAGTAAGTAACTAAGTGAGTAATTTCTCTATAGGGGTGTATAGGGTCTTACTGAGGAAACCGGAGGGAAAGAGACCACTGGGGAGACCTAGGCGTAGATGGGTGGATAATATTAGAATGGATCTCCAGGAAGTGGGATGTGGGTATATGGACTGGATTGGGCTGGCTCAGGATAGAGAGAGGTGACGGGCGCTTGTGAGTGCGGTAATGAACCTTCGGGTTCCATGAAATTCGGGGGATTTCTTGACTAGCTGCAAACCAGTTAGCTTCAAAAGAAGGACTCTGCACCATGGAGTAAGTAAATAAGTATTATCCACATCGACACTTAGAAAATGGGTATACAATGTGGCAATATGTAACTTAGCATAATGTGGCGGGCGTTAAAGAATTATTTTAGGCTGGTTCGCAAAATTTTGAAGAGCGACTATTAGCTTCGTCATGATTCTCCGTTCGTCCGTACGTCCGCATGGAATAACTTGGCTCCTACTGGACTAATTTTTAATAAAATTCGATATTTGAGTACTTTTCGGAACACTGTCTAGGAAATTTATGTCTTATTAAAATCTGACAAGAATAACGGCACTTCACATGAAGACCACTACATATTTTTGACCACATCTCTCTGAAGTCTTGTTACAACGAGAAATTGTTCATGAAAACCTTGTAGAGGAACTCAAAACACGTATTTTGTGTTCAATAACTCTTTTTCAACAATCGTGCCGTTTATGATATAATGTGGAAACGTTTTACACAAGGGGGCACGCCAGAGATGACAATAAAATACGGCGAATGCGCATGGCAAGCTGGATAATTAAGACTACACACACACTCACATACACACACAATTACACTCACACTCACACAAGACGCTTACACACACTCACACACACAATCACTCACACACAATCACACATTCACACTCACACATAAACACACCAACACACACTCACACTCACTCTCACACACACAAACGCTTACACCCACACTCACACAAACACGCACACACTCACACACACAATCACACATTCACACTCACTCACGCACACACACACACACACACTCTCACAATATGTAATACTGCTTTCTCACAGCAACAATGGCTGCAAGAACGTGCCTCATTATTACGTCATAGGTACACTGCCTTCCTTGTTCCGTTATGTTGCGCCCAATTGTATTGTTACTAACATCGCAGATATCATGAAGTATGATACTGTATTGTTACTAACATCGCAGATATCATGAAGTATGATATTGTATTAAGTAATTTAGATATTAATTGACATATTCAGTGTGTGGATGCTTTGACGTAGCTTAGAATGCTATATTTGGTTTGTTGTCACTACGTAATTTTCAGAAAAAGTTTCGTCGTGGTACTTGGGCTTTTTATTTCAGCATACAGAATTTCGTATTTCAGCGTACAGAATTCCATTACTTTTATCTTCACCTGCGGGGAAATTCTGAAACTCTATTTACTTCCTTCGAGATTCTATGGTTGTTTCGGTACTTTCTTTGCCTCTTTCGCCATCTCCGAAAATTTGCTCGTCTTAAGAACATACTTACTGTCCTTGTTCCATTATTACCACAGTGTTACCTTTACTGCCTTCGATAATGTATAATTTATTTTCTTAGTTAATTATACACGTACAAATGGTTTTCGTAATTCCAAAAGCGCAAAACTGCGATCTTGCTTTCCAATAGTATACAGTGATTCGAAAACATGGACTCAATTTTATACACCTATATTTCCTGAACCATTCGTGGAATGTGAATGATCTACACACCATTTGAACGAGAAGCTCATATCCTTTAAAATACCACTACTAGAGCGCTCGTCTATTGCATAACCGTGCAGCAGAGTCAGTTGAGAGCAAAACGGCTACTATGCAGCGCAAGAATTTTTGCGTGTATCAGAGGAGAACGTGAAACGACTTCAAGAGGTTTATGAGCGTATTCCGCAAGTCAACCCGTAGAGCGAGTAGAGAACTTGGAATACCGCAACCTACTGTCTGGCGTGTGTAGGCGCTGTTTACTGTTGAATTGAGTCCATCTTTTTTAATCGTCCTGTATTTTTCTTAGAGTTTTATATAAGTTTTTTGGTAAAAGTTTTGCGTAATTCGTGTTCATAATTCGACGCTTTTATTATCGATGTTTGAATTTGAAAAGAAAATCAGTATTTCTGTTCATTGTTGTTATTGCAAGCAGACACATTACTCTGAACTCCCTTGCCAAGAAGATTTCTTTTATCAGTAACATGAATAAATGAGAATTATCTATTCCTTTTTATCTAGAAGGTGTTACCTCTCTTTCCAACTTAGTTTCGGTCTACCCAGATTTATCTCTTTTTTTTTATCAAATTTGGATTTAGAGAAATGAATTACAGTATAAGGGGTAGTGATGCGTAATACTGTAGCCTATCCTACCGTAATACTAAAGCCTATCCTACCGTAATACTATAGCCTATCCTACCGTAATACTGTAGCCTATCCTACCGTAATACTAAAGCCTATCCAACCGTAATACTATAGCCTATCCTACCCAACAGTCAACCTCACCTTCTCGTGGTATACCCTGTTCTCACAAACGAGGAAATGACGACCGAGTCACAGCGGTATAACTG
>Ga0123357_10012581_pt1 | contig 10921 bp, 9 predicted proteins | sample TergutEmb28metaG_FD_89873 | JGI IMG/M metagenome (GOLD analysis project Ga0123357, IMG submission 89873) | Embiratermes neotenicus P4 segment gut microbial communities from Petit-Saut dam, French Guiana - Emb289 P4 | ecosystem: Host-associated > Arthropoda: Insects > Digestive system > Gut ... | reverse complement strand
GACAGATGTAGGTTCGTATTCACCTAACGCATGGGGCTTATACGACATGCATGGGAATGTGGAGGAATGGTGCTGGGACCGATATGCAAGTTATCCAAACGATTCGCAGGAAGATCCCGTGGGACCGACCTCTGGAGGCAACCGCGTGTTGCGCGGCGGGTGCTTTGCAATCTATGGTCAGCTCCTCCGTTCGGCCTATCGGTGCAGCGACTCCCCGGCCTACCAGGGCCTCAACGGCCGCTACGGTTTCCGTCTTGTTCGCCCATGAGGCAAGCAAAGTAAAAATTAAAAGGTAAAAGAGAAGGCGGAATTTTTTGCTTTTTATTACCTTTTACCTTTTACCTTTTACCTTTGTAGCTCACGTCTTTTTCTCCCACAATGTTCCCTTCTCCAGCAAACCTAAATTGTCCTTTTGCTGCCCGATAGCATGCTTTACAAAATGCAAAGTGGAGCGGCTCGGTTGTTTTCGGCAATATTCTGCGTATCTCACTAATGCCTACCCTATGCAGGAAAACCAAAATTGTCAATTTTTGCCGCACACCAAACCGGAAAAATGCCGGGGACTGGCGGGTAAGCGCGGTGTGAAAAAAAGTGACCGTCACCTTTTTTCTATTGCCATAGTAACTAAAAAACAGTTGCATAATTGAAATAATATATTTATTATTACTGAATTAAAACAAGGGGGTTATCTGCATGGCTGACAATATGCTTAAATACAAGGATTTTTACGGCAGTGTTGAATATTCAGCGGCTGACGAATGTTTTTTTGGTAAAATTTTAGGAACTACCGACCTTGTCACATTTGAAGGCAGCAGCGTGGGTAGCCTGAAAAAAGCCTTTACCGAAGCTATTGATGATTATCTTGTTCTTTGTGAAGAAGCAGGCAAAGAACCGCAAAAATCCTATAAAGGCTCTTTTAACATTCGTATCCCTCCTGAACTTCACAAGGCAGCTGCGGCGATTGCAAGCAGAGAGGGCATTTCGTTAAATGCCTTTGTAGAAAGGGCGATTTCTGATGAAGTTCACTCATAAAAAGCCCCTGAAAAATGGCGCCTGACAGAGGAAAAAGTCTCCATAAATAGACAAAATCATTTTGAAAAAGTCTGTATATGGAGATTTTCCGAAACAAAAAGTCGCCAGGCGCCACTGGGCAGCTCACTGGACAAATTTTAGTTTGCGATTATCATACTAGTATGAAAGCTCCTATTCTGGCGCCTTCGGTGCTGGCGGCGGATTTCTCAAAACTGGCGGAGGCCCAGGCAGAGATCGACGCTTCCGGAGCCGAATGGACCCATCTGGACGTGATGGATGGAAATTTTGTTCCCGAAATAAGTTTTGGTTCGAAGATGGTGGCGGACCTGCGGCAATTGAGCCGCTCTGTTTTTGATGTCCATCTTATGACCGTTCATCCCGGGAATCTTATCGGAGGTTTTGCCCGGGCCGGGGCCGATTATATCACCTTTCATTATGAAGCCGCTGTCCATGTGCTCCGTATTCTGGACGCAATACGGGATTTGGGCAAAAAGGCCGGGATAAGCATCGTTCCATCAACGCCGGTTCACGCGATTGAGGAAGTCCTGCCTTTTGCGGACCTCGTCCTCGTAATGACGGTTAACCCCGGGTACGGCGGTCAAAAACTCATTCCACGGTGTCTGGAAAAGGTCAAAAAACTGGTTTCCATCAGGGAAAAAGAGGGCTATGGCTACCTGGTTTCCGTCGACGGCGGAGTTAACCTGAACAGCGCTCCCCTGGTGAGGGAAGCCGGGGCGGATGTGCTGGTAACAGGAGAGGCGTTTTTCAGGGCCCCGGATAAGGCGGCCATGACCGCCCTCCTTAAGGGTAAATAAATTTCGGCCGAAATATAAATAGAGGAAGCTCTAAAAACCCGCCCGGATTTTCAGAACTTTCAGTTTGTCCGGAAACTTCAGTTCTGATTGGAGAGGCCGGACCCGGCGGAGGATAGGGGAATGATAAGAAGGCTGCGTTCATCAGGTTTTCGGGGATTTTTGATCGTCGCGCTGTTTCTGGCCTTCACAGAATTTGTTATCGCTCAGTCTCCTCAGTCTCCTCCGGCCGATCAGACACGTTCCCGTCTACAGACCGGCATTAGGCTCTACAGCCAGGGAAAATGGCCCGAAGCGGTTCTGGAGCTGCGCAGGCTTCAGGCCGAGGCCACGACCAACGCGCAGCGTGCGGAAGCGCTTTTCTGGATCAGCATGTCGGAAATATCCGCGGGAGAATACGATCAGGCGCTTCAGGATATGGACGCGCTGGAAGCAGCGGATCCGGCGAATCGAAGGGTCGCGGAATTACCCTATCAGCGGGGCCGGGCGCTCTATAACCTTGGCCGTTACAGCGAAGCCATTGTTCTTCTGAAAGGATACGCCGACAGCCTTACGCCCGGCGGCGGCGTTGTACTCAGCCCCGCCGATACTTCCCGGAAAGCGGCGGCGCTCTACTGGACCGGAGAGTGTCTTTATTCCATGGGGCAGCTGGACAAGGCGGCTGATGTCTTTACGGGCATTGTCCAAAATTATCCGGGCTGCTCGAAATACGAGGCGTCGCGTTATCGCCTTGATCTTATAGAACAAAAGAAAGTTGAAAATGAACTTTTGGGCCTTCTTAAATGGAGCCACGAAGAATCCCTCAAAAATATGGAAGAATACCGCAGAAGAGAGGCGGCCTACGACCAGGCCCTGGGCGCCTACCAGAAACGAATTGCCGATATGCTCAAGGACACCCGGCTAAAGGATCTGGAAGATGAAAATTCCCGCTACAAGGATCAGCTTGACGCAGCCCAGCAAAGAATCAGTTCCCTGGAAGGTACCCTTAAAGAAACATCCGCCACCCTTGAAAAAGTTCAGGATTCTGCTACAGTCGAAAGGCTCAAGACACTCAAGGCCTCGGCCCAGGATCTCGAGAGCAAGATAGCGGGCCAGGACGGAAACAGGCAGGAGACAGGTAAATGAACAGGAAACCGTCCCTTTGTAAACGATTTTCGGAATTTTTTGCCGCGAAACAATTCAAACCAATAATGTTTTTTTTGGTCTTTTTGGGACTGATCGTTTCATTCCCCGCGGCGGCGGCTGAGTATAACAACGGAAAAGTGCGCCTCGTCCTTGATGAGCGGACGGGGAGGTTTTCCCTTTACTTACTTTCTGAAAGTAACCAAATAAAAGCTACTCCTCTCTTTTCCAACCAAGATCCCAGAACCAGTTTCCTTTCGGTGATGGTGAACGATCGCCCCTACAAAATGGGAGATACATCCCTGTTTAAAATTCACCTGGCCGGAGACAATACCAATCCATCCTTTATTTTTGAAAATTCATTTATGAGCGTGACTGAGGATTTTTTGTTCATACAGGGAAATAACAGTTCTGCGGCAAACGGCGTATCCGTTACGATAACCCTTGAAAACCGGGGGGATCGCCAGATCACGACAGGCGCCCGTTTCCTCCTGGATACCTGCCTTGGCGAGGGTTCATCCGGCTTTCCCATCACTACCGATCTCAGAACCATCAATTCGGAAACGCTCATCACCCGCTCTGATACTGACGCGTGGTGGACAGATAAAAACGACAAGGTATCCCTGACAGGGAGCCTTAATACCGGTTCGTCCGGAAATTCGGCCGGAGATCCCCCGGGATTTCAGGACGGAAATCCCGACAGTGTTCAGTTTGCCAACTGGAAGAAGCTCAGCGATGCTTCCTGGAAGGCGCCTTACCAGCCGGGAAGGAATTTTAACTTTCCGCCCTATTCCGTGGGGGATTCCGCGGTCTGTTACTATTATGAACCGCTTCCCCTGGAAAGTGGAGCAAAGCGAAGTTTCGGTTTTTCGCTTCTCATGAATGACATTGGCGCGGCGCAAACGCCGCAGGGCGGGACAAACAGCGCCGCCGCGAATTCTTCCGCCGCGAATTCCTCCGGGGCGAGTTCCGCGGCCGCGGCTCCGGATGCTTCGAATGCCAGGGCGCAGGATTTGGCGGCGCTCAGGGAACTCATGGGCCGCATGGACGCGGGCATAGCGGCGGGAAGCATCAGCGCGGATGACCTGGCTGCGATTGAGAGCGCTCTCGCCGGGCTCCAGGCAAAGTACAATTCCGGCGGCAGTTCACGGTAAGCCATGAAACTAGATCCCATTCTGACCAAAGCGGTCCGCCTTGCCAGGAAGAAGAAGTACGACGAATCCATAAAAACCCTGGAGAACGAGGCCAACCGCTATTACGGTTCCTTTACCTATTACTACGTGCTTGGCGCCGCCTACCTGTATTCCAATATCTTCGGAATGGCCCTTACCTATCTGAAACTTGCGCTGGAACAGAAAATGAGGGATCCTTATGCCCTGCTTGGTCTTGCGGTTCTGTACCTGAACCACGGGGACACGGACAAGGCTATTGACCTCTATCTGGAAGTAAAATCTATCGATGAATCCAACAAGACAGCCGCCAGGGCGCTTAAAATAATCCGCAAGTACGGCGGTCCGGCAGAAATATCCGCGTGGATAGATTCCGGCAGGCTTCACTCCCTCTTTCCGCCCTTCCCCAAAGCGGATATTGAGCGGGGTCGTCTTGTTCCGGTAATTCTAGCCGCTCTGGTTGGACTGTGCATCATCTTTGGGATCGGCGTCAAAGCCGGCTTCATTCCCCTTTCCGCCGCCAAAAACCAGAGGGCGGCGCCGGCAGCGGCCAGTCTTGCCAGGGGCGAGCGGGAAGCGCCGGTACAAACCGGTGGTAGCTACCGTTATGTGCTTACCAGGAACCAGGTGCTGGACGATTACAGCGAGGCGCAGAAATTATTCGCCTCGTACCGCGACGAAGCCGCCAAAGTCAGGCTGAACCGTATCCTGGAATCCAATGCGTCCGACCCAATTAAAAACAAGGCCAGGCAGCTTATCGCCTTTACTGAAGTTCCCGGCTTCAACACCCTCAAGGACAGATTCAGCTACGCTGATGTCATGAAAGATCCTTTTATCTACCGGGACTGCCACGTGATCTGGCGGGGTATGGCGACTAACATAGTTTACGGACAGAATCAAACTTCCTTTGATCTGCTTGTGGGTTATGATACCCGCCGGACAATGGATGGTATTGTGCATGTGGATTATGATTTTGCCATCGCCGTAAATCCCGAACTTCCGGTGGAGATCCTGGGCCGCGTAATACCTGTATCCACCGAAAAGGAACTCAATATCCGTATACAGGGAGTTGCCCTTAACCAGGCGGGTCTGCTGGATAAGGCGCAGCAGCCGGATCAAGCGCAGAGTAAATGAAAGCGGTAATTCAGCGGGTGCGGAACGCTTCGGTAATGACGGCGGGCGAGCTAAGCGGCGCCATAGACCGGGGGCTTTTGGTTTACCTTGGGGTCGCGAGGGAAGATACCGAAAAAGACGCCGCGTGGCTTGCGGAAAAGATCGTTCATCTGCGGATCTTTGAAGACGCGGAAGGAAAGATGAATCTTTCGCTGAAGGAAATCTGCGAAGGGGACAACCGGGAAAAAGCGGCCGGCGCCGCGTCATGCGGCGTAACGGGAGTTTTAACGGTTTCCCAGTTTACGCTCCTTGCCGATGCCCGCAAAGGCCGCCGGCCTTACTACGGCGCCGCTGCTGAACCGGAAACGGCCAAAAGCCTCTACGAATACTTTGTTGAAAAAATCCGGGAACAGGGTCTTGTATCCGAAACCGGGATCTTTCAGGCCCGCATGGATGTTAGTTATACCAACGACGGCCCCGTGACCATATTGCTTGATTCAAAAGAACAATTAACAATGAGCAATTAACAATTAACAATGAAGAGCCGGATAATCTTGCTTTTTTCATTTTTCATTGTTCATTGCTCATTGTTTCAGCAGTTTTCTGATGATTTCGGCGGCGCCGTCGTAATCCATTATCATTACCGCGTCTTTTATTGTCTCTATTTCTTCTTTCAGGGCGCCATCAGGGTTAAACGCGTCAAGGCTTTCCATTGCGTCGTTTATGAGCACGAAATTTGTTTCGCCAAACGCGTCGGTCAGCTTTTCAAAAACATGCGCCATGGCGGGCGGAATTTCAACAGGGCCATGATCCTGGATTTTTTCCGCAAAAGCTTCCTTCAGGCGGTAACCCAAACTGTTGAGGCTTTCCAGAAACGATGGCATGTTTACGGAACAAAACGCGGCGTTCCCCATGTTGGAAGCTCCCTCAAGATCCCGCGCCTTGGCGGAAAGCTCCATTGCCCCTATATTGGCAAGCGAGCCTTTCATGCTGTGTACTTCGATGCAAAAATTATGCATATCGTCCGATGCCAAAAATTCGTTCAGGTTTTTATTGCACTTGTCAATTTCCTTGATCATCAGCTTCAGCGAACCTTCGTAAATATCGCGCTGACCGGAGACCCGGTCCAGCCCCGCGTGTACGGAAATTTCTTCGATGCGTTCAATTTTTGTCCAGAAGTCGGAAAGCGTTTCGGTTTCGGGCGCGGGGCTTGCTTCGGCATCGGGTTCCCTGATCTTTTCGGCGGGAATCCAGTCCAGCAGCACTTTCTTGAGCGCCGCCCTGTTGATGGGTTTGGTCAGGAAATCGTTCATACCGGCGGCAAGGAACTTCTCCTTTACACCCGCTACGGCGTTGGCTGAAAGAGCGATGATGGGTATGGTTACGCCTTTTTCACGGATGATCTGGGTGGCCTGAATGCCGTCCATTTCCGGCATCATGTGGTCCATGAAAACAATATCGTATTGTTTCCTGCCGATCATCTCTATTGCTTTCGCGCCGGAGGTAACCGTATCCGGGATAATTTTGCAGAGCTGCAAAAGACCGCGCGAAACATTCAGGTTAACTTCGTTGTCATCAACAACCAGAATTTGGGCTTCGGGCGCGTATATTACTTTTTCATTCCCGTCATCATGGCGGACATGCGAGGGGTCTCCCATGATTTTTGGAATCATAATATGGAAAATGCTGCCCCGGCCGTAAAGGCTTTCTACGGTTATTTTGCCGCCCATCATTTCAACCAGGGCCTTGGTGATGGAGAGGCCCAGGCCGGTTCCCTTTCTGGCATAATTTTTCTGTATGTCAACCTGGGTAAAAGCTTCAAAAAGCAGCGGTATATCCTTAGGCCGTATGCCTATACCGGTATCTTCGATATCAAACCGGATACTCGCCTCGTTTACGCAGATGGTCAGGCGTACGTAGCCTTCTTCGGTAAATTTTATGGCGTTGCTGAGTACATTCAAAAGCACCTGACGCAGGCGAACATCGTCACCGAACAGGCAATTGGGCAGTTCATTGAACGTGACAAACTTGTAGACTATATTTTTGTTCTTGATCAGAAAGCGCGCCATTGAACCGACGTTGTTAACCAGTACGGGGAAATCGTAGTGCACCGGCACCAGGCTCAGTTTACCGGACTGTATTTTTGAAAGATCAAGGATATCGTTGATAATATCCAGCAGGGCTATGGCGGAGGTGTGGATGTCCTGGACGTACTGCTCCTGGTGTTCGCCCAGGCTTTCCGCGAGCAGCAGTTCCGACATACCCATAATAGCATTCATCGGTGTACGGATCTCGTGGGACATATTGGCCAGAAACTGGGTCTTTGCTTCGGCGGCGTCTTCGGCGCGCGCCTTGGCCGCCTCGGCCTCTTCGGTCATAAGCTTTAGCTGGTGGGTGCGCTCTTCGACACGCTTTTCCACAAAATCCAGATGCTCTCTCTGCGTGTCGACCATTTTCATAAACGCGAGTTCCAATACCGCGATTTCGTTCTTTTCGTCCAGGTGTTCGTCCGAAACGGCCGGAATATAATCCTCGCCGATGTTATTGGCGGAAATTTGCAGGGCCTGACGCGTCAGCCTCCGGATCGGCCTTACGAGGTTGTTTGTATTTATGAAAATAACGCCTACTATCAGGAACATGCACGTGACACAGGCCGTGACTATCAGAACAATGATTCTGGCCGCTCCCGAGAAAAGCAGATCCAGGGGAGTATCCACGTATAAAAAGAGGGGGTGGCGCTCAGCGCCGGCGTCAATAAAAACCGGATGCAGGGATACCAGCGATTGCTGCCCCGAAAAGGGAGACAGGGTTTCCCTGAGAAATTCAGTTTTGTGATGTACAGCGGCGCTTATGTCGTCCATCGCCTTAAACGGATAATCCTGGAGGTTACTGAAAATAAGGGAGCGATCCGTCGCGTAAAGGATTGTCAGATCCGGGCTTAAAAGCATTACGGTACGGTTCAGTTTTTCATCCTGCAGACTGGCCAGGGCAAGCATCCCGCGGTACGTTATATCTACCCCGCATACGCCGATTATTTTGCCGCTGGAACGGATGGGAATACTGATGGTAGCTGCATAAACAGGCCCGTCTTCTTCACCGTAATCGTAAAGATCCAGATTGTCAAAATACGATTCTCCCGAAAGCAGGGGTTGGGCATACCATGGGGAAATATCCGGATTATCCAGTGTTTCAGGGTCCTGCAGATTGTCTATTTCGGTTACAACGCCGCCGTTGTGTCTGATGTAACTTTTAAAATGGCGATGATCTGAATATACGCCTTTTTCCAGCCCGAACCACGCGCTGTACACATTCGGGCTTAACTCCATCATCGCCAGCAGTATATTGCCGGCAGACGTATCCGCGCCGGTGGAACGAAAATCAAGAGATGCCAGAGACTGCTGGGTCAATTGCAGCATATTGGTCATCAGGCTCATGCTGTCTTTGACCGATTGGGTAATGTAATAAGCGTCTTCTGCATAGGTTTCCCTGGCGGCATTAACGCTGGTACCGAGCAATATTCTTACAAGGATTACTGTCAGCAAACCGAAAACAACAAAAACGCTCAGCATGGTGCTTATGATTGTTCTGTTTATCGCGGATATTTTTTTCAGGCTGAATGTTCCTGTTTTTTTCTGCTTCGTTTGTTCCTGTTTTTTCACCATCCGTTTTCCTTCGCCGGGCAATAACCTATTCGGTTCCGAATAGCCCCGGCGATTTCAGGTATTTTTCAGCGTTAAAGGGAAGCATCAGCTTTCCCATTGATTCATGGGTCATCAGGGTATGAATAACCCTGGCGGACAGTTCCGAAGAGGGGACAACTTCTATACGGGGAACTATGTCTTCAAAGGTTGGAGTCTTTACGGTATCGGTTACAATGATGCGGTTAAGAAGCCCTTCCTGCGCAAGAGCGTTAAGACGGCGGGCTGCGGGCGGAGAGAACAAGGCATGAATGGCAATGATGTTTATCTCTCTTGGCCTGAAATCTTTCAGCGCCCGGATAAGGCCCTCTACGGAGCCCGCTGTGTCTACCAGATCATCCACGATCCAGAGTACCTTGCCTTCCAGAGGCTCCGCGGAAAGGATATTGACCGACTTTACACTGTTGAGTTTGGAATAATCCCGCTGCTTATAGGCGACTACCAGAGGCGCGCCAAAGGCGTTGGCGATTTCCCTGCCCTGTTTTTCACCTCCCGCGTCTACGGAACAGAAAGCCCAGTTGGTCCTGACTTCTTCTTCCAGTGTTTTGCTGTCCCGTATATAGACATCGCAGAGGTATCGTTCCAGGAGATTGAGAGCAGGAATATCGTCAATGGTACAGTTCGTCGGATCGAGCATTGATTCCGATATTTTTGAGTGGAGCTGGTAGGTGATAATATGCTTGACGCCCAGGCTGGCAAGAATTTTGAAGTGAAGCCAGAGCCCCACGGAATTACGGCGGGTTGTTCGGTCGGATCGAGAGCAGGATATAAACGGTTCAAAAACAATTACATCTTTTGCCTGGGATCGTTTGAACGCGTCAATCGTGTGGTAGAGTTCGATCTTGGCCTCATCGACTTCTATTCCCGCGTCGTTTCGGCTGCAGCTTGCAAAAATCACGACGTCTTTGCCCCGGACTGAATTTTTTATTGAAACTTCCATTTCACCGTCGGCAAAACGATCCGCGGTAAGAATTTCCACTCCGTTTATGGTTTCGGCGGAATCGCTGAAACGGGGAATTTTTGTCAAAAAGTCCACCACCCGGGACGCGTAAGCTCTCGTTGACCGGGTGGCGGTAATGACAAAATCATTCATGGGTTCCTCCGGTAGATTCACGGCGTATAAAAGGTTCTTTTAATATAATATATCAGATTTTACCGAGTTAAGGAATAGCATGGTTCAAAACCTATTCACTTTTTTATAAAGTTATGATATTTTGAAAAAAATCGCGAAAAATCGAAGCATTTCGCATCCTGGGGCCGTATATAGGGAGGGGAGATTAAATATGGCAAAGACAACTGAATCTGAAAAACCCAAGGGAAATCCCTTGGCCTCCGCGGAGGAAAAAGAGAAGGCTCTGGAAGCGGCGCGGCTCCAGATTGAAAAACAGTATGGTTCCGGTTCGTTAATCAAGCTCGGGGCCAAAGGTAGCGTGACGGGGATAGAGGTTGTTCCGTCGGGCTCCATCCTGCTGGATGAAGCTTTGGGCATAGGAGGCTATCCCCGGGGCAGGATTATCGAGATCTTCGGCCCTGAGTCGTCGGGCAAGACCACCCTGGCCCTGCACGCGGTGGCGGAGGCCCAGAAACTGGGGGGAATCGCGGCGTTTATCGACGCGGAACACGCCCTGGACCCGATATACGCGAAAAATCTGGGGGTCAACACGGACAATCTCTGGGTTTCCCAGCCGGATTCCGGGGAGCAAGCCCTGGAAATCGCGGAAAACCTGGTGCGTTCCGGCGCGGTGGATATCATTGTGGTGGACTCAGTCGCCGCCCTGACCCCCCAGGCCGAAATTGACGGCAACATGGGCGATGCCCAGATGGGCCTCCAGGCCCGGCTCATGAGCCAGGCCATGCGCAAGCTCACCGCCATCATCGCCAAATCCCGGACCATTATCATTTTTATCAACCAGATCCGCATGAAGATCGGCGTCATGTTCGGGAATCCGGAGACCACCACCGGGGGCAACGCCCT
>Ga0123357_10012580_pt1 | contig 10922 bp, 8 predicted proteins | sample TergutEmb28metaG_FD_89873 | JGI IMG/M metagenome (GOLD analysis project Ga0123357, IMG submission 89873) | Embiratermes neotenicus P4 segment gut microbial communities from Petit-Saut dam, French Guiana - Emb289 P4 | ecosystem: Host-associated > Arthropoda: Insects > Digestive system > Gut ... | reverse complement strand
TTATACTATAATGCGTGGGAAACATTACTGGGAGTAGGGGGGGGGGGGGTTGGGGGGTACCATGGTCCCGTTTTATATAAGAGGGGTTTTCATTGGTTTTAAGTTTGTACGCTAATGGGTACTATTTTTACGTGCTAACCTAATTACAGTAACCACACTAGATAAGTGGAAGGCCGTGTTCGTTAACTGTTAACGAACATTCCCTCATTCCACTGACATACCCCATATCATTCAAGCTTCATAAAGCTGCCAGCTGGTTTTGAAACTTGAACCACATTCAGTTCCTTGAGACTAAATCTCACCCTGTCTAACTTACGCACAGTTCATCTGCTTATTGGCCATCTCATCCTAATCTTGCAACCATAAGGTAGTGAGATACGATGTTCTCATGGCAAAAACTATGAAGATTGTAGCCTCATGGGATGTAACATCATACAATCTGGTAGAAAGGTAACAATGTAATCTGTCCCAACAACTAAGGCAGCAGTTTCCTCTAAAATGGTGGTACACTTCTACCAGCAGCCATGCAGCACATAGAGGTATTTTAAAGCCAGATTCTAACCACCATGAATCTGTGCCTTCATCCAACGTGCAACATGGGAACACTCTACCCTTGACAACCTTGACTATATGACTTGCCAAAGTTCTCTCTCTACCCCCACCATAATTACTAGTCATCACGTAATGTTGAATTCCAGATCATTAATTTGGGGGTGGGGAACCTTTATCTCCTGACTATTGCACTGACATCTGTCAGCATAATTTTCAACTGGCATTGAGCAAACTGACTGAACACAAAGACCAATCTGGTTTCTAATGAAATATTTTCACCTGAGCTGGCCTGCAGAACAGTATCATCACTCTCAAGACCTCCAGGTACCTCACCTTCCTATCAGCATACATTCATGCATACATACACACCCTTTCCACTGCTGGCACCATTCACTCAGGCACAAAAGAAGCCTGTCAATGATTCTAACAACATTCACAATACATTTGCAATTATAAAATGTAAAACTGATTTTGTATGTAAGTAAGTGAATGTGATTATGGAATAACCATTGGTAGGATTATTTAAAAGTACCAAATAACTAACCAAATTAAAACATATATAAAAATTTTGTCATGTTGCGTCCCTTAAATGGTGTTTCACCTCTTGTCATCTCACAGTAACTCAGTACTATGAATTCAATCAGAACTCCTCCAAAGCTTTGGAAGGTACATACCAGTCTACATGGCAACATGCTAAGAGACTGTTCCTTTTACACATGGAGTCAATCATCCTTCCTTTCTTTCCCATAAATAAAAGATCTTCACAATTACTTTGCATAAATGTTGAAATAGTCACATGCCAACAACGAAAAATTGGTGCTCCCAGTTAGTCTGTTAGTCTATTCCCTATATCCAAGCATGTGTGCGCAGGGACAAAAGCATTATGAATGCGGGCCTTCACATTACTTGTTAAATGCTCTGAGCAAACTGAGACCAAAATCACCACAGGGTGTTTCACAAAATCTAATCATGTAGCATTTTATACAGATCTATCCAGTAGCTTAGGTGCCTGTGTACAGAGGATGGACACAATAATTTTAATAGGCACTCTGCAGCGATGTAAACATGCCTACAATGGAATACAACTGCCACTCATTTCAACAAAGTGTGTACCGGAACACTTAAAAGAGTATAACCACTAGGAAAATTAGATGTGAAAACATTTAACTGATCTGGATACCAGGTGGGGCTTTTCTGAATGTTGTAACCCATCTTCAAGGTCCATGAAAGCTGGGAATGTTTGTAGTGCATTACACAAAAATGGTTAAAATCAAGCAGTACTTACACAATTAAAACTTAGTAAATATTCCAGAAACCTGTACAATGTTTTGTACATGCGTACAGACAGGAAAGAAAGGAAACAAATACCCTAAAAACATAAATTTTGCACACAACAAGCTCCTTGCTTTGTACTAACCCTGTAATTCCTAATTTAGCATATTCTTACAACCACGCTGCCTAAGGACATCCTGCACAAAGAAATGGGCAACTCTATCTTTAGATCTCATTAAAACTATGAACAGGTTGGAGGGACAATCTTTATGCCACTTATAACCTACTGGGTATCTCCATTTGATTACCTGATTAACTCACAGCATTCCTACAGTAGGTATAAATTACAGGAAGTTACTTCAAATGATCATTCACTTTAGTCCATTCTAACAAGTATAAACTAGCCTGTATGAATTAAAATCTAAACTCCTTCAAGCATATGAAATCGGCAGTAAGATTTCATAAAAAGAAGTTCCAATGCTTACTTCCATCTGAACAGTCGTAACAGTTCTAACTAAACAACATATAATTCAGAGACGAGTGTCAAGCAATTTTGCAGCCCCCACCAAACCGAACTCAAGTGGTCAAAGTGCATTAAAAGATTAGAAACAGTAATATATGGTAATGAATTTACAGTTTGCAAAATATGCGGTTCTCACAACGATGTTGGATGATTATTTAAGTCTTCCAGGATGTCAATACATGTCCACTGATAACCACTCTACCAGTCAAGGTACTAATATCCCAGAAGACTTTAATATTCATTATATGTAACTTATTGAACTATATAACACAAGACCATACCATACAAACACCATCTACACTGTCTGCTGTGGGTTGTTAACAAATGTGACATCGTTAGTGCTTATGGCCAAAAATGGCAGTTTTGTAATACAAAGAGGTAAGAAAGTGGTCACTCACAGCTTGTTTCATGAAACTATGGTTATGTTGCCCCCATGACTGTCACGTAAAAATTACCAATGAAATCTCTTAACAAAAATGGATCTAAAAATTCTCTAATTATAACTCCTTTACCTCAATGACATAGCAAATGAAATTACAAAACAGACTGACATGTGGTGCCTCGAGTTCTAGAGCTTACAGCACACCACACTCCAATTTTTAGTGAAGTCTACAAAGGCATATGACATCCTGTGTTATTCAGGTGACACCCATGCTGGACCCTTCCCATTATCTTGCGGTTAAAAACACGTTTTAGGCTTGCTCTAAAGCCATCCCAAGTACAGCTGCTCTACATAAAGGAGGCAGAGCCAACTGCCACAATGTTTCTTAACCAGATGAGATCAGGAAGCCCAACAAGTCACTCCACAAATGTCTTGGCTGTGTGAAGCATGTTAATTTCCCGTCATCCAATATGTATTTTGTTGAAAACTGCTGTGACAATTTTGATGAAACCATGTTTCAGCAATCATAAAACAATAAGCTCTACCAACACAATTACGAATGTAAAGTCTCAATAGATGAAATAAGACTTGGGTGGTGGCTTCAAACTACAGGGGACAAAATTAAATGCCAACTGTTATCTCATGATGGCCTAAGTTTTTCTGGCTCAGCAAGGAAATTTCAATTGCTACCATGTAAAAACACAAGACACCAGCATATTGCATGCAAGGCCATTTACCAGTACATTTTAGACCATCAAGGCCTTGTAGAATAATAATGGTTAAAAATGGAAGTTTTTAGACACTGGTTTCTTGGGACAAATGTAGTTATTTTTTTCAGACACAACTTCAGTCTTGCTCCTTTATCTTAGACATTTCCTGGTGTCAGCACACACTCTGGTTCATATTTGCCTAGTTGAAAAGGTGAATCCAAACGTTTCTGATGTGAAAATTTAGTGGCACTTGTCATAAGATCTTTTCTTTCAAAATACAATGGTAAATAAATAGGCACAGATCATCACTGCACCTCACCACTGCTCAGTACAAGCACAATAACTGCTCATGTGACTGAACACAATAAACATTCAATGAAAAGAAATATGCACCCATTATCCAGACAGCTGTGCAACACAATACTCTGTGCACTCAACATGAGTGCACTACTATGACCAATAAAACAAATGTAAATGCTGGATGAACCTCTCCATAATATCAAAGCCAGCACAACTATCTGGTAACAGACTGTTTTTGCAGCATATATTTAAAATAAATACTGAAGGAAATAACTGACATCTGTACCTGAAAACAGTATGTTTAATTAAAGAAGCTAAAGATGGAAGAGAAAGCATGCAAGGAGTAAATAATGCAAACAAATCTAATGCCCAAAAACATGTCAACATGCATGGTATGGGAACAGTACAATAATACTAAGGTGGGTCCCCATAAATGGTTTCTCAAAATGTCACATTTCATTTCAAAGAGTTTAAGGTACTGTTTGTAATTACAAACTGAGTGAAAGATCAACTCAATAAGTTTTCATCTGGCGAGAGATTCAGACCAGGTGTGCCTTCTGCCCGCTACGCACAAATATATTTGTCGGTTAGGGTAAAATTGTGTCTGGGTCAGTTGGGTGTTGTGTCGGCATTTCATGGAACAAGACCTGATGTGGCCATGCAGCAACAGTTGCAATAAACATACTGGAAGATTCGCCAAGCAAACCATCAATTTGTGCTCAAGACACAAATCAGGTATGCCTGTGCATGGATCAAGGAATTTTCTGTAATGTATTGCAAGAGACTGAATATTGGTTTCACACTGTGTGAGCCACTGGTGGCGCTGACACTTAACTTTATTTACTATAAAACTTAAACCACTTACAGGCACCATACTTAAAGGTTGTGGAAATACCAACTGGACTTACCCAATGCCAACATTGCTACAAGCAGTTCTGCAATAATAGTATTGTCAGATTACAGGATTCCAATATAAGAGGATTTTCTTGAATAAATGCATACCTACAAATATTTCCTCAATGCAATCAACTTATTTTTTGTAAGATTTCAGCATTTTCTTAAAAACTGTTAAACACACATTTTTATATCAATGAAATTGGATCTTACAACATTGGCATTACTTCACATTTCATATTCTTATTTAATTTTTTCCCCCCATTCTTTCATGTTTGCCATTGTTCACTGAACTCAATTTTATAATTTTTCCAAATGTACTTGCAAAAATGAACTTAACATTATACTGAACATCAGAAAATGATTGCAAGTATCATCACTGCAATTTATGTCAACAGAACACCACTGCAATCCCGTACACTTTTCTGAAATTATATGAGTTAAGACTGGAAAAACAAGGAAGAATGTGGGCTGTAAATGTACGTATGCTCTGCAGAATGTACTTTGTTACCAAACACAAACGGCAGATACATCTGTGTCTAAAAAACCCACAATTTCTTTGGAAGAAACCACCTATCTGCTGACTCTGTATACTGTTGTACATGGATACAAACATTACGGAGGAACATGCTGCCTTCATTCAGAGCTGAAGGGTGGAGCACAACCTGACATGCACACTGATCATGTTTTTGCATCTGGGAACAATGGAGCAGTATTAACACCTATTGCAATCTATTTCTTCAGTCTTGATGTGCATATGCCTTGCACATTCAATACCCACATATCATACTCATATTCACTGGCTTGGACACCTGTGTACTGTAGTTAGTCTCTTTTGATGGCATGGATTCTGCAGTGGACACTGCATTTGGTATTTCACACAGTACCAACCAGTTAAAATAATGGTATACGCATTGAACTGTACTTTTGATAGCTCTCAGAAATCCCCACCAGGCACCTTCTATCCCGCTCTACTCCAACCAAAATGCTCATAGTGTTTCTGACTCTCAGAGTTTGATATATCCCCTAATTCCTTATGTAGAGGTCACACATTTTCACATCAAATATTTGTACACCTCATATACATAGCAAATTTTTGCATATATTTCAACTCTGTGAACACTGTGTACCATTTGAATACTATCTCTGACTTGCCAATGTTACATATTACCCAGAAATGTCTATTATCTACGAACTACATGCAAAATGTTGGTTACATACACATTTTGGTGTTTCACACCAAAATGTGTATGTATTTCACTGCAGTCATAAGAAGTATTCTGCCTAGTAATGGTTGACTTTGACAGCAATAATCTTCATTAAACTGGTATCATTCAACCATATAAGTTGATGTAGAATTACCAAATATTTTGATGCAAACTGATCAGTCCGTTATGTAGCTTCAGTATGAAACTGACAAGTTTGTCACAGATGCTAAACTGACTTCCTATTCTACCAAACAATTACAAAGTCCAACTTGACACACTGTATGTCAGTGTTGTGTCATGATAAAAACAAATCCACACCTACGTGCACTTTTTTTGAATGCAAAAGGTAACCCTTCTGTGCAATAATGGTATACAGTGGCAGGCTGATAAAATGCTGAAGAACAGGCATTCAAGTACAAATACAATGCAGCATGTAACCAAAGATGACTTCATTCATTGTTTAATTTCAAATACATAAAAGCTCTGTTTCTGATGACATTCGGGGGTATAGCCTGTACTTGCTGTTTCATAACACCATGCATTTACACATGACCATCAATCACAGAACCATAAACAGCAAGTGGTCCATAAGCATACCACACAGGTATACGGTGGGGTGGACGTACAGCTCCGTGACTTCTAAACCTCAGTACTATGTTTAGATAAGCAGTCACCATAACATTACTTTGACTTTAACCCAGGTTAAGTAATAAAAGTGCTAGCTGGGAATTGAACCACATTTCCTCGGTTATCCAGGATGGCATGATATATTAACTATTAAGAATGATCCACACGCAGTCTGCTACACTGAATTACTCTGTAGTCTTGTATAGTTCAGAAACAAGTGCAGCCTCTACCTTTAAGCTGAAAGTGAGCACAGTCAGGGTGCAAATGATTATGCAGAGAGGCGGCAGGAAAGGTGGTCAACCAAAACCACAGATGGTGAGACGAATTAAGCATAGTTGAAGGAAACAGCAATGGTGAAAAAGAAATATGAAGACCAAGAAACAAAACAGCCCTCTTCTGGAACACAGTATCTATAGAAGTGACAATGCAATATGCCCTATTTAGGGCCACAAAACAGGGGAACTGAAATCATCATATAACAACAGAACATCCAGGACAGAAATATGAATAGGATGAATTGATAGTTTTCAGAGGTACAGGGACAAGGAAAGTGAGAAACCATATTTAGGAGAGCATGGGTAGTGGAAGGAGGTGGGATGTGGGCATATGGACTGGACTGGGCTGGCTCAGGTTAGAGACAGGTGGCGGACGCTTGTGAGTGCAGTAATGAACCTTTGGGTTCCGTGAAATGCGGGGAATTTCTTGACTAGCTGCAAACCAGTTAGCTTCTCAGGAAGGACTCCGCACCATGGAGTAAGTATGGGTAGTGGAAGGGAAGGAGGAGGAGAAACTTCCTTGTTCTTGGACAGAACCTTCTTTCTCCCCTTCTTCACTGACCATAAAACAGGCTTCTGCTCAATTAGCACAGGGATGAAGGGTTCTCCTAGCAGATTACAAAAGTCTTTTATTCACTCCGTAATGACTCTACGGAGAGGAGAGTTATGTCATCTGAAGGGGAATGTGCCACCTGGTCTGCCATAAGTAGGGCTTCTTCACTACTCACTTCTGGAAAAGGCTATTCATCCTCCTTACAGTCAGTATTTCTAAACTGTATATATTAACCCTTCACAAGTGGATTTTGTAATATTAAAAATTACCATATCTTAAATACTTAGTAATCTGTCATCTTATGCAGCAACAATTTACTACTAGTAGCACCTCATTTGCTTGGCATCTGGTATATATTTAATGATCTTTGTCAGAAAAAAAGCAGCAAATCTGATTGGAAACACATTTCTGGACAGCAGGAAACACTGCAGATATGTTTAGATACTATTCAGGCAGTTTTTTGAAATGTTGGTATTAAGCAAAGACTTCCACTATCATGTTGGGAATTTTGTGATTACTTGATAAGCTGTCTGCAGAAGAATTGTGTGCATGGGTGAGTAGAGGGGGGGTTGGTGCACACAGCGTTTGTGACTTCAAAACATTCAGGAGCTTATTCCTGTTGGCATAAAGTCACAAATGTCCTACAAACAACCCATGGCTAATTCCACTACCACTGAGTATCAGTAACATGTTTGTACGACACTGCCTGTTAATGGCTCCCAACTCATTTCATTACCACATGGAAAGAAATAGCACATGAAAGCAAAGTGAACAAGAGATGTATTCCACCAAATTTCAGATGATGCAAGATGTGTACAAGACTTTACAGTTCTTGGTAGGGTTACAAATACAACAGGAAATAAGCCAGAAAGCTGATGATCACCACATAAACATTTACTGCCAAAGTAACTCTACAATGTTACACATAAGTTTCACCATTCTTGAAATTCCAATACCCATAACCAGGGTATATAATTTTCCAAAAATCTAGATTGCACCTCATAAAACAATTTACATACAAACAATGCACAAATACTGGGGGCCACAAAACAAAACTCAATCATCCAGGTGGCCTGGCATCTGGGATTTGTGTACCACTATCCGTAACTCCATAACTATTAAGGATCACATCTCACTTCATGCAACATTTCTGACTGGAAATGACCTCAGGAATAAGCTCCTGAAATAATGATATGAAGTTCTCAAACACTGTCAATGTACCCACAGGGAGTGCTTAATGTCAAGGTCTGAGGAACCTTGCCCCACAAGACACCTCACCCATGCTGAGACAAGCCTACATTCCATAAATTGGTACAGTTTATTTCAAACTTAGGTATCTAATTATCATTACTGTAGGTTTCTGCATTCGCTTGATTGCTCCACTAATGAAACAACTTTTGTAAGATATATGGTTCTCATAGTGGCATTAATCCAGATTCAAGTCTTGTGGGATACATGGCCATGCCAGCTGATACAGGCACTTCGGAGGAGCCTGTCGCCCCTGTCTTCAGAGTTTACACATGTACTTCTCTTGGACAGCATACACACTAATGTATGAATAGTTTTATTGTCCAATACAGATCCTGCCAGATTAATGTACTTACAACTATACGTAGGTTATTCGGAAAGTTAAGTACTGTCTGCATATATCTCTTGCGCATCCTCGAGACTGTCACTTTCCACATGTGCAGTGACTTCCTCTATCAATTGAGAAGCCACAGACGCCATTTCGTGAAATTCGTGTTGTGTAAATGTTTGTTCCTGTGCATTAAACATGTTTAAGACAACTGAAGGGGCCGCCACATGTAAAATATGGTCTGTAATTCATTTTTTGAACGCTAGGAATGTGCTACCAAGTGAGATTCATCACCAGATCTGTCAAGTGTCTGGTGACAATGCGATGAGTGATGGCATGGTTAGGAAATGGGTTCGGATATTTAATGAAGGACGAGAGCACGTGCACGATGAGGCGTGAAAGTATGAGGCATGAAGTGGGTGTCCATCTTTGGCGAATGATGATTTGGTGTGGAAGGTCAACGAAAGAGTGCGTGACGACACATTTCACAATTTCTGGATCTGTCCCTGCACGTTCCTCAGATTTCAAGAACTCTACTCTATGACACTGTCAGCAGTCATTTGGGTTATTGGAAAGTGTGTGCACGATGGGTGCCAAAGATGCTCGCAGAGGAGCACAAAAAACAGCGTGTTGCATGTGCTTTGACATTTATTATGCGCTATCAGAAGGAAGGAGACGGCGTGTTAAGTCACATTGTGACAGGAGACAAAACATGGGTGTCCCATATCGCACCTGAATCAAAACAGCAGTCCTTGCACTGGAAGCATACTGGCTCGCCAAAAAGCAAAAAGTTCAAGCAGATGTTTTCAACAAGGAAGATCGTGTGTACCGTATTCTGGGACAGACAATGTGTTCTCTTGGTAGAAATTTTGCCCCAAGGTACAACAATAAACTCTGCTGTTTATTGTGAAATGCTGAAGAAGCTGAGGCATGCAATTCAAAACAAAAGGTGCAGAATGCTGAGTGCCACAATTCTTTAGCTTCACGATAACGCTCAGCCGCACTCTGCTGCTCAGACTCAAGACCTCATCACCTCATTTAAGTGGGAACAAATGGACCACCCCCCGTACAGCCATGATTTGATGCCAAGTGATTATCACCTCTTCCTACACCTAAAAAAGTTCCTGGGCGGCAAGTGATTTGATGACGACGATGACCTGAAAGATGCAGTGCAGAAGTGGCTAACATCTCAGGCTGCCACATTCTAAGTGGGGGGTATACAAAAACTTGTGCCTCGCTACGATAAGTGCCTCAATAATAACAGCAAATATGTGGCAAAATAATCTGAAGAATGTAGAATCTGATAACAATAAAATTTTATATGAAACCTTACTCAATTTTTTTTACAACGAAACAGTACTTACTGTTTGAATAAGCCTTGTATAAATACTTCATCCATGGGGAAATGTAAAATACCAAAACATACACCAGAATCTTCTCTTGCACAGTCCCTTTTCTTATATGTATCACAGGCAAACTGTGTGTTTCTGATGTGTATCTCAAATAAGCCACGTCAACATCCGTAACAAGACAATGAGCAAGTGGTTATCACAGAGGTCAGATACAAGCTGTAAATAATCCATGTCAGTCCATTCAGCTGATAAGATACGGTAAGGAAACCAACAAATGCATATGAACGTTTAAGACTATCTTACATGTTAAAACATGCAGGAGGCATACTATGTTCTTGGATCGGTGTGCAATCGAACACAACTGTGTCACATAGGTGTATTTAATGACTATATTAAGCAACTACATGTTTCGGCCTTTTCTGGCCATCTTCAGGTTGTCCTGAGAGAACAAACTTAAAATCCTACTATATGTAGGACAGCACAACAAAGTGCCTCAAAGGGAACAGTTGCATTACAGCATATAAAACTAACCACACACAGTGAACATTAGACTTATTACCAGTGTAAAAATGCCCTACAGTGAATACAGTGAGAGGAACCAGCTACACACAAGAGAACAACATAGTAACAACAAGGAAGGCCACCACCCACATGAACCCACTCTCACCCATGGATAAAACAGAAGAACGAGGACATAC
>Ga0123357_10012579_pt1 | contig 10922 bp, 12 predicted proteins | sample TergutEmb28metaG_FD_89873 | JGI IMG/M metagenome (GOLD analysis project Ga0123357, IMG submission 89873) | Embiratermes neotenicus P4 segment gut microbial communities from Petit-Saut dam, French Guiana - Emb289 P4 | ecosystem: Host-associated > Arthropoda: Insects > Digestive system > Gut ... | reverse complement strand
GTTGAATCCAGACTGCCCTCAGTCTGGCCGGCAAGAATGGCTTGGACGTGGGGTGGGAGTCGGCTGGCCCAGATGGTGCGCAGGAAGTCGTCAGGGACGTCAGGAGCTAGGCTTTTGAGGTGCTGGAGAAATTGTGATGGTTTCCGGTCGCCCATTTCCTCATGTGAGAGGAGCTGTCTCATGCGCTGTTCGCGTGAGGTGGACAACCGGCGCACTAGCTCTGCCTTGAGTCAGTCGTAGGGCTCCAACTCCGGTGGTGAAATGATATCTTCCACCTCCGCCGCTTGCTGCTGGTTCAGCTGTGAAACCACGTAGTTGAACTTGGTGCGCTGTCGTGTGATGGCTGCCAACTCGAACTGGGACTCAGCTTGCGCGAACCAGACGGCCGGTCGTTAGGGTCAGAAGGGCGGAAGGCGCACAGAGACTCTGTAAACCGCTGAGTTGACAGTCTCGTCCTTGGTGTCCATCATGACGTAAAGTTAAAGTCAGTCGTGTCGCTCGTCGGGGTCACCAATATATGTGGGTGCTCCCACAACCTCTTCAATGTGAACACATGTTTTCGCTAATGAAATTCAATGTACATAACATTGCTGCCATGTGGGTGTTCCCATACAATGAAAAATTTCAAACAATCTCCACCCCACATAGTATTAATCCAAGAAATAAATAACACCCTCATAGACCAGTTGTCAACATTATATTTCTGGAAACATACACATTATGCTTGCATCAAAGTCTTCAACAGTTTACTATGTGGATGCAAAAATCATACAAATTAAAAGGCCCAATATAAAGCAGCATTAAAAAAATAGTGAAATACACACTTCTTTTACTATGTTGCTAATTTCTAGTGTTTAACTGTTAGAAGCTGTATCTGAATGCCAATTTTAACTCATTACAGCCTCTGGCTTAGTGCAGTCATTTAAATTGCTACCAAGTCAATAAAGAGAGCAGCACATGATGATAGAGGTTATGAAATTACTTACAATCTTCTTATCTGGTGTATGCAACTGAATAAGTATTAACACTTGGATGCTTCATGTGGAAATTTACAATATTTTTGTACTGTCCTACTTTTTTACATCTTGCAGTTTCCAAGGCTTTTCCATACTCTATTGACACACTCACTAAATTCTGGAGCGATGGAATATATACTCTGTAAGTATTTAACTCTCATGTTTGTTTCAGAGGCCCCTAATATTCTGATGAATGTTATTAAATGAATTTAAAATATCTAGCTTTTTCAGTGGGTTTTACAGTTGAGGTCATTGCATGTATGGCAAGTTTTGCGCCACTCTACTATTGTTTTAAGCTAAACAATAAGGCTGTAATATGAATAACATAAATACTGCTTGTTCTTGCCACATGACTGCAACCAAATTTTTCAGTGATAAGATGTGTAAACCTCTCTTGCCCTGCGAAATAAAGTGTAGGCCTAATATTGTTACTCAGTCCTCTGTGTCAAAGACACCAATAACACACATAACATGCCCATCAGGGCCAACTTTTGTGCATTTTGGCAAGTCTGACAAATCCCTCATTTTGTTAACATGAAGTTTAAATCCTCTTCTAACAAAAAATAATAATTCCTATATGGGCTCTTATCCAGCTCTCTCAGTGTCACAGTATAATATTTTTTAAGGCGTTTACTATGCTATCATCTATTCCTCAATAATATCTACAAGGGGAGCATTTGTATCAAACGTACCAATAGAATCAAATTTGGAGTCCACATTATCTTTCAGCATAAGTCCAGTTACTCTGGTATGATTTTTTTCAAGAAATAAGATTTTAGGCTTACATACCATGTTGATGAAAAGTCTTCTTCGTTTTGACACTGTGTTCATTGGTACAAAATTACAAATATTTTGGAGGCCTCCTGAAAATTTACCAACTAAGATGGCATCATATCGCTGAAGATTTAAATCTTCCATAAGGTTTTCCATTTCTTCTCTACAAACCTTCATACATATTATTCAATTTCACTAACTTACATTTCAACAAACTCAAATTTTGCTGGCCAGCCATCAACATGTGAATTTTGGTATGGCATATGTTACAAAACTGAACTTCAGAGGCATTAACAGCAGAGAACCTACAACTCATGGTTTTGGAATGTTTCAGTTCAGTCCATTTATTCAACTTATCCACTTCCATAATAATACTGCTGCCACATGCAGCTTTTCAAAGTCATTTGATAAAGTCATATGTCAGTTTACCATACTGACATTCATAGAAATCATTCCTACAGTTTGGGTGCTGCTACTTCTGCATAAATGGACAGACATGATGCAACAATTAACTGTTTTAAAGTTCTTGCCAAGCTGTCACTAAAACCACGTGCAAATAATCAAAGTGAGATTAAATTTTATTACTATACCTGGCAGTAGGAGAAATCCTTCACCATCACCTGTTTAATCAATTCAGGGTCTCTTATAAGAAGCATCGGGCTCAAAAATTGATATAATCCAACATATGGTTCTTCTGGGAACTCATCATATAATTTCTTGATTGCTTCTGCTAATGGCTTGCGCAGAAGAATTCTATCTCTCACGTTACCAAATGGAAACATTGGTTTCATGAATTTTACACCCTTCTCTTTCCAAAAGCTGTATTTGTACATACAGTAATACCACACAGACATGATGAGTACAACAGCAATTGTTAGCCACTGCAGGCAATCAGATAGAAACAGAAGCCCCATAACTGAAACTGTAGAACAATTCATATAATTAAGTTCAAGAATTCAACTACATTTTCAAAACAATATGATCATCAGGTGGAGAGCTTCATGCCTTTCAATTTGTATTATTTTGTGGTTAGGAAAAAGAAAATCGAAAAACATTGCCAATATTTACCTGCATGCAAAACGACTCTAATCTAAGATGACCCCCAGAAAAAAAAACAAGTATGCCAACTGAAATTGTTTGTACCAAAATCTAAGATGATCCCCCAAAAGTGACACATCTGATAAGAAGAAATATTTTGCTATTAATTTCATACATTTAATACACAAAACATATCAAATTCTATCCATCTTGAGAGAGAGAGACAAGCGCGCGCGCATGCACGCGCACGCATGCACGCACGTACACACACACAGTCTATCTCTTGATAAACTATAGAGAGAAAAAAAACTCACAGTTAAGCCGACAAATCCGTATATAGAGAATGTAAGAAAAATTAGATGATAAGTAATTATGTAAGATATCACATTGCATGTAGTATTACTTACAGTAATGGAGCATGCAGAATAAATAATTAAAAAAAAACACACACACACACACACACTCGCCCTTTAAGGTCCGAAACATAAAAGGGTGCGAACCGCTGCTGTACAGAACGATATGGAGATAAATATTCGCTCGCGCAATTTAATACTGAGTTTATAAACACATATTGGGGACGAATTTATACAGGGTGTGCACCGAACACCCTATATAAACACATATTGGGGATGTATTTATACAGGGTGTGCACCGAACACCCTATATAAACACATATTGGGGATGTATTTATATAGAGTGTGCACCGAACACCTAGCACACTTGGAGAAATGCACCTGGTTCCGTCAGAGACATAAGTGTAGACAACTAGTCTGACCATTTATTTCATATGTAAGTTGAAATGTAAGTTTTTTTGTGAATCTGATTCATTAGGAGTGTCGCAAGTTAAGGATCGTTTATGGTGCTATCATATGTAATTAGAATATCGTCTAGTATCACGTATTGAAAAGAATAACGCTGGATTTAAGCAGATGCTGGATGAAGGCATTTTTCTATTATCGCAGAAATATTTCTGAAACAAAATTCGAAATTAGTCTTAGGAGGTTGATAAAAGTTAAAAGGTGTATTTTCATGGCTCCGAATAAACAGGAAAAATGAGTTCCCGAACCGAATTTTGTGGTACAATGGGACACAACCCCATTAAACCGGAACTGTCCAGAACAATCGGGACCAGTGTGATAACTTCAAGTATCACGATGGTCGTCTAATAAGGCAGTGAGGTGACAATCCCACAAGTAAGATGCACTCAAACCAAGGCGGTACGCCCATGCAAGATGCGATATACTATTGCCTGCATTTTAAATGGCAATTATCACACGGACCGCGAGATCCTGCCGCGAGACAGCGGTACTGTTGCGGTCGTATTCTTTACCTCACCGTTGTTTTGAAAGGGGGAAGAGGGAGTGGTGGGCAATTTGTGTTGTGACCTGCTGCATGTCTGAAGAGGGTGCTAGACATTTTTCTTTGTTCGTTTCAATTCATCTTTAATAATATTCGGAAGAAATAAATGTCTCCAGAAGCTCCAGTTGAGATGGGGAAGGGTTTTCCTATCTTATTAGGCGCGCTCGCAAAGTTGCGAAAAGCGACTCTTAGCTTCATGTCCGTCCGTCCTTCTGTCCGCAAGGAACAATTCAGCTCCCACCGGACAGATTTTCATGAAATTCGATACTTGAGCATTTTTCGAAACTTTGTCAAGAAAATTCAAGTTTCATTAAAATCGGACAAGAATAGTGTGTACTTCACATGAAGACCAACATACATTTTTATCATATCTCGCCAAATTCTTCTTAGAATGAAAAATGTTTCAGACAACACTTTTAGAAAAAAAATCGAAACATTTGATGTCCAATAACTTTTTTTTTTAATTGTGTCGTTTATGAGATAATGTGGGAAAATGCTGTAAAGCCGGGCAAGCCACAGATGACAATATTGCGCATGCACATTGCTCGCTGTATACTTAGGGCTACAAATACACACTCAGTATATGTAATACTTATTGCTTTTCCACTGCAACAATGGTTACACGAACGCGCCCCAATGTTACATTATGTGTACATTGCACAGCGTTGGAGAACAGACAAAAAAGACGACAAAAAAAGATAAAATATGCGATGGCACTGATCTCATGGATCATTTTCCTTCTCCTTATCTTCCTGCAATAAAGAAGTATTTGCACCAGGAAAGTGCAGACTAACCGTCGTTATGCAAGAAAGATTTATTTTAGTAACAGTAAAGAGTGCAAAGCAAATACAGTTCTTCAGTGTTTGTCTGCCTGTAATGCAGCTGATAACAAAAGATTTTCTTCGCATGATGACATGTACGTGTTGTCACAGAGTAGCGCCCCACAATGTCCACTATGCCATATTGCCAAACAATGCCGCCTCCCTGGTGTAAGAACAGAAAAGGCAGAACTCTATCGCTAGTGTACCGTTCAGTTACCGCTCCCGTGTACCGCGTTGGTTTGAAATCACCGCCGATAATTACCCCTGCAGCGCCCACAACAAAGCCTGGAGACATTCCACTTCCTGAGTCTGGTTGGGGACTACTGGACAGATGCAAATGGACAAAGCTTACCTGGTCAATGAGGCGGGAAAAGAAATACCCTGTGCATGAACTGTCTCAAAGAGATCTTACTGTATTTCCGCAATTATTACACACGTAAAACTCATAACAACATATTTCTAGTGTTACTTACTGTCAACATCACAGTCACCTGTTGTGTAATCGTTTTGAGTGTTATCGATGATGATCGTTACATGATCGAAACATGTTGCGAGAATAAGGGAAAAATATCTATCGTAAGTAAGTTGTGGTCGATTCCGGTTGCCGCTCGCTTGCTGGGATTGCGGGTTCGAATCCCGCCAGGGGCAGGGATGTTTGTCTGTTGTGTTGTCAGGTAGATGTCTGTGCGACGGGATGAACCTTCGTGTGTGTCATTGGGTGTGATCAAGTGCAGTAGTAACCCTATACAGCTACAGTGAATGAGTATAAGAGGTAAGAACAAGAAGGAAATGCTTTATGTGTTACGATGGTTACGAGGTACAGTTGTCCCTGTAGAGGCCCTTAGGGCTCCATGACGACGCTCCCAGAATTTCTAGACAGTCGACCGCAGGTATAGAATGCTGTCTAAAGCATTCGGTTAATGAATTCCTATTACTCCATCGGGAATCGATTGCGCGACCTTTCAGCTTGTAGCGCAGTGCCATAACCATCTGGTTTACTTATTTACTCCATTGAGCAGAGTCCTTCTTGAGAAGCCGATTCTCAGCTAGTCAAGAAATTCCCCGTATTTTATGGAACCCGAAGGCTCATTACCGCATATACAAGGGACCGCCACCTGTCCCTATCCTTAGCCAGATCAATCCAGTCCATGCCATCACACTTCCTTAAGATCCATTTTAATATTATCGTCCCATCTACGCCAGGGTATTCCAAGTGGTCTCTTTCCCCAATACCCTGTACACATCTCTCCAATCCCCCATACGTGCTACATGCCCCGCTCATCTCATTCTTATCGATTTGATCACCCGGACTGCATTTGCATTAATTAAAAATAACTATAACACTCTTTAATTAATCCACGTCTTACTAATTCGTGATTGTGGATGGGGGAGTGTCTTACGGACGCAATCGACGGTGCCAGTCTACTGTCCGTATGGGGCACTAACGAATTGCATACTGTACATAAACAGAATGTGAAATGGGAAAGGCTAGTCATTCGCATTGTGTTTACACTGCGATTGAACGCCATTGAAATGAATTTTAGAACTAATCAGGACAATTTAAGACAGTAATGGCAAATTGTAAGCAATAAAAATAAACATATTCAGTTGACATAACGAGTAATTACGTGACCACTTTGCCCTATCGTAACGTGTTCAGTAAACAGGTTAAATGGCGACAGAGGTAACAGGGTATCGGTTAAAACTACAGATACTACGTACGTGTATGCGTCACTTGACGGTGACACGTTCTGAGAAATTCGTCGTTGTGCGAATGTGTACTTACACAAACCTAGATGGTACACTATAGCCTACTAGACACTTAGGCTATATGTTATAGCCTAATGCTCCTAGGCTACAAACCTGTAAAGCATGTTACTGTACTGAATACTGCAGGCAATTGTAGTACAATGGTATTATAAGATACTATTATAATCTTCTGGGACCACCGTCGTATATGCGGCCAGTCGTTGACAGAAACGTCGTTATGCGACAAATACCTGTAGTCTTTCCCGCCTCTGATTAGTACGGAATGACAATTATCGCACACACAACATACCTGTCAGGTCCACAGTGACGGTCTGATAATACAACAGCTCGTACACCAGTTCAGAAATGACGTTTATAGGCGACGTATCTTCGGCGATGCCATATCTGTCACTTTTCACAGTGCTCTCTGCATCCGCAAGTCACGATTTCTTCCCACGCCCATAGCTGTACTTATCACAACCATCCCGTGAGCCATACACAGCACAATTCCCTTCCGCAGTGCCTCCGACCGATGGGTGGGAAGTACACGGCTCATAGCTCAAGGTCGTCTGTTCTAACGTGCAGGGCGTCAGAATAAAACGCAGTGTTCCATTTTTAAGGTTCTGCACCCAACCGACGTCATGACTGATGTATGAACCGATTATTCATGCTTTCTTTCCTTTACGTGATGCGAGTCAGAAGTATCTGGCATTGGGAGAAGGTAACAATTTTAAACTTACCTTGGTTATGGGTCGGTTTTGTCGCCTTCGAAGTGAATAAACCGGGCCCAACGCCTCTCTCACTGCTAGAATCATCTTTCAAGCCCTCGTTTCGTAATGCCATTGGCGTAAGTTGTGGGGCGGGGGGTCTGTACCTTAAGGACTGGTTCAAACAAATTTTCCTCCTCTTTCTAACTGGACTACCCCCTAAAATCCCTAATACCCATAGGTCGATTTTGTCCCCCCCCCCATTTTTATCAGCCAAGTTACATTTATGCATGATGCTATCCAGAATTTTTTGCGTTTTGGCTTGAATCTTAGCGACATCCGCGAATCTTCGCATCTTTAACTGGGGTTCATCATCAGGAACAGTGAGTCCTCTGAAGAGAAGTTTCTGCCCCTTTTGACCTGATGTTGCAGGACCCTGAACCCAGGAAGCTGGTTTTGTTTCTGATCTTAACACAGCAGTCAGAGGAAAAAAATTTTTTTTTGCTATCCGCCACATGTTTAAATCTCTGGTTAAAATATATCAGTGCGTACAGTATGATAGATAGGTCTTTATGAGCACTGTTTATCATGCAACACCTGTCCTGACTGATGACTTGATGTACTTTGTCCACAATGACCTGAAGTTTCAAAATCCTCAACCAAAGTTTTGCCACCTTTGAAATGTGAATACCATTTAAAGGTTTGTGTCCTACTCATCGCGTCATCACGAAAGGCTTTTCAAAGTGTTTCATAAATCTTGGAAGCTCTCTTTTCAAGGTTACAACAAAATTTGGTGTACGTTAATTCTCTGTTCCTTACGGTTTGCTATAACACTCAGCTAAAGCGTTCGCAGAACGCACTCTAACACAAACACACTTAAAAAGTAATCGCACAAAAAGCACAATGTTCACTTTCAGCAACATTCACCACATTAATTCACAACACTTTCAATCCGTGGTACCTAGCGGCGCACGGCTGCATTATATCCAGTTAGCACTTAACGTGGCCAGTCCAGAAACTTCTGGCTTGCACCATTTACATCAATTAACGAAGGAGATGGGAGACTGTGTCTGTCCTGCTGTATCAAGTTTATAAATTTTGAGTACATTTGATAAGAGTGAAATCCGAAGGTCTCATTATGGAGACTATGAAGACCGTTCTATTCTGTTATATGATGTTCTGTAATCTGGCAGCTAGTTACGAGTTTTGGAACACATCAACGTTTTGTGAACCTCGTGCAAACTACTACATTGCACCCCCCACCCCCCCTCAAAATAAAATCCTTGTGTTCATTTTATTCACTGCACATACGAGTACATGGATACTGATACATACAGGGTCCTTAAGTTATCTGGTCCCTATTACTGGTCACAACACAGACCACTTTGTGTGACTGTGAGCAACACAGCAGTACTTGTAGCTACCGTCACTTGTTGCCCATGCCTTTTACTGCAGTTAATATCAGGCTCTTAGTTACCATAATTATAAAAGGTGCTGAAACTGGGATTCCTTCAGTTTGCAGACATGTCACGTAGCAGTACAGAAATCATGCTGTTCATGGCACATCTGAGTTCTACTGGTGCAATTTAAAACACTACATGCTGAACACTTTTCTTTCAGACCATCTTCAGTGTGAGGATTGTTGCTATACCTTGCAAATGTATGGTGTCAGAAAAAAAATGGGCAAAGTGATACTAGCTGCATTCACAGCACAGAACACATGAACCTTCACATCATGCGTTGGTACTGTGTGCATTAACATGGAATTTTTGGTCAACTAATTCCTCTTAAAACACTTTATTATCCAATAGATGCACAAATCTATAATTCATAGATACAATTAGAATTATTATAAAATATTTTATAATAGTTCTAATTGTGTCTACAAATTATAGATTTAAAATATTTTATAATAATTCTATCTGTATCTATACATTATAGATTTGTGCATCTGTTGGATAATAAAGTGTTTTAATCATCACTGATGCATGGTACAAACATGAAGATTTATTCTTCTTATTGTGACAGTTCACATATCCACTGAGAAGAAACCGGGCTTCAGTGCTACACATAATGTGAGTGGGGTCCATTTCTCCAGCTTGCACCCCATCAAGGTAGCAGCCTACAAAATTTAGTCCTGCTTCATGACCTGAGTCCTGTAGTTCAGGACCCCTATTTACCTCATATGGATGCAAACACAACGGTACTGTTTCATCTTGTGCTGATGATAAGGACACAAAACATATATTGTGCAAGTCAGGTCACAGATTTGCTTGAAGATGTCTCCAATCTTGCACCATTTTCCAGTTTTTCTTCAGTTCGTACACATACATGTTATCTTTCATCTGAATATACGACACTTCTTGTAGGAACCGTATTTCACAAATTCTTAATATAGAGATCCCACAACCTTGCCCATAAGCAATGTAGGAATGGCCTGGTGACAGCGCGTGAGGTATAACACAGGCAACGTCACACAAAACGACAAGTTGTTGTGATCATTAATCACACGATATATGCACACATGCTCAGCAACAATTTCATAACCCAAACAAAAAAGTTTCAAGTCTTCTGGGATGTTACACCATGTTGACTGGTGAACAGTCACTTAAATCTTGCATCCAGGACCACTGTAACTCAGTTTCCCATTTCTACATAACCACACCTTAAAATGCATCACTTCAGTTCACCCACCCATACCTGACCACCTGACCAATGTCACTTAACCCTGCTGCACACCAGACTAACTCCCCACCCATAAACACAACAGTACTTATCTGTACAATACAGCTACATTTATTTTCCAGCACAGTTACACTTCTTGGACAGCTTGATATAAAAATGAATGGAATATGCTCCTTCAGAACCTCTGGTAACTACTTACCAATCAAAATGGTACAACAAACCAGACAACGTGCATCTTCATTGACATCGCTGTGTGAATCTTAAATGTACATTAAAAATGTAACTCACAGATTACCAAAATTTGTAATTGTCAATGCCCAAGGAAACACAGTGACATCCACATATCACGTTTCTTTGGTGATAATAAATTTAACACAAGGGAAACCTCTCTTGCTCCTCAAAATGTCCATGTACACTAATGAATAGGACACAGCTAATATATGTACCATTTCTGCCCGTATTGCTGGTGTCACCTGCTGAGAGTGCCTGCAGAAACCTGATGTCACACTGCAAGGGTAATTTGGCTAGAAGCCTATATTGTCAAATGCCAGTCCGTAACAGAACACCATTTTTCGCAGGACTGGATGTTACAGTCTCAAAAAGAAAAATAGGATATTACTGTCTTTAACAGTGTTAATAAAGTTCAGTGAGATATATACAGGGTGTCCCAGGAGGAATGTGCCAGACTTCGGGAGGGTGTTCCTTATGTTAAAGTATACCGATATAACCCAAAACACCTATGTCCAAAGTTGAACGGTTAAGGAGATAATGGC
>Ga0123357_10012577_pt1 | contig 10922 bp, 5 predicted proteins | sample TergutEmb28metaG_FD_89873 | JGI IMG/M metagenome (GOLD analysis project Ga0123357, IMG submission 89873) | Embiratermes neotenicus P4 segment gut microbial communities from Petit-Saut dam, French Guiana - Emb289 P4 | ecosystem: Host-associated > Arthropoda: Insects > Digestive system > Gut ... | reverse complement strand
TACAAAACTCTCTCTTTTAAGAAGCTTCTTCACCAAATGCTGTAGTCATTTTCATTTCCTCCCAACTGAATTACCACAGCTGGTATAAGGTGCACTTATAGCAGAAGCATGGATGATTATCATTCAAATGAGCCATTTACATCATTAATAACAGTGTGCTGACATATACTTCAAGTAACTGACAATCCTGTGTATGTGAGACACCTAACATTAAATAAACAAGTACAGGAATATATTACTACTTATAAGGGCTTCATGCAACTATTAATTCTGAAACCCTCTTTTCTTATATGTTTACTGCATTGGCATCCCATTACTTTCCACTGTCCTTTGACACACTGCATATACACAGTAAAAAAAAATTACCAAGGGGTTTGTGAGGTCTTACTTCTTCAGGGACATGATGCTGTATCACTGGGTACTTGGTTTCCAGTATTTTTGAGACAGCAATGTGGTCTCATTTTCTTGGATGCTGCAACTGTTGAAGACACAACCAATGTTGCATTGAAACTTAAGGATCTAAATGCCCAAAGATGCTGTGTCACATCCAAGAACTGATACCTCATCCACATTGCTGCAAACACTTAAAAACTTGCAAGAATTGCAACTACTACTGTCAATTTACAGTATACTGTATCATAGCTAAGGCAATCAATCTCTGTGTAAACACACATACAGTCCTAGGGTAGATTGCATGTAATTTGGTGTAGACAAAGTAGCAATGTGCCTGATTTTCTCTGGGTAATTTGCACTTTCCCTGCCAATTATCATTCCACTAATGGTTTCTCTCCACAGTCATCATCAAGGCTTGTACAATGGGCCCTTCTGAAGTCAAAGTACTAACACAAGGACTTCCACACCTACAAACTCTTAAAGAGAGACTGATTGGGTAGGAGGGAGGAGGGGGTTGGAGCCATGTTAGACTCATTACAACAAAAATGCAATCCTCCAGCAATTAGTTGGTCATTTACAAAAAATGTTGCACTTCATTTTATAACAACACTGACAAAATATAGCAGTACAATACAGAAAGTTGCTTCACCAGCATGTAAAAGGAACAGTTGTGAGTTAAGTACACATGTGATCAATATAGAACACAAAATTTATACATCTCAGCGTGTAAGAGAAAGGTGACCACAGTAATTGCTGTTTAACCTTCATTAATGACATGTTGCATTACTGCATTAGCTGGCCGATTGTTGTATTTTCTCAATACCAACACCACTGCCTCTGAGTTAAAACTTCGCCACCAGTTCTGCAGTACTGTGGAATTTAAGATCTCCTATTCCTGGATGATAAAGGTGAATAACAAATGAGAGATCAAGTGCAGATCAGTTATGAATGTAGCAGTTATGTTCTTTCTTCTCATCCAATCTGTACTGACAACACGTGGACAGGTGCAGTAAATTTTATTTTCACCTTCTTCAGATATACCGTAAGTGCACTATTCTTTCTCTTTTTCAAATTCCACCCATTCATTTCTTCATTATTGATTTGGATTTGGTCTGTAGTGTGGATTATTCATCCTAAATAATTACAAATCTCTTACACAAAACAATCTATATACCTAAAATTACAAATTTATTAATATTGTCTCCAAGATGCTGTTGACCACATCCTCAAACATGCTTAGCACATCTCTTTGACATATTTTCAAGTCCACTCAGATTGTAATAGTATGTATTGGTCTTCTGTCCCTCTCTCTCACCAATGTACACATTTTGTTTATTGATATGATACACAGAAGATGATTTAAAATAAGATAACACTGTAACAGTAGGGACTTGCTGAAATTTAAATGTAGCTGTAAGTGCTGTCAGAGTGATATTTAAAGAAATCTTTAAGGTTTTAAGGATAAGACAGAAATGTTATGTACCAATAATAGCTACAGCTAACTCAATATGTCTACAAGGATGCCTGTTGTTACACCAACAGCAGTAAACATGTACAGTACTATTCCTTTCACTTGCACAAAGTTTTGAAATGCTTCTGTTATCAGCCAGGGGTGCAGTTGTTCTGGTCATTTATTACACATAACACCATGAATACATGTAAATGAAGGTATAACTCCATGCATTCTTAACACCAGCAATAAACATAGGTGATTTGTCAGATTCAAGCCTAGTTTCTTTACCCCCAGCAAAAAAAGCCTTAGTACTGACTGATTATGCAGCTAAACAGGCCCCAGAGCTAGTGGTGAGGAGAAAGAGCCCTGCCCTGCTAGGAATTGGAACATATCATCTAGCATACAGCCTAGCCATTATACAGATTGAACTATGCCAGCTTCTTTTTTATGTACTGATACTGATATCAAAAAGCTGATAAAATGTCAGCCCATTCCAGCATGACAATACTACCAGCAGAAAAAAGTAACTTGGATCACATTTCTATGATTTACCAAAAAACTTAACAGAAGTAGGTTTTTCAGATTTATGTATACTTTCAGTTATTAGCCCTCCTTAACTTAGCACTTGAGCACTGTGTGAGCAAATGTGGCAAGTTTCAACTGTTCAATTTCTTCATAATATGAAGAATGTCTATGACAGTTTCCCATACACCTATACCTTAACAAATGCTTTATCAATGTATAGCACAGCAAAATTCCTTGCAAGCTCAAGATCCATGGCTATAACCTAAATAGATAAAAAAAATCCAAGGAAATGTTCTAACCACCCTAATGCTATTAGCCAAGTCTTAAAGGAAGACTAGCTTCAGTCTATGAAATATTAAAATAACATCTACATGTCTGATCACAGCATCCGTCTTGGGAATCATCTTTCAATAAGTATGTTTATGTTACATTATACCACAGTCTAGTAGTGTGTGTGTGCGCACGCGCGTGCTTGCGTGCATGTCCATATATGTCTTGATTTCAGGCATTCTAAAATATTGCAATTGCCATAATTATTTGGTTGAAGAAACACATGTGAGACAATATGTAAAGACACACTATTAGTAAAATAAAAATGTAAAAACAGTCTTCAAATATGCACATATATTTTATGTTTTTGTGTACACACCTCATTTGCCCATCCCAACTAGGGCTTCGTCCATGAGCTCATCATCGATGCTGCAGGGGGAGGTTGAGTGGGGTGAAGTAATCACCATAGGTGAGGCAGTGTTAGGGGCAGCAGCAGGTGACTGCACTATATGTACCTGTACAGAGGGCTGTGGTGGAGGCAGTGGAGGAGGGGGTGTGTTTCTTCGACTTGGAGCTGATACAGCCACAGCACGCTCCGGTACAGTTGCTAGTTTTCCAGGCTGTGGTTCTGCACCAAGTGGTTTACTTGCATGAGAAGAAGAAGCTGATATGTCAAGGAGTATTTCTGCTGCTTCTTGTGAGGTAGTAGGCATTGGTGTTATTTTATTTAAAGCTGTTGACTTATTTGGAACATCACATAAGTTCACAAGCTTCTTAGAATCGTCTACCTGCTTCTGAGAGGATAAGGAAGAAAACTTTGTCTGAGAGGAATCCAGAGATTTGTTGGAGTTGATTGCAGAAAGAATGGAAGTGTCACTATTATTACTATTATTATTAGCTGTAGAAGTATTAGTAGTACAAGAAGCAGTGGCAGAAGTAGCAGCAGTAGCAGCACCAACAGCAGCAGCCATGGTAGCAGCAGTAGTAATAATAGTAGCAGCAGTAGTAGCAATAGCAGTAGTACTAACAGCAGCAGTAGCAGTTGTTGTTGTATTGGTATTAGTATTAGTACTAGCAGGAAAAGATTTCACAGGATTTTCAGGCTTTCCAATAGCTTGAACCGTTGTTTCTTCCTTCACATTATTCCCTGAAGACTGTCCACTACGGGACAGATCAAGTTTCATTCGGGATACATCCACTGATAATGATTCTCCAGATGCAGGCTCTGAACTACTGGAAGGCAAGCTTGTAACTATCAGAGTAGATGAAAGAGCTGAAATTGGGAGACCAGTGTCTATACTTGCATCCTGTAATTTTGATGGAGAAGGTTTTAATGTTGGTGCTGTAAGACCTGGTATTGCTATAGCAGGCATGACAGACGTCACTGCTGGTATCTTCGAACTTTTCAAATCATCTGTTGTTTTGGAAAGGGATAGAAATTTTGCTGAAACATTTGAACCATCTCCTTTCCCCACCAGATCAATAGCTTTGGCTCCTGAATCTGTCCTATTAATGGATTCTGCACTTCCAATTGCTGTTTTATCTGAAGACTGCTTCTTTGAATCTCCTTCATTAAGGCTGCTACTTCGTGCAGAAAGCTTTGGTATCTGAAATTTTGTATCCAATGATTTTATCATACCTTCAACCATAAGCTGTGGTGGTAAGGATGGCTCCATTTTTGCATGAGCTGTAACAAGTTTTAAAGGCCTTTCACCATCTAATTCATCTCTCACACTAACAGGGCTGGACTTCCTTGCATCAGGGCCTTTGGAGAAAACAGACTTTTCACGATCACTGCCAGTCTTCGGAAGTCTTGGTTTGTTGTCCCGTCTACTGGCATCAGCCAAACTACTCATTTTTGGTGACCCACTGGATTTGGAAACAGATTTAGAAAGGATGCCAGATACAGGAGAACTAGTGGATTTTGTAGTGGGTGAGATTTTAGAGGAAGGGTTACCACAGCCACTACTATTGCTTGCCTTACTACTTGAACTGGAAATGTTACTGTTACCACTTACAGACTTTTGTTGCACCATCTGGTGTGGTTTCTTTGAAGCTGGTCCACTATTGACTCCTGGCTTCAGGCCAGTATGGGTCTTTGGTGATCCAGAACCAGTGACAGATGATGAAGTTTTTACAACACCTGACTTTGAATCCTTGGTTCGTGTTTTGTTGATTGTGAGCTTTATACCTTCTGAGCCTGGTTTCACCATATATTCCCCAGGATTCTTGCTACTACTACTAACAGTAGTACCAGATGTATCTCCTTGTATTTTACTACTCAAGTTGTTACCGCTACCTCGTCCCTCTTTCACTGTCTCACCTGGTTCAGGTCCCTGATGCTGAGCTGACTTCAGTTTATCTATTACTGCTGAAAGTGAGCCCTTCCTGTTCCGGACTTGAGGCAGTGCAGACAGTGATTTACTACCATCTACAGCCACAGATGGGGGTGTCCCCCCCCCACCACCACCACCACCACCACCACCACCACCACCCTGAAGTCCTGTTCCACTATCACCACTCCCACTTGTCAGGTCCAGCTGCTTTAGCTTCACACTGGATGACTTCAACTTGGGACTTGAACCAGAGCCAGAACTCCCACCACTAAAAGAGCTGGACACTTTGCGATCCTTATCTTTGCTGGATGAAGATTTTACTTTAGGCATATCTGATCCACTCTTCCCAACAGTTGATGGGGAATTTGCTGCAGATTTCAGTGCAGACATGCTTGGTTTCCCAGACCCTCCAGATGATTGGTGTTTAGGAGACGAAGTACCATGGTGCTTGGGGCTGCTCGTTGTATAGCCTGGACTTTGATGTGACGATGAGGGCTTGTTAGAGCTTGACTTGGCGACAGAGAGACTCACATGTGTTGGGGAGGATGTTACCTTCCGAAGAGCACCAGCTGGTGATGAAGGACGAACAGATGTCAGAGGTGGCGACTCAGTTGGCTTTATGCTAACTGACACTGGTTTGGACAGTGGGTCCTGTTTAAGAGGAAGTTTGTCTGGAGGGCCCATTGCAATACTAGAACCACCACTACAACCACTAGGGCTATCTTCACGTTTCCGTTTATTGCGTTTTTTGTCGGGTCTCACTTTATCTTCAGTTCTACTTTTCCCACTCTTCCTGTCCCTGTTGTTGCGGTCATCTGTCACAACAGCTTTGGAAGATATTGGGGTTATTGTGATGGAGGTATGAAGAGATGTGGCCGGAGAAGAAACAATGGGGATTATCTCAATCCCAGGTCTCCGTTCAAGACCCATGCCAGTTAAAACAGAATTAAAATTGGAACTAGATGATGTAATTGGAGTTATGCTCACTGAAGGAGCCACAAGATTTTTGCTTTCAGCCAAATCAAGAATTATAGTTGGAGGAGACGTTTTCTTTTCTTTCTTTGGTTTCCTAACAATCATCTCCTCAACCTCCTCAACTGGCACTATTTCTTCATCACCAAAATCTGAACCTGTTTTCTCCTCTTCACAGTCTAAACTAGTTTCCATGGGGGCATCCCTTGAAGTTGGAGTTCCCAAAGGGGTAGAGTCATTGCTTGAACTCTCCAAAACAATCTCACATTCTTCGTTTTGTTTACGTTTAGGACTTCGCCACATTCCATCTTTATTTGTTCGTTTTCGTTGCTTTTTGGTGTTTGACATCTGTTCACTGAGCATGTTCAGCAAAACAGGCCCTTTTCCACCTGATCCTTGACCAGAGAGTAAAGCACTAAACTGAAAAGTATTTGATACAGAACTATCATTAGGATTTACAGTACTCTGGAAACCAGTAGCTGTATCTGCAATGTCAGGGCCAAATCCCTGACGACTTCCTTGACCACTTATTGACTGGCTGTGAGACACATTGCTACCATCAGGTTCAGTTTTAATGCGGCTCACATCAAAATCTGGTGGTACTGAATGGCTCCCATTAGAACCACCATGCCCACGTCCAGGGTCGCTACCTGGTGGAAGACTGAGATTACCACCAGTTGCAAGACCATTTGAACGAAGATTCTGGCTCTGCCACAACCGGATCAGTGACCGCATGGTCACTGGGATTGACCAACACCTGGAACAAGGAACAACACTCATTTCATCTTGAAGATTCAAGTCTTCTGGGATGCTGGGATGTTAAACTGTGTCAAATGGTAACTATTTACCAGTGGACATGAAGTAATGTTCAGAAAATTTGAGTCTTTATCAGCACTGTCATAAAAGCAAGAAATCTCTCTTTTCATGTTGAAAATACATAGAAAATGCCTGTAATTTAATATGTCCATAACAAAGGCTTCCATATGACAGAGGAAATGGAATATTTCAGAGAATTCCTATACACTAAAATTCTCCAATGATTTAAATGGAGCTTGTTGCAAGTGCTGGTGAGTATGCATGTCACAAAGAAGGTTTATTAGGCAGAAAAACCTCCTGGCAATACATTTTTAATTCAAATGAAAATGGATATGACACTCAGTACAATGATGTATCTTCACATGTCGCTTGTCACGTGCAAAATATTCTAGTAATATAAATTATGAAAATCAACACAATCTGTAACTTACATCCCAAATATACTTCATATTTATATGCAAATTTAAGAAAATAAATAGTGGAATTTGTTTAAGCCTTGAAGCAAAGTGGCAGGCAGTGTTTCAATTCCCTTACTGTACCCTGCAGTTAAGAAGTTACTAAATGATTGATCATTCACTTCACTAACACATATCTGCCAAATGTGAAAACCCTACACTGAAAAATTTAAATGTGTCATGCCTAATATACAATAAACAACAACTTTTCTGTTTCCTGCTTCCTACCGTGGCCTTCGTACAGAACACTGAAAGATACAGATTTACTCTGTACTCTTGTCAGAATGTATGGCAGCCACATACTGCAGTGAAGTTTGTGAATAAGACTGAAGCCCTCATTCTAAGTTTTTTCTTAATCATATGAGTAAATTTAACATTAATTTAACTTTCATTCCTTCTTTAAAGTTTTAGCTACTATATGATGTGTGATCAGAGAGTTTCTTGACAGTACTCTTTTTCTCAATGATTAACACCATTTCTGTGCTATCCCATTCTGTTTCCCTTAAAGCAGCCCTTTGCAACTTGTTACAGCAAGCCCAGTAACTGTCCCACTGTTGAAATCATTTGATAATATCCTCTGGAAGTGTGCAGGTTTAGTCTGCAATTCCTCTTGAATTGTGCTGATGTCATTGCAGTCCCTACTTTCAGCAGCAACCTGAGTTACAGAAAAATAAAGAAGTCACACGATGCCAGATCTGGGGAGTACAGAGGATGCAAGAAAATAGTCAAGGAACTATTGGCCAGAAATTCTTGGACATAAACAGCAGAGATACAGCAGCATTGTGGTAGTGATAAAAAAAATCTATGTGCCATTTCTCAGGTTTCTGCTGCAATATCTTCCACAAACATTTAAGGTAACTGCACAGAGATGTTAATTCACAGTTTGTCCCTGTGGAACAAATTCCAGAGACACAACCCCAGTGCAGCTTGGAAAGAATGAGTGGCATGCATTGCACATGGAACAAACTTGTCTGGCTGTCTCACAGCATGGAGGTGACAGTTTCTTCCACTGAGAAGAATGTCACTTTGGTTCTTTAACATCTTGTAAGATTGTGTAGCAGTTTGGCCTGATTTGAAGTAGAAGCTGGTGCACACATGCTGTTATTTAGTCTGCTACTTCAGAAAGCACAGCAAAAAGTCACCCTTCACATGGTGTTGCTTCACAGCAACATTTGCTAGAATTTTTAAAAATCAACAGCAAATGACTCCACAGATGCCACTATACAGTAGATACATTCTTAATTCACAATAGTTTTGTCATCTTGTGGCCAGTCCAGAAACTTTCTGGTCACATGCTGAAAACTGTCATGTTGACAAGAAAAACAACTGTACTCCAGGAAGAGAATGGACACATCTGCATATACAATAGATGGCACTTCCCAATTAAAATATCAAATGTGCCAGTCTACTGGCATGTTATATGCTAATAGAAACGAAATGAGCAGGCATTAATTAGGGAAAAGCAATCTTCAGCTCAAAACAGGCTTGTCAAGAGCTCACCTCAGTTTATTTTTACGTTAATTATACTTTCAGAAATGCAATATAATATTAAAAGATAAAAACAGTATACATCAAACACATCATTTATTGTATAGAGGCTAAATGATGTGTTTGACATATACTGTTTTTATCTTTTAATATTTAAACTCTTAACACAATGGGATGACTTCAATCAAAAAGCAATATTATATGCATAATAAATTACATGCATTTACAGTAACCATGATTTGCATTAAATTAAGATGGTCTTATTTGATGAGACCTAGATAACAAATTGTACAATGTGGCAGACTGGGAAATGAAACATGGGACCAGCAGACATAATCTCTTAGTAATGTGCTCCCTTTATACACTCTGGAAGGAACACACAAAATCTAAATTACCTCTGTAACACCTTACTGGCATGTTCAGGTGTGCATCCATTTTCACCATTGCTAGCACCATACACCTTGCACTTGATGCCTGAAATATCAGTTAGATCCAACTCAGCTGTTGTCATGGTCTCTTCCAGAGGGTGTTCAAACGAAACAGACAGATGCTGCCATGAGAGTGCAGTCACCTCAAACATTGTAACACTCTCCAGATCAGCTGTAAATATGAATCATACTATTTATTATACAGAAGCAAATGTAACCATTTCTTACCTATAATATGGTTGGTTTCACTCACATTAATTAAAAGAAAGAAACAAGGGTAAAGAAGGCTGAGAATGAGGGTCTGAATCACATCCAGCAACTGTATACTGCAAAAGTTTTACATGGTTTTAAGAGCTGTTGCTACCATACACAGTGACAAGGGTATGAAGTACATTTCATATTAATGGATGCTCTGTACCAGGCCTGAAAAAGGAAACAGACAGCAGAGAGAAGAGTTACATTTTTAAGTGCAGGAGGTCCCACTTATTCATTTCCCCCCAGTTACATGATCAGGTTTTTTAGTACAAAAAATATGTAAAAATTCCCAGCACTTATGCAGATCATATCCATGAACCATGGGTTTTCCAGTATCTGATGTGACTGTAAGATGTGAATATATGTTACATCATCAGTTATTTTTACTACTACTACTACTACTACTACTACTAGTATGACAACAAAAACATCAGCAATAGCAGCAACAGCAGCAGCAAGAACACAAATGATAAACACAACAACAATGACAACCATAACACCAACAACTCCTACTCACAATTTGCATAAAGTAAATAAATGGTTCGCTGCCAAGTTTGTCATTCTTTGCTGTCATAAACAACAGATTTTAATTTATATTGGTTATTTATAAGCTTGCATTGCTGCCAGCAAGTTAATGACCATTGATAAATGCAAAATAACCTGTTGAAACATCAATTGAAGCAGCTCTCTTCGTTAACACATTCATACCGTATTTACCCAAATGCAAGACAACTCTAACTGAAGCCCACCCCTCAAAAATAAATGTCTCCTACAAAAAAAAATAATTTCCTATTAATTTCATACATTTAATACACAAAGCATGTCAAATTCGGTGGTGGCGGCAGCGGTGGTGGTGGTGAGAAAGTTGAGAAGCAATTGTTTCATGCAGTGATTCTGAGCATTCTCATGAGCACCAGGGTCTCACAGTTTTCACAGACTTAGCAGAACACTGTTTCCTTATGAGTTGCAAATTTAAGTAATTTTCAGAATTCAAGAGAACACCTCTCAAACATGAAAATAAACAGACAACTGACCACAGAGGTGATGGGAGAGAGTATATTTTCACACAGAAATCATATTTAAGGAGGAATCTGTAAGATTATTAATACTGAGGTAGCATCAAACTAGTTTAGACAGTTTTCAGATTTCTGTTATCTTGTTGAATCACCTTCAGAAGCAGGAATTTCTTCTTGTAACATGTACCTGATGAACAAAACAGCAAAAAAGTCCAAAACAATTGCTGTTGATTTTTGTGATTGGTATTACATGAAACTTGTTTTTACTGAAACAGTAAAAATGCAAGAAACACTCCCTGCAGAACCTAGAGGATAACAATACACCTCACTGCCCAAACCACGAACACTACACATTCTTACATTTGTCATGAAATGGATTTTGGCATAGGACATGGAGGTGTAGCTGCACTCATTATTAATCTTGATACTAGATGGAGGTGAGTGGTCAGCTTCACACACTGGCTGCTTTATCCCCAGGGAAGAAGCAATTAGTTCCCAATTGAATATGAGGCAGG
>Ga0123357_10012576_pt1 | contig 10922 bp, 7 predicted proteins | sample TergutEmb28metaG_FD_89873 | JGI IMG/M metagenome (GOLD analysis project Ga0123357, IMG submission 89873) | Embiratermes neotenicus P4 segment gut microbial communities from Petit-Saut dam, French Guiana - Emb289 P4 | ecosystem: Host-associated > Arthropoda: Insects > Digestive system > Gut ... | reverse complement strand
GGCAGCTCAGCTACGCGTACCTAGACACAGATCTAGAACTGAGGACTTAGAATCCTCACCCCTCCGTGTCCATCTGGGCTTAGCTTGGTGGAAGATCAACCCCATGCCCCAGTGGGCACGACATATCGATAATCGATAATACAGGTACCATTGTTACCGATATACCAACCAACACTGACGTATGGAATCCAGCGCCCCCCCTACGCGACTCCATAACCCTCCTTTCCCCTGTAATTATTGGCGAGGTTACCCCTAGATTTCTAACTGAGATCGACAGTACCGCCTTCCGTCAGAACAACGGAATCAAATTCGGAAATCCCCACTACAAATTACAGTATTCTATGTTTTTAGAGCCCCCCGCCCGATGCACCATCTCGCCAAGGGAATTTTGTAAGCCGCTGAATAGAACAAAATTTTAAACGTAAATTAAAATATTTACGCACCTCAAACGCTGAAATATTGATACCAAGGATGTCACACGAAATACAGGGTCTTTTCCATTGCGACAAATAATAACTTGCTGACAGCGGCGGCTCTCCCTCACGGTACCTGTTTGTTACTTCTGTGAACCCTTTGCACGTCCTCGTAGCGCCTTCCACATGGCCTCTACCCCGTCATTTCCTACCCAAAACCCGGCTATATCTTGGTGCTTAATGAAGATACCAGAATCCAGTGCAGAAAATTGTACACTCAGCAAGTTTATGTAGTGGTAGCACTGTATACTTGATTTCAGGAGGGGCTGGATTCGAATATTAGCCGCGACAAAAACAATCTCGATTTTTTTTTTTTTTGCGATTTTACTCCATAGTTACCAGAAGTAAACGCCGGGGTAGTACCACGAATAGGCCATTACCGCTTCAATCCACATTCTTGTCAGTTCGTAACTCTTCAGTTATCCAAATACCGACACTATACAGCCTAGGATACTAACTATAATAACAGAAAACTTTGTTGCAAAAAAGAAATACGGTTGACAAACATAATTTCAAATGCGACATCAACGTAGCATGTGATTTTCAAACATGCTTTGAAACGATAATCCAAAAATATTTAATTAAAATACGCAGACGGGAGTATGCCACATTTATGTTGCGAATGAATTTATAATTTCAATCCTGAACATTGTGACTTGAAAATACCAATACTTTGTAAAAATCGAATGGCTGTTTTGAGCAGAATGCAAACGGTCTACAAAAATACTGTAAAAATGTAATATTAGTAATTGACCAAGTTAATGCACAAACTCTTGTTTTGAAATAAGTTTATTATATTCCTCTACATTTTTCGAGCACTATCGTGCTCATAATCAGGAGATGAAAATTGTGTTATACAGCATCTGCTATCATCACACTCTGTAGGTGGCCGTCCGGTGCACAGGTTGGGAGAGTCGTCTCCCAACCTGTGCACCGGACGGCCACCTACAGAGTGTGATGATAACAGATGCTGTATAATACAATTTTCACCTCCTGAGGATGAGCACAATAGTGCTCGAAACATGTAGAGGAATATAACAAAGTTATTATAAAACAAGAATTTGTGCATTAAGTTGGTCAATTACTAAGATTATACTGAGACGCACGGTCAGCAAAACATAGAAATTTATAAAAATGTAAGTATTTCAGCCGATTACACATGATTTATGAACGCATTGCTTATGATGCCAAATGTAAGTTGTTAGGATTCTATTACAAGATTTTTTTGTGCGAACTAATGAAATTTGGAAAGCGTCGGAGACTAACTTAATTAGTTTCTCCCTGTGTTCGTCATATAACCTCTCACATAACACTGAAATTCTGTTTAGCGTAACTTTGTGATACAAAGCCGCTTCAACCTCTAATCTGCACTTGTTCGCTAAAGTTAGCAATTAAAAGGGCTTAACCACGTAAGTCCTGTAATGTATTGTAAGGCTTGGGTATTTGCTGCTTACGACAAAGTACACTTGCTTTAAAAGGAATGGCGGATAATTGATGGAGGGCTGAGGAAGACACAACCACTGGCTGGTACAGAGTGACCCACGGGATCCTGACATCTTTTGAATGGGTAGTACTCAGTACGTAGGTAGGCCGAGGAGGGGGACGAGGTGGTCGGTATTCTTTTCCTCTGGGCTGGCCACTTCAGTAGAAATGGAGCCACAGCGCACACTGCAAATCAGTAAATGACCGTTGTTCGAAACATGTTTCCCGGGCACCTCATTTCCCGTTTCGGAGACGTGCCGTGGCCCCCTCGCTCTACCGATCTTTCGACGTCTGATTTTTTTTGGGGGGGTTGGGGGGGGGTATTTGAAATCGCGTGTTTACGTTCACAAACCCCGTACGTTGAATCATTTGAAGGAAGCCATCCGTCAGGAAATTCGTCCGATCGATCGTCAGTTGTTGGCCCGTGTCATGAACGATTTGAAAAAAACGCTTGAAAACTGCATCCAGTCAGACGGTCGGCATCTTACCGATAACATTTTTAAAACTTAACCATCTAGTATGACATGTTTTAAGCTTTAATTTTGTATAAATAAACGTGAATTTACTTCAAAAACAACTGAGTACTGTTTATTTTAAAGACGCCAGGTTCCCGTGGACACTCTGTACAATCCCCTTGTAGCGTGTAAGCACTGTACTGAAATCTACTGGATAGCCACCCTGGAATGAAATCAGTGGAATGGTGTATAGTAAGGCACTCCGATATAATGGCGCGGTGCCAGAGATGTGATTGGCGTCTTGACGTCTCTCGCAGTTTCTTTACAACGTCACACTTTGGCCATTCTTTCACACACAAGATTCAAAGAACCGGCTCATGGCAGTAATATAAACGTAATTAGTGTGCACGAAGTTGTATTGCGAAATAAATACAATAGGATATTTTATTACATGCACCGTGCATATTTTATTATCTTGTGCTATGACCAAAAAATGCATAATTATTTCACAAATTATCAATTATCAACAATATCGTGTCATCCTCAGGGAGCTTGTAATCAATACCTTGCCAAGTTACACAAGTATTTCAAGTGCAGCTGTTGGTAATACAATTTACAATTAAGATGTTTTAATTTTGTACTATGACCAACAAATGCACAATTGTTTCACAAATTATCACACTCCTACATGCTTCGACACTATCGTGTTATCCTCAGGGAGCTTGTAATCAATTCCTTGCCAAGTTACACAAATATATAAAATGCAGCTGTTGGTAATACACGTTACAATTAAGATTTTTCACACAGGTTTTATGCAAGTTCTCATACTATAATCGTTGTTATATATTTTGTTAAAGCAAATGGCTACATCTGTTTTCAGTAACTTTAGCCTGGTATTTTTGTGGTTGTTGTAGATTTTTGCCTGTTTCAATGAGAACTTGCATAAAACTTATGTGAAACATCTTAATTGTAAATTGTATTACCAACAGCTGCATTTGAAACACTTGTGTAACTTGGCAAGTTATTGATTACAAGCTCCCTGAGGATGATACAATAGTGTCGAAACATGTAGGAGTTTGATAATTTGTGAAATAATTGTGCACTTGTTGGTCATAGCACAAAATTAAAACATCTTAATTGTAAATTGTATTACCAACAGCTGCATTTGAAATACTTGTGTAACTTGGCAAGGTATTGATTACAAGCTCCCTGAGGATGACACGATATTGTTGAAACATGTAGGAGTGTGATAATTTGTGAAATAATTGTGCATTTATTGGTCACTGTACAAAATACAGAAAAAAAAACATACAAAATTATTTCTGTGTGACTATGTATATTCTGGTACTGAATTTGTACAAACATGCTGCTCCCTTCTTCAGGGTAGGATACAACTCAGTCTTTAGGAAGGCAAATTCACCCCAACTGTCAGCACGTATCTACAAAACGAAACGGGGTAAAATAACAGGATAGGAGGAGCTTCACGGTCACGGCAACTAAAACCTAAAATTTCACTTGTACGGTCAAACTTAAAGGATAATAAATAACCAAACATATATATATATACACACACACACACACACACACACACAGAATGGGATTTTGTTCAACTACACCTCACTGTGTTCCTCGCATAACCACTGAGTATTACTGCATATTAGTTCCTTTGGAAGGGCGGAAGTGTTCAAATATTTGGGAACAAACTTAACAAATCAAAATTCTATACAGGATGAAATTAAAAGCAGATTGAAGTCAGGGAATGCTTGCTATCTTTCGGTGTAGAATCGTTTGTCTTCCAGTTTGCTATCCAAAAATACAAATATTAAGATATACAGAACTATAATTTTGCCTGCTGTTGCGTATGGGTGTGAAACTTGGTCGCTCACATTGAGGGAGGAACGTAGGCTGAGGGTGTTTGAGAGTTGGGTGTTGAGGATAATATTTGGGCCCAAGAGGGACGAGGTGACAGGGGATTGGAGGAAACTACATAATGAGGAGCTTAATGATCTGTACTGCTCACCAAATATTTTTCGGGTGATAAAATCGAGAAGAATAAAATGGGCGGAGTATGTAGCACGTACGGGGTAGAGGAGAGATGTATACAGGGTCTTGGTGGGGAAACCTGAGGGAAAGAGACCACTTGGGAGACCCAGGCGTAGATGGGAAGATAATATAAAGATGGATCTTCAGGAAGTGGGATGTGGGGCTATGGACAGGATCGAGCTGTTTCAGGATAGGGGCAGCTGGCGGGCACTTGTGAATACGGTAATGAACTTTCGGGTTCCATAAAGTGCGGGGAATTTCTTGACTAGCTGAGAAAAGGTTAACTCCTCGAGAAGGACTCTGCTCCATGGAATGAGTAAGTAAGTAAGTAAGCAAATAAGTAAGTAAGTAAGTAAGTAAGTAAGCGAGTAAATAAGCGAGAGAGTAAGTAAATAAGTAAGTAAGCGAGTAAGTAAGTAAGTAAGTAAGTAGGTAATCGAATAAGTAAGCAAACAAGTAAGTATTAGAAACGCAGCCAAACACAACTTTAAATCAATGTACAATGTCTTTTTTACAAAAAAAGCTACACGTTTCGGCCCAAAAGTACTCTCACAAGATATTATACAAAAATATAAATTCTGATGGCAGCCGTTGGTTATAAAATAAGATACAGTTGTGTTTGGAGGTCTTGATTTGAAACTGTAGTCGAGAAGAAATACGTGAAGGACAAAGGCAGAGAACAATTTAGTGAGTATATAAAGAACAACATAAAGACGAATCACGCAAGAAAGAAAGTATAAATAGCAATAAAACACCCACACTAGAAATGGAATAAAAATTATTTAAAACGAGTGGTGATAGAATAAGAAGGAAGAGGTCTTCGTTCTTCAGGGATGTTACACAGCGTTTATTGGTAGATAGTCACCGACGTTTCGGGACAGCAAATAGGTCCCTTCCTCAAGGATGTTCTCAGACTGCTTTACCCTTTAAGATGGGGTACATAGTCAGTTCCGAAACTTCGATAACTAACTGCCAATCCACGATGAACGAAAACCTAATTTCCACCGAGGCGGAGACCTAAAATCATGCAAGAAGAAAGAATTCCGAAGTCAAAGAGGAAAATAAGAGCTGAAAATAAAAAAAAAGGAAGATAGAAGTCAGTGTAATCTCTGGCGGCGAGCTCTTCAATTGTCGTCAGATATATAGCAAAGTCGCTTCCGAATTACTGAGACATGAATATGCTTCAAAAGGAACACAGTATGGGCCGCAGTGGGGCCGAGAGATGAACACTCTACATGTGCGCAAGGGGACTGGAGCAGCATACTGCGATCAAAAGGAAAGTCAAAAATATTTTGTGATCCTACAGCTTTCACATTACCACGGTATTGCACATATAGCTCCATTGAAGGTCTTAGTAACAGGGTGTCTAACATTGTTAGATCATACATAGATCATATGAAGTTTGCTGTTTATAACGCTTTTACGTTTATCACGTTTTTTTTTTTTCATGCTTTCAGTTCCATTTTTATCATTGTACATACAGTTGTATGTTTTTCATTCTTCTGTTTAATTTTGTTTTTATGTATTTTTGTTGCTATGTTTATGTATTCTTATTGTTATGTATTCTACACGATCACCCTTCGTAACTTTGTTGTCCCGACGCGCTCAGTCTGGTAGGTGATCCCCTTTCGGGAAACAGGTGTGGTTCACCGAATCACATAGAGTTTTAATTATTTATTTTTTATTTTGTGTTTTATTTACTCAATTTATTGTTGATATAAAATAAAGGAGTGCTATATCCAGTAAAACAACTAGATCATTTCCAGGAAACTGACACAGTTACTTCTCTGTACTCCCACTTACACCACACTTGTACGCGACTCAATTCGCACTGGACTGCCAGCGTCCGTTACCAGCTCCTAACGTTTTCTCATTTAAATCTCTCCCCTCCTACCTATGACCAATGGTCCCCAATATACGTTGACAGATTAACTTAGAACGCATGGCCATGAACCGTCCGTAACTGACGCCAGCAATCCTAAGAAACAACTATACTAAAAATGATCGGCTAAAGTATGTTCTGTTCTGGGTATTCTGTTTCATTGTGTTCTTCTGTGATTTGTTTGTGTGTAAAGGTGTACTGTACTAATGCCTCCGGGTGTCAACCCAATTGCAGTTTACAAATGTATCAGTAAACATCAGTAAATTACTCCACTACGATTCTTTGAGACGCCACTTATACAACGCTGTATTATGTTATGTTACGTTATTCTAGTAAATGTAAGGTAAAGTGATCCCGTCACAGGCCCGATGTGGCCCAGAGGGTGGGTAGAGGTATAACTCTACTCTTACATGACCGTAACACTAGAAAGGGGTGAGTGGTCAGCAGCACGCCACGACCGCATTTTACCCCCGGGAAAGACCCGGTACCCATTTTACAGGAGGCTGGGTGGGCCGCAGGGCCGGTCTAGACGGGCGGAAAATCTCGTCCCCACCGGGATTCGATCCCGGACCGTCCAGCCCGTAGTCAGTCGCTATACCGACTGAGCTGCCCGTCTCACATTCTAGTAAATGTATTTACACAAAATCTCTCCCATATATATATATATATATTTAATTTTTTATATGTCTGCGACCCAGGGTGCATTCGCGCATGGTGATACAGACGATCATAGGAGACAAAAGGACATATCCCTGAAAACGAAGATGAATTTCTGCGGTATAAGTTATGTCTGCAATTCAGATTACAACTATTACGATACACAGTACGTATTTCTTTCTTTTTTTTTAATTTTTTATCCAACAAAATATTTGTATTTGAACTCTATTATTGTGCATCTGTGACATAGGAGGCCATTTGGGGGGGAGGTCTGTTGTATATCTCCCAAAAGATGGCAGAAAAAAAGGTCGAAATATGTAGCAGTTTTACCACATGTTTGTATATCACTGTGTGTAACTATGGGGCAGTTGCTGGTATATGTATGATTTTAGAATGTTGCTTTTGTATTTGAAGTATGTGTCAGGCGACAGACAGTGTCTGACCAGATATTCCTACGCCGACTCTGTCTCTGTGTCTCTCACAGCAGCACAAAATCAGGCCGTTGCTTACCTCTTTGACAGCGATGTCAGTTTCCATTATTATCCCTTCATCAGATGCCTCTTGTGAGTAATAATGGCTGAAAGGTGCTCCTGGCAGCGCGACTGGCTCCATGTGACCCGATTTGCCGTGGTGGCGCATCAAGTAAGCCGTCCAGCACACGTACCTGTTAACACACACAAAGAACATAGCGTCAAATGACAATATGCATTTCACCTTGAAGATAGTAGCCATGCATGTCTTCGAAACTTCGCGTCATATCCTAATGCATTCCCATGACCTCAAGGATTATTAATATGATATTATATATTTTTTAACTGCAATTGGGTTGATATCCGGTTGCAGTAGTACAGTACACAATTACACACAGACAATACACAGAACAACACAATGATATAGAATACTCAGAAGATAACATACGTAACAATAAGAACACATAAACATAACAATAAGAATACATAATTTACAAAATTAAACAGAAGCACATAAAACATACTACCATATAATACAATGACACAAAATAGAACCAGAAGAATATGAAAGAATGTGATAAACGAAACAGCCATATAAGCAGCAAACTTCATATGAACTTTATATCTTTCAATAATGATAGACACCCTGTATCTAAGACCTTAACTGCACTTCACTCCAATTCACTGCACCTGTCGACACTTCACTACTTTCCAGTTAAACTTCACCCAACTACATTTCACTACACTTCGCTCTCCTCTCATTTGGCTTCACCCCATTTAAATTTCCTACCTCTCCGTGGCTTGACCAGACCGATCTTGGGGCCCACCCAGCCTCCTGTAAAATGGATACCGGGTCTTTCCCGGGGGGTAAAGAGCGGCCGGGGCGTGACGCTCACACCTCACCCCCCTTATAGTACAGTAGTCAAGAAAGAGTATAGCTATACCTCTACTCCCCCTACGGGCCGTACGGCCTGTACAGAGCCTCAGTGCCTGTACAAGAGTGCATTTTACCTTCTAGTGCCGTGGTCAAGAAAGAGTATAGCTATACCTATACTCCCCCTACGGGCTGTACGGCCTGTACAGAGCCTCAGTGCCTATACAAGGGTGTACTTTACCTTCACTTTTTTTAGCATGGCTTGGGAATAAGATGTTCGTGGACTGCGTAAAATTATTAGCTCTAAAACTGTCCTGCAGTTATTTGCGAAAATCCATAAAATATCACAGTCCCTTTAGTAGGCAACTAGGTCGGGGATCGAATTGGGTATCTCCGACAACCTTCCTCAGTTGGCGGTTCCATTAGCGAAGTAAGTTTCATATCTAAGCTTGTTAAACCTGTGTGGGCGTACTTTATCGCATATTAGCGTACTAATTCACCGTTCCTTATCGCACGAAACTACGACCCGTCCAGTAAGTAACATTTCACGACCTGTCCGAGCATTATATGCCCTTATACTGTGAACACCACGTAACACTGGGGCTTTACGTCCTTTTCAGTAGCTCCTGAAACCTGCATTGTTTCTTATCTTACCAGATTATCGACACGCTTACTGAAAGACCTTTAGAACTTTACACCACCTTCATGGCACAATAGCCGCTGTTGGTAATAGTCGAGGAAAACGACACTTATGTCTTACATTTACTGCTTTCGTCTCAGGGTTGTACAATTTACGCCAAAACGTGATTCATTCTACAACGGATTTTGTTATATTGACATTAAATTTGTAACAAAACATCCTATTTCAGGAATAACAAATAAAGCAACAGTCAAACATCACTCTTATCTTCTAGACATTCATTCATGCATTTAGTAGTCTGTCTTAACGACAGGTCTAAAGCCTCTTCCAAAGCCATCTCTCCACATAGTGCGATCTAGAGCTTCCTCCTTCAAATGACAGTACCCTCTCCTTTCCTTAAGGTAATCCAGTAGCTTCCTACGTCTTCTCCGTGTAGCAGTCTTCAGCCTGCCACACGGATACCACCCCAACCAGCCACACCGAAACTCCAACACACATGGAATCAAGAACACACAACCAATGTAGTGATACAATAGAAAAGTCGCAGGCTCCTGATGAAGGATGTATTAATGTCCGAAACATGTTGAACATAGAAGAAGTGAAATAAAACTTAATAAATTGTGACATCAAGTTGGTCTCTTATTCTTCAACGAAAATAAATAAGTTCAATTCGGAAAGGTTTAGCGTAATATCATTAATTTCCTTTTTGCAGGCGTTCGTAAGATCCACTGCATTACTCACATCAAAGAGACGGCCATAAGAAAGCTTTGCGGCCTGTTCGGAAGAACTATGAAAGTCAACAACAAACAGTGCAGTGCGCCAGCAGTATAGAGTCCCACTATTTTATGTTGGACACTGAATGGAGTGCGCAAGGGGCGTGGAAAGCACTTGTTCAACAGAATCTAACTCCTGGCTGCATTTAGGTGACTTTGTTGGTAGGCTTATGCAATGGGATTGGATACGGAGAGTTTAGCAAAACGAAAAGTTACTATGCCCTTTAAAAACATTGGATTTTAATACACTGTATAGTATGTGACGCATAAAGCGAAATTTTTCACAGTCTAATAAGAATAACAGACATCAGTGTAGAACCTAATGGAGTAAATACGATTCAGACACTTTTACAGTAAAAATATTTCAAGGTATTTCCTAAAGCATTAAAAGAATAAACACAAACGTCCATAAAAATACAACTTCGCTCAAGAAAACCTCAAATACTTCGAAATTTATGAGAAGCGACAAATATAGCACAAGAACACGTTGTTGTCGCCTTGCATTATACCAAATGCATTCTATATAGGCAACTTCTCCACTTCGTACGATTTGCGGTTCCTCATGGGGTTTCCATACAACATAACAGAGTCCAAAGAGCGGTCGGTGTTTGTCAACCTACTGGTCTTGACGGTCGATTGAGCGAGGCCTGAGGTTTCGAATATAAGAAGGCAAAGTCAAAGTTATTATGACACTAAAATGCTAGACCAAGGAGGAGATGGAAAGACAATATTAAAATTTATCTTCTAGAAATAGGATGGGGGAGGGGGATGGACTGGATTGATCTGGCTCAGGATAAGGATAGGTGGCGGGCTTTTCTGAGTGAGGTAATAAAATTTCATGGTCCATAAAATTCAAGAAGTTTCTTGCCCATCTCAGGAGTTGTTAGCTTCTTAGGAAGAACTCTGCTCCATGCTTATCCTGCTAAAGTGGAGAATATGGTGAGCTCCTAATAATGCAAGCAGATGGAAGATGGGATTTAACTCGGTGTTTCTTCGTCTTATTCTTCTTCTTCTTCTTCTTCTTATTCTTATTATTCTTCTTCTTCTTCTTCCATTGGCACTACAGCCCACTGTGGGCTTTGGCCTGTCGAATAATGTCCTTCCATTTTTTCCTATCTGCCACCAACTCTCTCCATCTTCTCACTCCCAGCACTTGAAGATCTCTTTCTACTT
>Ga0123357_10012575_pt1 | contig 10923 bp, 9 predicted proteins | sample TergutEmb28metaG_FD_89873 | JGI IMG/M metagenome (GOLD analysis project Ga0123357, IMG submission 89873) | Embiratermes neotenicus P4 segment gut microbial communities from Petit-Saut dam, French Guiana - Emb289 P4 | ecosystem: Host-associated > Arthropoda: Insects > Digestive system > Gut ... | reverse complement strand
TTCCAACACCACCTGCACCGCCCCCCCCCCCCCAAAAAAAAAAAGTTTTAAAATTTTACTTTAAAACGAACCAAAAAAACAATATCGAAAAAAAATATCTGATTTTTTTAAATTATTTTATTATTTAAAATAGATGTATTGCAGTTTTTTTTTTTTGGGGGGGGGGGGGGCGGTGCAGGTGGTGTTGGAATCTAACCCTCCCTCCACGAAAAGCGAGGGATGAATGTAGTTCTGTCTTTAGAACACCGCACTTCATCGAAATAATTCTTAGAATCGTAACAAATTTGGAAGAGGTGTTGTTTTGAGCAGCATGTGGCGTTGAATATTCGTTTAAGCGAATTATAAATGAAACATACTGTGCGTGATTTGCATAATGGGGTCAAATGCTGTACAAAAACAGCCTTACACGAGGAATATGTTGAAGTCGTAACTCAGAAGACATTTAAGTATTTTATCTCCTGAATTGCCATATAAATGCTACGCCCATCGGCCCACTAACTCGAATGTGCGGGCTGTGGTGAAGCATTTGGCGCATGCGTTCCGTTCGTATGCGATGATGCAGTACATACAACTGTCGCCGGTCGCTCGCCGGGACAAGCCACGTGGTGGTTATTTCAAGCAGTCAGGTTTCCTGTTGCTTAGTGCTAAGTTGGATCTACACCCGTTTAGTTGCTGTACTGACTGGAGAGCGGCAAGATCAGGAACACGTATCATTCCAGTATTTGGCCAGAAATCATCGCGTGTTCTTACCGCGACTTTTAATGGACGATGCTGTGCTCCAAGATCATTTACGAGTGTTATGGTTTTCGTGTGAACTTGTAACTTATCAGATCTGTGTTTTTACAAATTAATGCGAGTCTTTTAAGATATTCATTTCTGCCGTGCCTTCTATCTGGAATAACATATTTGAAAATGGCTTGGTGAGTATATTCCTTTTTAATTCTTACTGTTATCGTTCGGAATGTACATAAATGCATGGTTGTGCTTGACTTTGATGTTTTTTTGGAGCCTTTGGTTAAGCCATCTGGAATCGATGTGTTCCACGTCAGAGTGACGTCGAGATGAATGAATTTTTAATTTAGGTGAATAATGCTACGAATTTTTGAGCAGTGTTATGTCTGATGGTGAACATTTCTACTATCTTGTAAAAGTTAGTGTTTGGCCTTGCAATTAACTGTCTATGTAAGAACATAACAGAAGTTGAATTGGGCTCGGAATGTTGAACTTCCTCTTGGTCATGTACAGACATCATCCCGAGCCTACTAGCGGAAAGCAACGCAATGTTGACTGCTGAATATATCCGCCTCTTCATGTACACCTAGACAATTGACTATTCTTTACGCATTGTAAAATAATAATAATACAATAACAACATAAATTGTGTACTCCGTGGCGTAGTGCGTAGAATTCACACGACATCCTTTACTTCCAAAGTCATACGGTCTTACGGACGCGCGTAAACGTGATTTAATTTACGCCCATAAGGAAAATGTGTCGTTTCCTGTGCCGGTTTTCACAAAACTAACACATGCAGAATAACATTATGTGGAGAGCTGTTACGCTGAGTTTCACGACATTTTGATCGTAAACGTGGAAGGTACGGATAGAAATTAATTAACCCCCCCCCCTTCCGAAATAATGTATAGTTCCTCCTGCGGCGATGTGCGGAAAAAAATGGGAATAACTCTGTAAATTTTTGTTAGCATGCGTACCGAATTTTATCCCAATAATAAAAATGTGTGGAAAATTCGGGTAAAACTTCATAAACTCCATAATTACAGTGTGGATTTCACTGAATCGATTTTCACGAATCTCGCTCAGCGGCATTATGTGGTGATCCCATCTACTATATTTCACCCAAATCAGTGAAGAAGTATGGAAAGTACAGGTAGAAATTCATTTACGCCCGTAGTTAAAGTATGACTCACTAAGCCGATTTTCGCGAAATTCGCGCTTGCTGGACACCTTTTTTTTTTTTAAGAGAACTCTCTTATTGAATTTATAAAAATAACAGCATTTTAATTACAATAACGGAGAGGCGATGGACGTGGTCACCACCTACGGGGCTCTTCTTCTTCCTGAAGTACAAAGTAATAAAATTACAGTAAATGACAGTATCTTCGCAGCATTATTTTAATTATGCTGAATATTCTTTCGATGTGGAACGGATAGTAACTGTATCTAGTATATCGACAGATTAAGTAGTCATTTGTGTCATAGCATCTTCGAATACGAAATGTAATTTTTGTCACTATCTTGTAAACAGATTTGAACGTTAGACACTTGACAGCTGGTGGGTTACATAGTTGGATGGTTTTCTCCTCATTAGTCTCATTTGTCTACATGATCTTATTCTTTATCTTATTATTCGTAGACTGCTTTACTTTAAAATGTCATTCTAAAAAAAATCCCATATGAAAAGCAATGAAAGGATTCTAAATCGTATTCTGAATCGACTACAAAGTGGACAGAATGTTGGAGAATTATAATTAACTAATTCTTGTATGAGATTTGAGACCCTCAAGGCGGTGTTGCTGAAGATTCAAGTCTTTCGGGATGTTACGCTGTCTTGGCTGATACGTAGTTACAGAAGTTTCGCAGAATCGCAGTGCCTTTCTCTGTAGGATCTCACGTACTTCCTTACTCCTTGGTGCAGAGTCCTTCTTGAGAAGCTAACTGGTTTGCAGCTAGTCAAGAAATTCCCCGCATTTCACGGAACCCGAAGCTTCATTACCGCACTCACAAACGTCCGCCACCTGTCTGTATCCTGGGCCAGCCCAATCCAGTCCATATACCAACATCCCACCTCCTGGAGATCCATCCTAATATTATCCACCCATCTACGCATAGGTCTCCCCAGTGGTTCTTTTCCTCCGGTTTCCCCACCAAGACCATATACACCCCTCTCTCCTCACCCATACGCGCCACATGCCCTGTCCATCTCATGCTCTGTAGGATCTAGTGGTTCAAAAATGGCACTGCTTAGCCGTCAACACGGTGACATCTCAGATGACCTAAGTCGTCAAACTGTCCACTAGTATGCAATACAAAGAACATCACCTTCGCCACAAAATTCTTTCTTTTAACCCCGTGGTGAGCAGTTTCTGTTCAGCATTATACCTGTAATTTGTGTACCCTGGTTGGTGACACCACAACTTCGCATACTTCACATTTGTAAGGCAGAAAGGCTTGTAATATAATTGTACGTTGATGCGTAGCTATGCGTCTGTTGTTTCCAGTAGTTTCTTTGAAACGACCTGCTCTATCTCTCTGGAGTTGGTCTTTTTAAAGCCGTCTGCTGTCGTAACGACATGACGACAATTCATACTTTTGAGGGTGGTTCTTCTGCCATTATTTTACGATCCTGTCTCAAAGCATTGTCGAATAAAGTGTGGTAGTGTGATTACGAACGACAATTTACGCGGATGTAGGAGGAAACTGACGGCCTGTGTGAGAGTACTGTCGTGCAGCTGTCCCGGAGCAAGTGGTCAAAAGGACAAATCCCTGAAGTCCCGACACTTCATGTGGCTTTATAAAGGTACGTAGGATGGTCACCCCTGACATAACTGACAAGAACAGAATATCGGAATGGCAGTCAAACACGTTACCGCCGAGTAAAATCGCCCCGTATTTTGTTGTAGAAACGAGAAAGTACTTTGATGTACACGTAGTGAAAATGGGCGCACGAAATGGTGTTCGCCAGTTTGTCCTGGAATTTATGTTTAATCTTACCATATATTTCAGGCGAACTTCCCTCTTGGTGTTTAAAAAAAAAATACGATGCGTCGAATGAGACCTTAGAAAACACACACACACATTGATCCGCGTGTTCAACGAGTTTCAGCCTTGATGTAAACGCATCACAGTGCTAAGAAAAGTGCATTTCCTTGTATATTTTTCGTCGGTCGTAATTTCCGATCTTCTGATGTCCAGTCCGTCGTTCATTGTACTGTTTCTTTATCCTAGGATTGGAGCAACAGATTTTGTCCCCACACATACAGGGTATAAAATTATAGTTACCCTCTGCATTTCTGGAATACTGACGTAGCCCTGAATACTAAAGCTCGGGGCCAGATATTGTCAAACATTATCTTCGCTGTTGACTCCTGCGAGAATTATCCTGCCATGTTTTTTGTGATGTTTTTGCTTTCGCGAAATCAGTTCTCACTGTGTCGCAATACCACTTTTATTATGTTAATTCGAGTCTCTGTTTCCGTGTAATATACGACAAACTTCTGGGAATTTTTTATCCGACGACTCTCATCATTACGTTACTTAGAACTTTTCGCGTTTGGCAGGTACCACAAGAGTATGAAAATATTCGAATTTGTCTTGAGTCGGGGTCCACGCCTTTTAGTTCAATGTATTGCAGTTAATATTAGGGTGTGGCTGGAAATGTTTTTTTTTTTTCGGCTCAGACAGGCGTCATATTTGTCAGACACGTATATTGGACCTCAGAATTCTGCTGGGTTGTGCAAGATAAGCGAACAGACGGGCAGTGATTGTCGGATCTCTGTATAGCGAGGATAGCCTACTGGATACGTCTTCTTTTCTAGTTGAATCCCGATTTGGAATTGTTAGTATCACTGTTTCAAGCCCACACCTTTCGTCTTTTTTTACCATAAAATGTGTGCGTATAACATGTAGCAGAGTCCTAGTTGCATACGCTGTGCACCACTTTCTAGTTGCTGCCTGCAGTAATTTGCCTTGTCTGAGTGCTTGAGTCCTTTTTTGTCTTTCAAACGAATGTCGGAAGTACCTTGATTTAGTGTCATCCGCTTTCAGCAAAATCTTTTTGATTATGCTTTACTTGCATTCGACTTTACATTAATTTGGGAGGTTTTACTTACAGCTGCAGTGTTGATTCAATCTTCTGTGGTGTCGACTGGTAAAGTGGCCGACGTTTCGGAGGAACGTAATGCTCTCATCCTCGGGTTCAAGCAGTTCGAGAAACTGGACGTGGATAGTGGAGGAACTCTGCTGCCCGAAACGTTAGTAACTGTTTGCCAGTCGACTCAATAACATCCCAGAAGACTTGAAGGTTATACCATTAATTGGTTTATTCGTGGCGTATTTAACGACGCTGTCTGTAGCACCGACTGTATAGCGTCAAATGATCGTATGGTAGTGAATAATGAAAGGGAAGGGATGCTGAAGGAAGTGGTCCTGGCTTTGAGGTATTGTCCCGGAATTTTAAGGGAGGGACTGAGGAAAGCCACGAAAACCCTCAGGATAATCACTCCCGGCGGAGTTTCGAACCGGGCTTTTCCTGAATGTCTGAAGCGCTGCCGCTGGTACCATGGTATTGGTTCGACGCTACACAGCGTCGCAAGTTCATACTGCTGTCATTCTGTAACGCCATAGTATAGTGACTCGTCTACGAGCTCGACAATTCGGAATTCTATCTTTGGCAGGAGCAAGAGATTTTTATCCTTTCCAAACTGCCCAGATTGCTTTGGGGGACCACCCACCCTTCTGTTTAAAGGGTAACGTGGTTTTTTACTTGGCGGGGGGGGCATGTAATGTCGAGACTAAGAATGTGTGGAGATATTTTCTCTCCTCTTCCTATACGCCTTCGTCGCGCGTACCGGTACAGCTTTACCTTTTTTACCTGTACCTTCACCGTATAATACATATTAGCCGTTCTTAGTTTTTACTACTTTTGTTCTTACATAATATCTGTTGCCGTATTAAACGAAGGAAACATCTTAGACATCTCGGTGAATCACACGGGGTGCATTCGATATCGTGTAGTGGGAGCTCTGGTTAACAGGGGAATTACGTAAGGGGCTTATCATTCCGGCAATTCATGCCTTGATGAGTCACATGCATTTATGAATGCTCTGTGTTCCCTGGTTTCTTCTCTACGTTCAAGGTCTCTGATGACATTTATCTTTCCGGGCACGTGATTACTTTTTTGTACTTGTCGATTTATGTTTTATGAAATCTGTAAAGGCATCAAAACGTAACAGAAACGGAGCTTTGTGGAAAGAGAGAGTTTTATTGGGTCGTAGGTTTCCAACTACACTGCGTATGTGTGCTGCTCCTGAATAGCTGTTTTTTTTTAATTGAAATCGGTTATATAAGTCTGTTTGAAGGAATCGGTGGACGCGTTTTGTTAGCCCAGTTCCTTTCTTTAGTAAGGAAAAGCAGAGTCGAGCTCACAATCTTATCTGCACTTTAACTTCTGAGCCAGTTGACGGGCTTTTACAGCATGTGGTATTTAACGTTATGCAATTGAAGGTTACGTTTAATGCAATTTGCTACAGTCAGTGAGAGCATGACTTGACCAAACGCCGTCGTCGATTGGTTAGCTGTTCTTCGCATTCAGGTGATCGCAGGTTCAAATACTGACCTGGAGACTGGCTGTCTTGAATGGAATGTTGAGTGGTTTTCTACTAATGCCCTCCAGCCAGACGTCGGGCTTTTACATTGGATTAAACCAACGACTGCTGCACTGTTTTTCGACGCTGTAAACAATTATTGCTGTTGGAAGCGTCGTTAAATCATAAGTAAATACGTTCTGGACTTTTTAGGTGAGAGAGGCCCTAAGGCCACGTAATGTTTTGTCGAGAAATGGTGTATGGGAAGGCTTCGAAAAATGAGCAGCTCTGATGATGATATTTGTGTTGACTAAAACAGCGTGGCATTCGTCCGAAGCTCTTGTTTCTGAGAGCGATAAAGAATGGACTGTCAGCTGGCTATGAATGAAATTTGTTGTGTAAATAGATTGTGGACATGCCTACAGATTAGGTGCAGTAGGCCGTATGGAATGTTGCTGTATACGTTCATTGTCCCTGCTGTGAATCCAACCACGATTTCCCCGGTATCCAGCTCATAGCCTAGTCACTATGCCGACTGTACTGTTTCAGTCCCGTGTGCATGATGTGAATGTCATTAATTACTCAAGTCATTTATGCAGTGTCTCATCCACTAGAATAATGCTTCCCTTGAGTTTCAGTACAGTTTTGCCGCAGAGAAATAGATCGTGTGGGAAACTTCGAAAGTGTTAATGACACTGTACTACCTGCTTTTAAAAGTATTCGTAATTACCGTGCACAATAATACACGTATTCACTAAAACATTGTATCAATACACTTCTAGAATTATATTTTAAATTCATTCTTATATTTTCTTGCAGATGGTTTTAATTTTGGAAGTAATATGTGTCGAATTTTATATATATATATTATGGCTCGACAGCCCCTTGTGGCCAGGCCTGACAATCACACTTAGACACACCACACTCGGTAGGACTCCTCTTTACGGGTGATCGCCCCGTCGCAGAGACCTATACCTGACAACTGACAAGAGACAGACATCCATGCCCCTGGCGGGATTCGAATCCGCACTTTTAGCAATCGAGCAGCTGCAGACCCACGCCTTAGGCAGCGCGGCCACTGGATATTTTAGATACAAACACCAAATATGTAACTACTAAGCAGCAAAGAACTTCTTTTTCGCGTGTATAATTGCCGTGAGCAAGAACGTTTTATACAGCTGTAGATGCCATTCTGATATGTGTCTTTGTAAATTGTTTTTCTAGCGCAGCTTTAATGGTTCATTATTTTATTTCTATATGTGGAGAGCTGGCTGTAAGTTTCGCGTAACCGCCGTATTTTAATTTAAATGTTTGGGTAAATGAGACTAACACGGGTCACAGTTCTCGAAAAAACGGCAAAACGTTATGTTCTGCATTAAGTGGGGCCTATATCTGGCACAGCCGCCATGTGGGTATTTTATCAATGGTGATTAAATGAAAGTAACGATGGGATAGTCCCAGGTTGGCCTATTATGAAATTTATATAAACTTTCATGCCTCGAAGGTCATCCGTATGCCCATACTCGGATGTCAAGATAAAATAAGTTCGTACGTACAATAGTTCCTTTTGTATTAAGGAAAATACTCCAAAATTTCGAACGAAGTCTTCTGTTGGTAGCTGGTACACGTACTGCATTTCTGTATAACTGTGTAAGTCGTGGTACATACAGGAGAACAGCCATAGATAGAAATATTCATAGACGCGTCTCTCCTGAATATCTCTTTCCTGCTACTTTTAAGGATACCCTAACTGTACTGCACTATATTTAAAGTTGTTCGGGGTAATAACGCAGCAGAACACGTGTTTTGTTTGGCTACGGCCCATCGTTGTGTATACGTCGAAGATACGGTGGTCCTGTTTGGTCAGAGAAGCGTGCGTATTGGAACTATTTGTCTCGATTATTACGTGCACACACGCCCTGTTCTGTCCTCTAGTTAACTGAATTTTTTAGTCCCGTGATCTGAAAGTGGTTGACCTTGTTGCTCTAAGTTGCCGGGCGGTATGGACAGCCCTAAGTGCAGAATGTTAAAGTACGTTTGCCTGGCAACGGTATTTTAAAGGTTGAGATAGACCCGGAGACATGCGGAATCGTGGTTTGCAAGATTTCATTTCCGAAAAAAAGTGTTTTGGAGATTGAAGACCATGTGGTGAATACCTTTATAAATAGTAATTGCGCGCGCGTACACACACACACACACACACACACACACACACACACACACACAGTATTGAAAATTTGTACTAAAGAAAGGGATTCTCTTACTGGAGAAAGTTATTTGTGACTAGTTGGAAGTGTGTTCAGTACAAGACCTCCGAATACATTGAAGTCTGGTTCTAATGGGTGGAAATTGGCCTTTTCCGGCAGTTGGTTGCGAGGTTATACTTATTATCACGGAATGACAGTGTACAAATTTGGGATTTACAGTGTGTACAACCATGCTTACTGGTTAGAATTCGGTTTGGGCGAGTTGTTGACAGCATCGACTAGTAATTAATATGTGCAGGGGACGGGAGATAGCGTAGTCAGTCAAGTAACTTGACTGCGGGCCCTACGATCGAGGACTCGAATTCTGGCGGGAACAAGAGGTTTTTCTCTTTTCCAAAACGTCAGTGTTGCATTTAGTTTCTGCCGCGTCTTTGATTGGACTCGACTTGACTCGACTCTGGTGGTTACGCACCCTTAGGCGTATTTATGTGACAGGGAATAGTTGGAGGTGAGTGGTCAGCTTAACGCCCTGACCGCTGTACCCCTTGGGGAGGCCCCGGTACTCACTGAATAGGATGCTGTTTGAGCCCCAGAGCAAGAAAAATCTCTTGCTTCTGTCGAATCGAACCACGAGTTCTTAGTTGCCCAGTGGCCGAATTCAAAATCACGACTAATTACCCGGCTACTGGCATTATAAAGGAAAATTTTCGTATTTTCACAGAATGTTTTTATATTACACCATTATTATGGTGTTTTTTTAATAGATCTGGGTGGTGTGGTTACCACGTTTGCTGCGTTGCTTGTTATTCGCGAGGAGGAAATTTTTTAGTCGGCAGATTTCCAATCCCAGAGTTCAGTATATTTGGGCTGACCGCCTTACAGATGGCGCATGTTCAAGGCAGGGGATACTCGGATATTTTTCTCCTACACGTGCGTGAATCAGCTGGGCGACATCGTTTAGAGAAGGAACACCTCCGTCCATTAACGAGGAATTTTTGGCGCTGTTAGCAGTTGAGCATGTAGGCGAAAAGAATAAAGATACAGGACCCGGCAAAGATTTTGCGTCATATCGTTACTGAGCTCTGCGACACGATTAACAATATCCAGATCATCGGAGCAGGAGGCACATGTTGCTTCAGTGTTGCGTAACGGGGGGGCTGAATCGTGCCATGACTTTGAGAAGGTGCAAGAATAAGTATGTTAACTATCTTCATGTTTGTACCGTGCTTCAATGACGATTAAAATACTTTATTATCCAACAGATACACAAATATATAATTCGTAGATACAATTAGAATTATTATAAAACGTTTAAAAATATTTAAAATTGCTCCAACATGTTTCGGATCACAAGGGATCCATCATCAGGGAGCTTTATACAGTGTTCGGCTAAAATTACAGTAATGGTTCTATCCTGGACGTAGTCGGTGTTATGGCAGCATATTTACCCGTGGTGCGTGTGTACTGCACTCTAGTGCCTCTCCAGAGTGTGCAGTACACGCACGCACTACGGGTAAATATGCTGCCATAACACCGACTACGGCCAGGATAGAACCATTACTGTAATTTTAGCCAAGCACTGTATAAAGCTCCCTGATGATGGATCCCTTGTGATCCGAAACATGTTGGAGCAATTTAAATATTTTTAAATATTTTATAATTCTAATTGTGTCTAGGAATTATATATTTGTGCATCTGTTGGATAATAAAGTATTTTAAATGTATGTTAAATCTGTTGTGATTAAGCTGACATTGTCACGATCAGAAATTTGTATTCAGATTTTCCAGGGTCAGACTAATAGCGTGTAACGAAGATTCTCTGAAAACATCTGTATTTATTACATACGTAAAAGTATTTGAACACTTGAGGTGAATTGCCGCACTCATTGCAGTAAGTAGGTCTGTCCCATTGTGTTAGTGTGGACGGTTGTCTATAAAGGAGTACCTTATCAAAGGGCACGTATTTTCCATGTTGTGTAGGATGTACAAGTCGATTTTGCCGATTAGTGTGAGGAATTCTGATTTTTCGGCGTGTTTATGCGCATCCCGCAGTTGCTGTAGTTAAACGTGTAAACCGCTACAGGAGAGGTCTTTCATCCTACACTTTTAGGCGCATTAGCAAACTTGCGGAAAGCGACTGTCAGCTTCGTCATGTGTGTCCGTCCGCCAGCATGGAACGGCTCGGTTCCCACTGGACGGATTTTCATGAGATTTAAATTTAAGTGTTTTTCGAAAATCTGTCGAGAAAATGCAAGTATCATTAAAAATCTTGGAAGTATGAAGACCTAAGTACATTTATGATAATATCTCGCCCAATATTTTTTTATAATGTGAAATGTTTCAGACAAAAGTTGTAGAGAGAATCAAAACACACATTTGACATGGAATATCCC
>Ga0123357_10012574_pt1 | contig 10923 bp, 7 predicted proteins | sample TergutEmb28metaG_FD_89873 | JGI IMG/M metagenome (GOLD analysis project Ga0123357, IMG submission 89873) | Embiratermes neotenicus P4 segment gut microbial communities from Petit-Saut dam, French Guiana - Emb289 P4 | ecosystem: Host-associated > Arthropoda: Insects > Digestive system > Gut ... | reverse complement strand
TGAAATAAGGAAACGGAAGGCTAAATTGATTGGTCACATTCTGCGTAGAAACTGCCTTCTACAACGGGCTATTGAAGGAAAGATAAAAGGTGGTATAGAAGTGACAGGAAGACGAGGGGAAAAACGTAGGAAGCTACTTGATGACCTTAAGGAAAGGAGAGGATACTCACAGTTGAAGGAGGAAGCTCCAGATCGCACTATGTGGAGAGCTCGATTTGGAAAAGGCTTTGGACCTGTCGTAAGACATACTACTAAATGAATGAATGAATGAATATATAAATATATATATATGCACTTGTATAAAGTAGCCGATTTAAGGCGGTATACTCACAGTTTTGGGAGTTGGAGTGTTCGTTGTGCTGTGTAGTGTGTGCTATAATGGCGTTCGCTGAGTCGTCTCCCCGGAGTATAAAAGCTGGGTGTGTAAATGAACACTATCCTTTGATGGTGATGTCACTCACTCCTCTTGTGCGAGCGTTGTATGTGTGTAACTGAATTATCACTGATTGTAGTCAAGTTATGTGATTATGAACCGGTGCCGAGTGTTTTCAAGCCCCGTGTTGGTTGTGGGCTGCCTGTGGTTCCTCGGATGGAAGTCGATCTGCTGTTATGTTTCATGTAAATGCCTTGTCCTTTCTATTGGGGTGCTTAGGAATGTCTACAGTCGGGTAAGGAGGTTGGGAAGTTGCTGGGTCGGTCGGTCCTTTATGAGGGTGTAGAAGATGGCGTTAGAGAGTATTGTCTGAGGGTCACTGAGATAATTGTTTTTAGCAAACTCGGTGTGGATATGGAATTTCTCTATTGTGTTGAGGTGTGCTCCTTTTTGTGGCAGTGTACTATTTTCATGATCTTGTTCGTGGGGCGAAACGAATGGGCTTCTTCTATCAGGTGTTTTGCAAAATTGGAGGTATTGCTGTTATTGCGCCATGCGGGTCTTGTGTTCTTTGTAGCGGGTTGAGAATTGTCTACCCGTTTGTCAGACATACGTTTTGTGGCAGTCAGGGCAAGTTAGTTTGTATACACACGATAGGGGGCGTAGTTTCTGTGTGTAAGTAGGTTGGCTAATGTGTAGGTGGTACGGAATGTGATTTTGAGGTCCGTTCGTTTGAAAATGTTTGTGATGTATGAAGTTTCCTTACCGATATATGTGAATCTGGCCCATTTTTGTGTGGTGTGGGTATTTATTTGTTTATCTGGGTTGGGGGTTGGTGCGGTTTTATCGGAAAGGAGTTGTGTAGGATGTTATGTATTATGTTTACTTTTAAGTTCAAATTATTATTATTATTATTATTGTTATTATTATCATCATCATCATCACTATTATCATTACTAACAACACAACTCCCTCTCAAATTATTATTATTATCATTATTATCATTACTAACAATACAAATCCCTCTCAAATGATTATTATTATTATTAACAGTACAAAGCCCTCTCAAATTTAAAATAAACCACCTTAGGTTCACAAAAAGTGTCTTGCCCCGGCCGTAGCCTGTCACTATACCGACTGCCAATGATCGCAACATGAACACGACATGAACAAGATTATCTGCAAGTCAATCACACCCTAACAGAAAAAAAAACGGTTCGTACCGCACAGAAAACGCTGTCTTCCTTACAAATACCAACCGGTCAATGCGGCCAGAGGCCAGCAGGCGCTGTGTATTGTTGGGATCATATGCAATGCACTGCATGGCCACAATGCGTATCGTATGAACGCTAATGCGGATGGTAAGTAAACTTACCACTGTCTATAGACTTTAAAGAGGAATACTGACAACACTTACACAATGCATGGTTTCAAAGTTTATATTTCGCCCAATTATAGCACTAGAATGGCACATGCGAGATGACGAGCTTCTCGTGGCTGTCAGCGGTAAGGTGTGACACCGTGAAGTTCTGTATAAGCACATATGGTCAACAAACCAACATACAGCAAGTTATCCCTATCTTAACTCAAATCTTAAGCCAGCTTAATCCACATTTATAAAAATAACAAGAGGTAACAATGCATTTTACGTTTCCTCGTGCGTGCTACATGACCTGCGCAGGTAATATTAGGTTCATTACTTCATGTAACTAATATCGTTTGCCAATTCCCGCCGCTATGCCAAGGTGATTGTGTGTTGACCCATACACGACTACGGCTCATAAGCAAACCGAGTCGACAGGAAGTAACAAAAGATGTTATCAAACACTATCCCTGTACACCTATTTCAGGAATAAAGAGATATAAAATTATTCCTTATGTAATGTTCTACGTGTCGCTTTATTGATTTATGTATTACTTAACGACTTTAATGCTGAACCAGCAGACTACGACCTTCAGTTTCCGTTCTGTTAGGCTCCTAATGAAGGCCTGTGCAAGTCAACAACAGCACAAAGCAACATCGGACACCCAGTTGCCAGACTTCCAAAAGCCACAGTAAATTTATCAAAATGTCACATCATGCCCGCACTCCCCTACTTGGCCCCACTGGCCGCCTCGTCACAACGCAAGAATGCCATAGAACTGGTTGCTGTTGCTGCCGTTGCCACAGCAACAAAACGAGCAAGAAACAACCGGCAGGCAGGTTCTTCTAAAAATAAACTGACAATTATTATTATCCTGTTCCATGGGTGTATCCTACCTGCTCCCTTCCCCTTCATTCCGCCAAACCGGTAAACGAGGTGACTGGTCGGCAGGCAGCACCTCGCAACCTTTCCCGCGGTAGCAGGAGTTCGTCTCCAGGCGCGGGCTTTCACTACCGTCCAGCAGACATCTTGTATTTGCAATGCTTGGTCTGGGACATGAAGGAATGCAGTGTGGCAGAAATGACCGACGTTTCGAAGGAACCTGTAGCACACTTCTGGCAGACTACACGGCGTTACTCCTGACGTCATAAATCTTCGCTCTCAAAACGCAGGAACCTCAAATCTCACATTTTCTTTCGCTTGATGATGTGTTGTGTATGATAAAAGTAAGCTTAAACCACATCATCAAGGCATATGGGGAGATGGAGGTAATGGTCCGTTAACCTCAGCGCTACGCGGAGGTTTCTAATTAGCGCAGGCAATACAGCGATGGGATGGCAGTGGGGCAAATAATGGATTGGCGAGGATGTGGAAGAAACTAGTCATGCCCTTATTTTGGGTACATATACTATTCTGGCATAGCGCATGGAGGGAAAGACGGTCTCCGGGAGGAGGTCCGAATCGGGCATCTCCCGAATATGCAGCAAAAGCGCTCCACCTGGAATGCGTTTTTCTGTACTCCTAGTTTTGCTAGCAAAAAGAAAGCAACCAAACATGAGATGCTCTTAGTCTGTAACAGAGCCCTATACATCTCCACCTGTTGAAGTCCGGTGAATGAGGTGACCACGCAACAGAATCGCATGGTTTAAACAAAAATCGTGGTCTATCGACTAATGTCGAACTTGCCCGCAAAACAAACATATTATTATGCTGTCTGAAGCTTAAAATTCGGGCGAATATATAAAAATTCGGTTCCTACCGCACAGTGAACATGCTGCGTCTTGTTATGATGCCATGCCGACCGGAGAGTCGTAACCGAAGTTTCGGAACAGACTGCTGCCGTGTCTGCTGTTGATTTGGTAACGAATGCATCATGTCCCACAAGCTGGTGTTACCAAATAAGGTACCGAACATCTCTCGTTTCAAACTATAGCCATAGTCAAACGAACACAGCTAATTTACTGCAAGAACAAGTACTCTCGGTTTCCACAAAGCTACAAGTATCGACTCTTACTGGTTCACTATGAGGCTAGTCACATAAAAATAGGCAAAGGCGATTTTCTACAACTACGGGTATATTTTCCAATCTTTCTAAATCCTATGGCGCCAGAGAGTCTGGTACAGACACCAAACTTTCGGAAAACGTACTGCCACCAGAACAGCAGCACTTCTGGCTACACCAACATCTGCGGGTCCTACAGTCTTAACACAGCACCGCTGCTCTAACCTCAGACCCACTACTTCCATCTTCCCAACACATTCGGCATCACTTGCTACTACTTCCACACCCCCATCACGGCGCAGTGCATGTACTGTACTCGGTTCACACACACCAGGCTCCACTGACCAAATCAATTCATACTCTCTGGTCTTCTCCATTGCAGAATGGTGTAATGACGACACAGGTCGGTACCGACGTTTCCATCTTCGCTGTGGAAGTGAACAAGACGGACTCTTAACGCTCCTCCAGAGTTGCCAAAAACCAACACGATCCAACAGAATTCTGACTGCCATGAAAAACTCAAATCTCATTTTCCAACCAAGACTCCGTTGAGAGTTTTCTAAAATACCTGCCTTATCACCATTCACAAGCCACCCTGCTGTAACTGCCGGCGCAGTGTTCCCTGACTTAACCTGTTATGCGTACTGCACCAGTCGTAATGTCGCCATCTTCAATGATGTGACATCACAGTGCACTAGTGCAAAGCTCCAGAAAATTCATGTCAAGTGCATCCAGTTTAAACTGGAACCCAACAACAGACTCTACACCCGCACTGCATGACGAAAGGTGCACGTCATTACTGCACTACTGCACAGTGGCCAAAGGTGCCACCTGTGTTCCAGTGCTCAGTCCTGATGTCCCACGTCACAAAATTTTTCTGCATAACAAAATGCACATTTTGGTGTCCAATCAATTCATTACATGAACCAGAATGTTCACCTCAAGCATCCTACACAAAAGACATGCATCGTCACATCACTAGGCCACTGTATCACAGGGTGCGTCCAAAAAGGCCTCCTGCCACACACACAACTACGTATCTAGTTCTGTTCATTCGCCACTTGTTTTGACAAACGGGGCTTGCCATCTCTAGGCGAAATAAATTACATATCCACAACACGAAGCAAATGGTAATATAACCCTGGAGTTTGCTGGGTGTCAATCAGTAACTCTGTACGTTTTCGTTTCTTGCCCGCTGGACATGCGCACTGGACTGTCACCAAGGCACCGAAGTTCTGTGGCCGGCATGGCGGTCATCCGGGCGAAAGCCCAGCCCGTCATATTCGACGCCAAATGAAGTCCTCGCAGTGAAAAATCAATTCGTCAACAATTTACTAAATTTTCGGCGTTGCAGGAAGTGTGTTACAGCACACTTCATCTGATGAGTGTAGTTAATTTATAAAGGTATTCGGTGTAGAGGGTCTACAGAGACTTCCATTTCTCCCAATTCACACATTAGAACTGTGGATAAGATTACACACTTCCAGAACTCAAATGAGACAGGAAATCAACAACAGTGATCATTCAAAAAGAGTCACACATGCAAATCTCATTAACGCAGACTGATGGTAAATTTCTGCGGTAAGAACTTTTGACAGACTTCATGTAACATTAGTGGCCAAGACCACAACTTGGCACAACACATGGCATGCTGGAACTACTCCAAGATGGATGCCATCAGGGGTACTATGCTGAGCACAGTGTTACTGTCACTGGCTTGGACAGTGGAGTGCAGTGTGCATCCAGAAATCAATTGATCTGCTGAATGCTGCACAACAAACCCCATGACTGTATGGATATCTCAAAATAAACAAGATATTCTACTTTAAACTACAGAGTCCTATTTCACTGGTCCTGCATACAACTGTAAATTTTCCATTTCCTATTTTCCACAACACACCACAATCCGAACACCCGCATATTTTGCGCTTTCCTCCACATTCTTTCCAGTAGGCACTGCAACCACGGCTGTTTCAGTAACATGCAAGTACTACAGTAAAGTTTTTGGATGCAATTCAAATCCTCATACCCAACGTTTTTTGATTACAGCAGTAAACTTCTTAATTTCAATGCTTTTCCTTCTTTAAACTTTAGCCTCCAGTCTATATATCGTATAATGATACTGATAGAGAATGTAACTTCCAACGCCAACAAAATCAGTGCAGCATAAGACAAAAATGTGTAGAAGGAACTCTACAAGCATCTTTATAATGAGTGATGTGCCAAACAGAGCAAAAGATAACAGGAGGGGGGCTTAGCATAATCTAGGTTCATTCTGTGTGTACTACAATGCTGCATCAGGGTTTAGCATAACACTTTTTACTCCAGCATACTTGTAAGGATTTGCAGTTCTGCACTTTCAAGTTATCTGCTTTTCTGGGTGTTTTTCACAAAAAAAAAATTGCAAAAAGTGGTAACTGTTTGGAACAGTTAAAAATGAAGTGTTTTGATTGGCTTTATAAGCTGGATTCTTAACTGAACGTTTTAACCATTTTTTGAACACATTCCTTACAACAAACAATGTCAGGGGTGTACAAATCTTGAGCACCTGGTTGCCCAGCTGACTACACTGCATATAGTGGCACCCAATATTTGCAGCATTATTATGACAGTCTGTCATTTGATATACAAAAAAAGTGTACCAGTAACCATGATTAAGCAGAGTACCAGACAGCACTCAAGTTCACAGGTCACTTCCAAACTATGGGTCCCCTGTAGGAAATCTGCCTCACATCATCTTTCTGGTGCTCCTAGATTTTTGGAAAATTTGTGGACCACTGTACAACATAAACTTAAAGCAAGAAATGGCAATGTGTGTCTGAAAATGACTAAGTACAATCAAAATATGTAGTAAGCAACATATTCACAATTTCATGTACCCCTGTGCCAATCGAAGTCTTTCACATTACATACAACTACATACCAATCATATCTCAAGCACCTGAACCATCATCAACACCACAGTAAGAACTTCTAATCTCTCACGGTACATTCCCTTTATACAAATCCTGAAATGGGAGATCAACAGGTCACTGCAAGTCCATCACTTACTTGCCAAAATAAGGAAGAACACATTTACTGCAGTTAGTCACTTACTTATAATAAAAATACAATTAGACTTCACACACACGCAAAAGTCAAACTATGACAAAAGTTCACTACAGTTGGCCTGACACACTTAACTTATTTAGGTCTATCATGACAGTTGCCTCTAACCCAAGTCAATTTACTTCATTTCCAATATCCCTGACATGCCACATTCTCATACTTCAAAATGACCAGATTTAACTAACTCCTGGGAGCAGGGTCCTTCCTGAGAAGCCATCTACACAAAGTCAGACAGATGAACCAGTTGCTCCTACTGCCAAATCACAATAAACCAGGACACACAGGTTCAGGTCGAGGAAGTAATATCTAGAAAACACACTGTATAAACAATTACCACAAACTGCTGCTCACTAACTGCTTCACAACTGGAAAGCTAAGTCACTTAGCGTGTCAAGATATCCCCATGTTTTATGCACTTTAGCAATCATTAGTGTGTTCACAAAAACTTGGCTCTCCACTCTGTGCAAGATGAATCCAGTTACTGCTGCACACCAATGCACATCTCTGAAGGCATTTCATTTCAACAGGCAAATTTATTTCATGCCGTGTAAAGCAGTTTACTCACATACTCCCTTCAGCTGTATTCACTTAACATTAATCAAAAATCACAAAAACACTTCCAGAAACTAATGACCATATTCCTGTACTTCAAAACATCCAACATTTTCTCCCATCTTGTCACCACAACTATCTGGCTACTGTATTTTTGAGACTGCATTTTTATGCACATCTTCAGCCATTTCCAATTCAATTATTCAAGAAACTTTGTACTACATGCCCAAACCATACACTAGGCAATAACCATGCTAACCTGAAGAAAATCTCGGATACTAACACCTACTATAAATTCTGACAACTCCAATAGCCCAGCAAGCACAGACAACAAATAGGGCAATGTCAAAATTGATGAACCCAGCAATTTTCTAAGCGACATCTATTGCAACCAAAAGTACTCTTTCCTTCCACAATTAAATTAATAATGCATGGTTCCACTTCAAGAAAACTATAAGCAAAACGGCAATAAATTCAGATGCTACAGATGTCAAAAAGTATATGTGTGCTACATGTTCAAAAAATGTTTACATACATTAATGTGGGAATATGTTACGAATAAACGAAAACTTGGGAATGGCTATATACAAAAAGTTGAAATATGACCGCTTTATAGCTGCCTTCATAGTAAATCCTGCCCAACAAAATCAGAAAGCGTAATTCGAAGACACACGAAACATCGTGAAACCACAACAGATAAAATTTTACAGACAGAAAACGCCCAAAACCAGAATAAGGGAACAAGTAAAAGCCCTGGAAAGAAAGCGATATATCGATTCTAAGTTCATTATCCCAAACCGAGCTACTTCGTTCCCTCAGCGTGAAAATAGCCTATTATTATTTATAACAGCACTCACCTCTTCTCTTCTTTTAAGCCATCTGCCACAAGGACTTTCTTCTAAAATTTCGCTCTCGTCTTCGGAATCTTCGCCACTTTCTCGTGGTGACTTATGCTCCGGGTCGTTACTTGAGCGACTTTCAGACATTCCGGAAAATTAGTTAAAAGGTACAATTTACGTCTTGAAAACAGACGTTACACTGTTTATAAACACAGACACATCTTGCCAAACACTTCACACCACAATTCACAGCCATGGATCATTATTCACTAACACTAAACACACTTCTCATAAATGATGGTACAATGCCTAGCTATGTTTGTGATCCTCATTGGCTCAACGGGATAACACCGTCACTTGTTAGCCGGAATCGTTCGAACGTCGGTTTTCCTTTCTGTGTAAACGATCACGTGACGCTCTCCTCAAAAAGAATTTCCTTCATTATTCAATAAATGTATTCATACTTTCTACTTTGCGACACTAGGTGTACAGCTACAAAATATAACACGAATAGTTTCGTACCATTTCAACACCTAACCCAAGGATGTGGATCCACTGCCACGAACTTCATGCGTATTCACGAATCACACAACTCACTCCTTGCAACTGAACATTGCCCCGTACTGCCAACTTCGGGTTCGTCGAGACCCAGGTATATCTGTGCGGAATGCTACTACCCCCTGATCATGGATAGTATTCTTGTATTAGTACTCTGTCCGTTCACACGTGGCGCTACTGTACAGCCGACTCTTTGCATTATCGGCAACTTTGTTGGGTCTCTCGGCTCGAAGGTGATGAGCTCACACGACGCAGTGTAATAAAGAATTACGAGCATTGTTTCAAACTTCAGATTGGCGGCGGTGCTTGTTCCCCACCCTCCATTTACTTCGTCAAGAAGAGACACAATGGGGAATCACTACCAAACCATACGGTGTTACACCTCAAACATGTGTATTCTTAATGTAGACGAATTCTTAGAAAGTCGCAACCGCCCAGCCATTCAATAAATTCAGTTAATCATGTGCACACCACTGAACCCAACTGAGGCAGTTCAATGTAATCTACACTAAACAATTTACTTTACTTTGTATATGACTTTCTGCATACTAACAAGTCTAATGTTACCATGTAACTATTTGGAAGTAAATAAATAAATATGTTATCTTCCAAATACCTGTCAATATTACCCTTCCATTTACACTCACATCTCTCAGGTGGTTTTGCCAAATGTGGCAAGTCAACTTCTCAAGCAGTTTCATCCCCTTCAGAATCTACTAAACCTGCCCATTTCATACCCATTTTATCACACCAATTGTAATAACAGACTATACAGCATTAAGTTCTCGATGCAACTTTTTCCGCCTTCCTGTCACTTCCTACAATTTAAGCTCAAATATTCCTCTCACACTCTTTTTTTAACTTAATATCAGACACCTGGCTTCACACCCACACAAAACCAATGATACAATTATAGTTCTGTGGACTGAACTTTAGGTTCTCATATATGATTAAAAAACAATTCCAAACTAAATGATTTACTTCACAGAATATTCAAAGATGGGCTCTTGAGTCCATCTAAGTAGCAGCAGAGAGGACGAAATGTAACATCTGGATACTATTTCACAGCATGCCATTATTTGGCACTCAAAAACTGATCACTAATTAAGCACCACAGATCAGTAAAATTACACAATTGCATCATTCTTAAATTATTTCAAACCCACTCAAGCATTCTCAATAAACTGGCAAATGAATATGTGATCAAATTTCAGAAATGCTGCATCAACCAAGTATGAAACCTTGAAAAAAGACACACGAAGTTTCATATGGACAACAATTGCACTCCTGTGAGCACCACAGATCTTAAAATCACTGTTTCATCCACCTTTTGTGAATATCAAATATAGAAAACAGAGAAAGAAAAAAGATAATTTTCTTTCTGAGTCATGAAGCAATCAGGCTATCACACAGACAGCAATATGAACAAGAAAATAATTTTTGTAAATGAATAAGAGATTAGATCACAACATTGCTGGGTTCCTTGCATTTGAAAAACTGGATGGAACTAAGCATATTTAAGGGACACCACAGTACTAACTCTGAATTTATTCTGATCAGGCGATCAAATGGTGTAACACATTTTGTTACCATCCTTACTTCATTCCAAAGCACACTTTTCATTATGACAAAACTATGTTCTTACTCCTGCATTCCAAGATAAACCATAATCTAGTCCAGTTGCATCCAAGCAAACCCATCAGCCACAATGGTACTGCCCTTCTTGTAACAACAACTGTTAATTTTTTAAGCTCATGGTTCCGTGCATCATAATTCAATGTTAATAAAAATCCAACCAGATGCAACAGTATGCAGATATTTATTTACTGCAAAGTCACTCTACATGTTTTGGGTGTCACAGCACCCATCATCAGGAGTACTAAAAACTGTAACCGCAGCCTCTGGTACAGGTCATAATATCGGTACAGCTACTTCCCTCCAACGTGACCTGATTGGGAGTCCCGATCAGGCTACGTTGGAGGGAAGTAGCTGCATCAGTATTATGACCTGTACTGGAAGCTGCGGTTACAGTTTTTAGAACTCCTGATGATGGGTGCTGTGACACCCAAAACATGTAGAGTGACTTTGCAGTAAATAAATATCTGCATACTGTTGCATCTGGTTGGA
>Ga0123357_10012573_pt1 | contig 10923 bp, 6 predicted proteins | sample TergutEmb28metaG_FD_89873 | JGI IMG/M metagenome (GOLD analysis project Ga0123357, IMG submission 89873) | Embiratermes neotenicus P4 segment gut microbial communities from Petit-Saut dam, French Guiana - Emb289 P4 | ecosystem: Host-associated > Arthropoda: Insects > Digestive system > Gut ... | reverse complement strand
TCAGACCATATGATTTCCCTCTGTCCTCAGAGGACAAAGATGCTGTTCCTGTGAACCATCCTGCTTTGGTAAAGTCCAGAGATCAGCCATCATTCAGTTCTCCTAGTTCTTCGCCGTTCACTTCTGCTGAGGCTCTCCGATCATCAGATATCAGTCCTGTGCCAAGCCTGAACCTAAAGCCAAATTCTCGTGATGGAACAGCAAAGAAAATAGGGGTTCACCTTACAAAATATTTGTTGAGGTAACTCAGAAGAAGAAGATAAAACAGGCCACTAGATCCAAAACCAGTCGACCTGCGTCAAATTCTCTTCTTGGTCCTTCAAAAAGACGGACGAGAAGGGTTTGCCGGGATCTAGTTCTGTCTGACACTCCATCAGATTCGGACACTGACCTAGCTGTTCCTTTCTCTGACGATTCGATGGAAGGAGATGAGGAACAAACGCTGATGGTGTGTTCCGTACTGGTCGTTTCTCTGAAGACCACAATGGAGAAGACTAGATACGATGTGTGAAATGTTTCAGATGGGCGAACACACTTTGTGCTGGTGTGGAGGAAGATTTTGTTTGTGAGCCTTGTTAGGGATAAACGCTGTTTTGTTCTTATTTTGTATCCTTTATATTTGTATTTTTTCATATTTTGTAACTATTTCTTGTGCTTTCTGTGAAAATTATTTGCATCCCAAAATTAAGCTCACTCACCTCCCCAAATTAGGAACACTTTTGTGCCTAATCGGGGAGATGAAGCTTTTAGGGAAACGAAATTTACACCCGTTTTTCTTTTCACGGTGTATGGTATTTACGTAGCAACTGTCTCTTCATTAATCGAATTAAGTTTTACTTGTGTTTTGAAAAGTTATACATTTCCCTAAGTTTAATAGCAGTTTTAAAAAAACATCCCCATATTAGGCGACTTTCCCCTATCCTTGAAATAAAGTAGCTGATATTCTTGATTCACTGTCCAGACTGCTTTTTATGTTGATCTAGGTTTATTACTGGTTTTAAAAAAGTAAGTATTTTAGACTTTAACATGTCACTGTATTATTGATGTTTGAACGTAAATTCGTGCTGTTGCTTACTCTATGACGGAAAGCTTATGTTGCCAGAAATTGTTCTTAATTTAATTTTATGCTGTAAGAAGTACACACAGCCTGTTTTAGGCCCTGTACACTTTAAGACACATCATACAATCGTATAGCTATAAATGGGGACAAAAATAAGTCAAGGAATTTTTTACTTTTCTTTTATTACGGCGGGAGTGCTCTTAAACAGACGAAAATCCTAAACAAAATTTCATCCCCGATAATATTGTTTTATGATTGTGGACTATTGTGACTTATTTCACAGATGGAAGGGAAGTAGTCTGTAGTAAATAACTTACTTTGTTATAGTCTACAATGAAACCTTGCTTAGTGATAATGAGCCGGCGGGTATTACTTGAATTAACATTACCATGCTAACAAGGTTTTGGTCTAATTATATCTTAAAGTGTTCCCAAGAAGACTGGAGACAAAAGTAGAATATAATACCATCTGCGTCTCAGATTACTTCACAGTGTTTGTGTGAGCTTAAATTCGTTATTATATGGAATATATTCATAGCAACGTAAATTCTTTACAATCAGACACCAATTGTTACCGTGGATACAGTAGAACTCCTGCTTCGTTTCTGGTACAAAACTCCGCGTAGAAATCGGCTACCTGTGCTGAATATTTTCGTTGTTCTATTCAGTTTCGGTGTAGCTGGGTTGGGGTGGTATCCGTGTATCTGGCTTCAGCCTGCTACACGAATACCACCCCAACCAAGCTACACCGAAACTCCAACACACATCGAAACAAGAACACACAATCAATGTGGTGATACAATAAAGAAGTAGCAGGCTCCTGATGATGGATGTATTGATGTCCGAAACATGTAAAGCGTAGAAGAAGTGAAATAAAACTTAATAACTAGTGACACCAAGTTAGTCTCTTATTCTTCAACTATAAGGACACGTTTGAGAGGTGAATACTAGGCGACGGACGAGCCCAGAACCCAGCAGGTACGAGTATAAGGCTAAGTGGAAAGCTGAAGCCTGCTACACGGATACCACCCCAACCCAGCTACACCGAAACTCCAACACACATCGAAACAAGAACACACAACCAATGTGGTGATACAATAAAGAAGTCGCAGGCTCCTGATGATGGATGTATTAATGTCCGAAACATGTAGAGCGTAGAAGAAGTGAAATAAAATTTAATAACTAGTGACATCAAGTGGGTCTCTTATTCTTCAACTATCAAAGTGATACACGTTCCAATATACATACGTGTCCTTATAGGTTCATACGTAGTAAGTATTGGGAAGTGTTTGGATTTTGCTGTAGCCAGTTCATCTTCTTTTTTTATTTGGTGCACACCTTAAAATAATTCAATCCAAAATTTAAGATGCTGAGTGTGAAGATAATTTTATGTTTGGAAAATGGAAGTTTCCCACTCCTATTTCGAATCAGCAAGAGTTTAAAGTCATAAATAAAAAATTTAAAATCAATTAATGTTAGAAATAACTTTAGTACTGTATTGGGCATTTTCAGTCTTTTGGTGAGTTCCTGGCATGGCAAAATTTTAAAGGTTGTGGCACAAAAACCAAAAGACGGACAACTCCATAGCACGAGGCGTGCTTGTTGAAATATGCTGTGGTCAGAATCCTTGAATATTTTCTAAGGTATTAGGATTCTGCAATCAGAGTAAAAAAGGTGCATTCTATTGTTAGATCGGCCCAAATACAAGAGATTTTTACAGTCCCAGATTTATACAAGCTTCTCTTACGATCCTACGTCAGAACCTGAGAAAACATTTCTGAAAGTCCTAACGAAAGACAAAAGAGTTCTTCCTATGCGACTGTATCTTAATACAAGATTGCTTAATGCATTATTAAGTCTCCTTATTGAAATGACTTTCATTATGTTAAAAAAAACGTTATTTTGAGAAGAAAGTTGAGATCCATTGGCTCCTCTTCTTGTTTCTGGTTGAGCTACTTCATAAGATTCCCCTATTCATTCAGAATATCTCAGGAAAAAAAAATAGGATTTCCTAATTCAGCTGTCGCATCTGTGTCTTCAAGGGCTAGATATCCTAGAACACTTTGATGTTGCTGTTTCTGTCATTAGCAAACTGGTTGACGAAATTGTACAGAAAAATATTTTGCTCCGCATAACAAAGATAGAAAATTAAGGGCAATATCCGTGTATCGTAATATAGAGGCGCGTTCGTGTATCCGTTGTTGCAGTGAAAAAACTGTAATTATTACAAGTTCTGATTATTCATTTGTAGCTTTGGTTATCCAGCACGCAATGTGTATGTGCCATATTATATTGTCGTCTTTGTTTATCAGGGTCTATTATATGTTTCCGCTTTATCTCATGAGCGGCAAGATTCTCAGAAAAACGTTTTTAGACATAAAATTTGTGTTTTGACTTTCCCTATAAATTTTGCTGAAATGTTTATTTTAAGAAGAATTCGACGAGATGCTATCATAAATGTACATAGCTTCATCTAAAGTACACGTTATTCTTGTGAGCTTTTCATGCAACTTGATTTCTGCGACACACTTTAGAAAAATCCTCAGATATGAAATTTCATGATAATCCGTTCATTAGGAGCCGAGTTGTTCTATGTGGGCCAACGAATCTATGGACGAACGGATAGACAGACAGACACATGACGAAGCTGATATTCGCTTTTCGCAATTTCGCGAAACGCCTGACAAATACTCTCAATTGCAAAATTCCATCATTAGACACATTTGGATTTACTGACATCCTTTAAAATTTATTATTGTTTAATCTTTACATTCGACAGTATGCGGTACAAGCTGTTTTGTTAGAAGACCTTGGATGAATGAATGGATGAATATATAAATGAATAAATTACGCGTTTAACCATTACTTTGCTTATGGAAGTCGTCTCTTGAAACATATCCTGAAGTACATCAGCTTCTTTCATGTCCTGAAATTTCGATTTTACAAATATCAACTTTATGTTACTTTATGTTACTTTTTACCTGTATCTATGGCTAGGAAGTCGACTTTTACTTTAGGGCATACTGATTGTGATTTTCGTTTATCCGGTCTTGCTATCCGTTCACACCATCACACCTCCATCTTGTGAAGCCAAACACACTGAGTTCGAAATAATCTTAGTGTTTCTGGGTGTAGATATATTATTTGCTTTATTCTGTTCTCTGAATTTATTCAACAGAACTTTGAAATTGACCGCTTTCCAGTGCGTTAAATTTCCCTTGGGGTTTGAGAGAGAGCCCAGCATGTAAACTGTGGTTTACCTTATCGGCTTTTCGATTTATTAAGAACCTAAGAAAATAAAACGTCTGGAACAACGGAACACACTTTTTGAACTTCTTTTACATGCTGTTGTTTCAAGGTGAACACAAATTATTAACTTAAATGTGTCTCTATATCCACCTAATAATCAGGACGTGTCATGGAAACCATGAAATCAGAGATGATAAACCCACAACTCTGTAGTTATTTAGTGCAGCCTGAGAAAGGATTAACTTAAAGAGAAAACAAAAACATTCTGTAATAGAATACCAAAATAGTTGAATAAAGAGAGACCAATTTGATGTCACTTGCTTTGTTATTTCATTATTTAATGCTCAACATGTTTCGGATGTTAATACATTTATCCTCAGGAGCTTGCGACTTATTTGTTGAGTAATTTTATGGGTTGTATTGCTCTGGTTCGATGTGTGTTGGTGTTACGTTGTGGTTTGGCTGTGGTGGTGTGGTATCCGCATGCAGGTTGAGGCACTACTGCCTCAGCATGCATACGGATACCACACCACCACAGCCAAACTACAACGTAACACCAACACACATCGAAACAGAGCAGTACAACCCATGAAATAACTCAACAAATAAGTCGCAAGCTCCTGAGGATAGATGTATTAACATCCGAAACATGTTGAGCATTAAATAATGAAATAATAAAGCAAGAAACATCAAGTTGATCTCTCTTCATTCAACTTTCAAGATGATGCACGGTCCAATAAACATAAAGTACCAGAATAGATTAAGGCTCACTGATTGATTGACCGACTAGCAATCAACCAACCAACAAACCACCCAACCAACCAACTGGCTGACTACCTAACTAGTTAGCTAAATACCTAACCAGTTAACTAACTACCTAACTAGTTAACTACCTCACGAATCAAATTCCTTCTTGAGGAGCTAGTCGTTTCTCAGTTAGTCAATAAATTTCCCACATTTTATGAAACCCGAATGTTTATTACCGCGTTCACAAGAGTCCGCCATCTGTCCCTGTTCAGAGCCAGGCTTCATTTATCCCGTAGTCTCCCTTACGACATGTCCGTTTTCTCCTCCAAAGCGAGTAGTGTTTCCCCTTTCAGTTTCCAGCATTAATCTTATTTCCTTCAGGGCATCCACTAGCTGTTTTCATTCTTCTTCTACATCTTCCCATCACATATATATTTTCTTCAACAATGTTATTTAGAAGCCTGTTCCAATCCAGTCCGGCCCTTCTTTTCTTGTACTGAAGTTATCCCTTTTCTCCTTGATTCTGTGTAATACTCCGTCATTTATTACAATAAAGGCATTTATATTCACATCGCAAAGTTACAGTCGTAAAATAGGAACAGATATTTGTGGATGAGTTTACGATATATAGGCGGCGAGCGAGTTAACACATCCGAACGTTTTGAAATAATGTAACGCCTTCATAAAGTCGTAAACCCAAGAATACGTGAATTATTAATATCAACCCTTTTGAAATCTCGAATATTGCTTTACTTTTTTGGCAGGAATTCATCATGTTTAATGTTAAATTTTTACATTTCGACCGATATTATTTCAAGTCCTTTCAACGCTTTGTATTGACTGCCGTGATGCTGAATCCTTTCCTCTGCTGGAGTTATCCCTCCTTTTCTAATCCTTTGTAGAACAGCGTTCTTCTGTGTCCATATTTTGACCTTCAGTGACCGCGCCTTTTCGAATTTCTGTGGTTCTTTCAAAGTATTTATTATGGACAGACGTGGCTTCAGGAATTTAAACAATGTGGCGTTAGAAAGTAGTATCGGGTTAAAAGGTCAAAAAGTTTTGTAGGTTTGGAGAGCTTCGATAATAATAGGGACATAAATAGGGCTCGGGAAAATATTGTTAATCCCTGCTAAAGCAGCCTAGGTCACTACGAACGGAAGAAGCATAAACGCTAAACTGATCATGGGTTCTCACACTTTTAGATGAAAGGAAACGAGTTCAGTTGCAAGGCTGACGCTATCCAAGCCAGCTGAATAAAGGTAAATTATCAAATTAAAGGGCGGAAATACAGACTCTTAAAGAACAAAAAGAGGGAAAAATGAATTGCTTCAAACAAATTGTAAGAACAAGCAAATTAGACATCTATGTACGGGCGTACCAAATTAAAATTTGCTACGAACATGAAAAGAGTTAGGTACTTGAAGATAGCACAGTAAAAGTAACATGTGAAAGAATCACTGCTGTTAGTGATAGAATGTACATGCGGTTGTTTATAAGCAGTTCGAAAGAGAACTATGTACACTTGAGCCTCATCTAGTGCCTTTTCTTGCGCTTTTCGAGAATTTGAAAAATCAAATGATAAAAATCATAAAGTACTGATCAAATTTCAACACAGCTGGTAAATGAAGAGGTAAAGAAATAAAGTGAAATGCCAACTTGATGCAATAAGGTAATTTTATTGATGTATTCTTAGCTCGGCATGTTTCGGGTACATACGCCCATCATCAGCAGCATTAGATGTTAAGTTGCAGCATATGGTTTTCTGCGCCGAATTTTTGGATTGGTGGTGGTCTTGAGAGCCGCTGCTTGGGTCGTGTGTACGGTGCCATCAAATTTGACATTCAGAGGACTGTGCATCGTGATATATTCTTATAATAAAACCAACGAGATGCACAAATTTCTCAAATTTATTTTTGGAATAAAACTCTACATATTTCGGACAGGTTTTCTGTCCATTATCAGGAGTCTGGTACTGTATACACAGCAATAGGTATATGTCGTACAGTACTAGACTCCCGATAATGGACAGAAAACCTGTCCGAAACATGTAGAGTTTTATTCCAAATACAAATGTGAGAAATTAGTGCATATCTTTGGTTTTATTGTAAGAAGAACTGCCATCAAATACTTCATTTTGCCTTCTCGTGTGTGTCACACGGTGTCCAGATTAAATAGAAATTATTCCTCTTAGTACCGTTATCCGGTTTGTCTACGTACTGGAGAAATAGTGTGTTTTCTGTTAGACAGAATTGAAATTTTGAAACATTATATTGATTAATTTCAAGCCTGCAACCATTGATACTATCCTTTAACGCACATAAAAATGTGTGTGTATTATAAAAGAATTTAATGAAATATATAAACTAGAACTTTCACAGCGACAGATTTCAATTAACTTTATTTAAATTTAATATGGCATATAAGGGTCAGACGGAGGACTGCCTATCCAAAGTTCTCTACACTGATAAAATATGCTAAACATGTCCACGCTTTTCAGAAAACCTCTGAGAAAACTCACGTCGAGACTCAAGGCTGTGTCGATGCATATGTATGAACATAAAACACTTTTACATAAACCTGCAGCATGTAAGAACGTGGACGTTGTGATTAAAACATGTTCAGGTAAAATGGTTTCTACATGCCGCGTCATAACCTGCAGTCTCCTGTGGCTGACTGACATTTCACACCAACTGGTCGGAGTCTACACTCGGCCTGATGATGTTCCAAGAGCACATGAAAAGTGACATGCATTTTTGTACATACCAGACGTGAATGTCTTGTAGATCTGGACTGCAACACTGAAGATTAACTGCAAATAGCCGGTGAGGCAGCAGGTAGATAAGAGAAGTTTTTTTTTTGTTTAATTGAGGACATCCCGTTGTGTTTTAATTCTAGAAGTCAGAGTGTTTTAAAATTACCGTCCAAACGCAACAACAGGGTATAAATGTTGGTATATTATTGTGGCAACATGTTTCTTTCTTATTAGACCATCTGCAGGAAGGTGTTCAGATATATGAGGTGCATTCTGTGCATATCATGTATTGTGGGATCCCATATTACTTACGAAGTGTACATAAAAATATTTTAAAATTATACAAAATTATATATATTAAAAATGGCTAAAAGTTTGTACTGTTATTAAATATATATTGGTTGGAGTGGAAATATGTATATACATTATTAGCGTCTAGGTATCTTAATAATTTGAACCAGATTGGAAGGTAATGTTCACATTTGAATGTGGTCAAATCTCGTAGTCACATTAGCACTCAAGTTCAATTTGCAGTATATCATGCACGTGATTTTGATATTAAGTATTCACGTCTGTATGTGTACGTAGATATACTCTATTGTGGATATATCAGTCACACATTTGGCGTATTGGTATCTGGTTGTATACATTTGTATACATTTAAAGTGAAGTGAATTACGTTGAAGTTCTTGGAGACAGAAGTACCATGCACATTAGGGTGACCTTATACTGAGGGTACTTGATTGTATTGTAACTATTTTATTTGGTGTGTATCTTGTACTGTGGTTGTTTTAACTTGTTTTGTAGTTTGTGGGTGTGTGTATGTGTGGGTTTTGTAATGTGTGAGTGTTTTGGCAATTGTGGGGGGTGTTTTGGTAATATGTTTGCTTGTATTTAATGCGTTTTTGTATTGTTTCATTTATGTATATTTATTCTTATCTGTTACTAGTGTAAGGACTACTGCCGCGGAGCGAAAACTTAATTGCATTAAATAATAATAATAATAATAAATTTCAAATTAAGGTGTTTTAGAAATATTCACGTGTTTACTGAAATATCAAACTTTGGTTAAAGGTACTTTGACGGTGTTCAACGAATGGATGTCTGTTGTGGTGTGTGTGTGTGAGTTACAAACTGTAGCACAACCAACATGCACCCGTTCGTCTTGCTTCTCATCTCCACAACAAAAGTAACCACCTGCACGTAGAAAAAGTCAATAACCACGCCAGAGATCTATTTGTTGAGCACCGCCTAAGTACCTTCAACCAACGTCAACGTCTGATATTTCAACCTACACGTGAATATGCCGAATATACTCTAATTTGAAATTTAAATTCTTATGTATTCAACCAAATACCAATAAGCCAAATGTGTGACTAATAGTTCCATAATTCAGTACATCTACGTACACATACAGACAGGAATACTCAATATCAATATCAAAATCACGTGCATATTATACTGCAAACTCGAACTTGAGGGCTAATGTGACTAAAAGATTTGGCCATCTTCAGATGTGAACCACAGTACCTTCCCAACTGGTTCAAATTATTAAGATACCTACACGCTAATAATTTATATACATATTTCTACCGCAACCAATATATATTTAATAACAGTATATACTTTTAGCCAATTGTAATATATATATATATATAATGTCATATAATTTTAAAATATTTTTATGTACATTCTGTAAGTAATATGGGATCCCACAGTACATGATATACACTGATTGTACCTCATATCTTTGAATGTTGGCTTGAAGGTGATCTAATATGTCCGAAACATGTTGCCACAATAATATACCAACATTTATACACTGCTGTGTTTTGAGGGTAATTAAAAAAATAGTTTTACTTTTAGATAAGCGGAGGCTGTACGTTGATTTTGGTCCGTCAGTCAGGATTTGCTTGGCTAGGGACAGTAAGAATTAGGTGTGACGTTAAGGCAGCTCTATACGAGATGTGCATCATTTATGTTGCGTGCACAACGACCAGCAAATACGCCGTGTCTCTCCATCCTTCTCTCCACATGTAACATCTATAGAAGGGATTTTCTAAAAGTTTAATACTGGGGAGTTTACAAATTCCTGTCGACATTTTTCAATGGGTGCCCAAAGCAGACAAGAATGGTGAGCACTTTACAAGGTTTTCTGTGCCCACCTCAATTTTAACATCTACTATTCACATGATCTTTATGAACATGGTGTTCGGATCATTTCTGAATTCTGCTAATGTGTATGGAATATTCTGCGTTATTCGAGTGTACGCGAGTCCAGATGGGCAAGATGCTTTGCGGCTGTAATTTATCGCTCGTGCAAGAAAGGTAGGAAGCCAAGCCTGCGATCGACATATTCCTTTCTGCCATGCAAAATATAATTAATTTTGCCTCTCTGAAACTAAAAACGAAAATTATTCGGACTGGCTGATAGAAAATGGAGGCGACAGCGGAAAAGAGAAGGGCCGTCTAGTACAGCACGTTGCAGCGTTTTGGGGCGGTGGAGGACTTAGCGGAGCTGGCGGACGGGCTTGTAGGTTATGGAGAAGTGGCGAGCGGTCGTTGTTTATTTGCTTGGAACTTTACTGTGACAAGGTCACCTGTACTAACAGAGGCGGAGAGAAGACCCTAGACCAAATGTGACGCTGTGTTAGTGAGTCGCTCCTAGTCAAACGGTTAAAAATTCCACCGACCAAAACCGTGCACTGCAATATTACTACAGTATTTGTCAAAGAGCAGTTCCAAGTAGTCTCTCAGTTCTACACGCGTAATCATAAGCTGAACTCCTTTTTGTTCAGTACAGAAGAAGATAGACCACGTACTCATTATTACAATTCTCGCTCTATAACCATGGACCACCAGCTCAGGGAGACAGCAGATCCTGCTCCAAGCTATCGTAGGAAGTGTCCAGCCTATCAGAGCGAGATTTGAAAACTCGATAAGGAAGGCTCATGGAAGAGGAGACCTTTCTGCAGCTTAAGATGCCGGAAACTCCTTACTTACTTACTCCATGGTGCAGAGTCCTTCTTGAGAAGCTAACTGGTCTGCAGCTAGTCAAGAAATTCCCCGCATTTCACGGAACCCGAAGGTTCATTACCGCACTCACAAGCGTCCGC
>Ga0123357_10012571_pt1 | contig 10923 bp, 4 predicted proteins | sample TergutEmb28metaG_FD_89873 | JGI IMG/M metagenome (GOLD analysis project Ga0123357, IMG submission 89873) | Embiratermes neotenicus P4 segment gut microbial communities from Petit-Saut dam, French Guiana - Emb289 P4 | ecosystem: Host-associated > Arthropoda: Insects > Digestive system > Gut ... | reverse complement strand
TTTTACAATAAGTTTATTTCATGCCTCTACATGTATCGAGCACATGTGCTCGATACATGTAGAGGCATGAAATAAACTTATTGTAAAACAAAAATTTTGTGCATCAAGTTGGTTAATTACTGAGATAAATTGTCCATGCTACATTTTGTATTCGTAGATGCAGTGCTATATTATCCAAATAAAATTGGATGTGATATATGTTATTGCAACATCAGTTTTCTGTTATTGATGAATACATATTTGTAGTTACTATTTTTTTTTCAATAAATTTTGTCAGTACTCTGTGCTGAATAGTGCTTATGTTCAACATATGTTATGTCTGTTATTTCAGTTCATTTTAATTCTATTTAATATAAAATGATGATGGTGGTGGTAACAAACGTGTCTAAAATTTATCAGTTAGTTTCAGAGTTATTAATAGAGATCATGCATACAATAAAAACATAATTAAGTAATAAGGACATTTCTTCATAAAAATAAATGACACAGGCAAAAAGGAGGTAGATTGAAAATAGAATTACGTGGTATAAAGTCTGCAGGTTATCTGGAACTGATCAGGTCTGTGATCTGTAAGTACGACATTTCTTTCCTGGTGTTTGAATATGACCTCCAAATTCCATGCACTGTGTATCCATTTATTTACCGTCTGTTTTATTATAACCATTTCTTTATCTTCCTTTCCAACTTTCCTTTGCAATGACAAATCTGTCATCTGCATCCAAATGTGTGTATTTGACATCTGCTTATTTTTCTGTTAGTGTGCCTAGAAAATGTAACATGATTGTTCCATATCACATATCTCATTTGCAGCTATTTCTGTTGCACTCCACATATCTCATACCCATGGCTGTATTCCTGCCTACCAAGGAATGCTGGCTGTTATTTAATGTTTATAGAATTTTTTAATGCATATTAATATTTTGTTAGTGATAGATGAAAGTAGGTAAATATCAAAGATGCACTCTTGACGTCTGTTGTACTTCTTTCCTAATATTTTTATCAAAGTTTCTCCAACTGGACCCATATGATTTGTTATAACTTCATGTATTAAGTACACCTTACCTTATTTTAAACACTGGTACGCTGCGTGTCAAACATTTGAATTTTGAGACTGGCCGTAGTATGTTCCCATTTATTGTATTTGTTTTTTCATGTCCTTCTCTCACCATTACGCACATTAATTTACAAAACATTGTTCACACCACTTACCATGCAAGAGTTATGTTTTGTACACTACTCATGATTGTTTAAAAAAAAAAAAACTTATTTAACTAAACTAGTTCTAGCACTTCTGACTTGTTGCGTAGACAAAATAATGCTGTTGCCTTTCATATTCATGCTGTCTGTTCTTAACATTTATGTTGCATCATCGTGGTTATTACAGTGCACTGTGGTGGGTGGTGCTGGACAGCTGCCAGTGTTTTCTGTCATTATTACAGTTAGAATATTATTAGTTTAAGAGTAATCATTTGATATCAGAAAATAGTTCTCCAGCAATTAATTGCTGTGTGCAGCAATAACCGTTTAATTAACTTCATTTTGTGCAGAGGAGGTTGTTCGCTGTACCATGATCAGTGGACTTCAGAATGGAATATGGCGTATGATTGTGAGTCACTCAACTACTTGTATATAAGAAGAAACTATTCTCTGTTTCATTATAACTGAAAGGTATAAGACACACAAATATTTTTTTGCTATCCAGCTTTTGTGAAATAAGAGGAAGGTGTTTTTATATTCTTAATATGTATATCACAGTCATTCATAATATGAAATTAATTTCTATAATTACCTCAGTTATAGACAGTTGTTAAGGCTTGCAACATACACTTTGGCTTTAGTATGAAATGTCAAGTACTATAAGGTCTGAAGAGTAAGACGTGCTTTTGTTGCTGGAAATTTCAGCGTAGAACTGTGTATATCTTGTAGGCTGATAATGTAACATTTTTTGCTGAAATTTTCCTCATAAATTACAGACATGTCATCTGCTCTGAAGCATCTTATAAGTTGAAAAATTTAGTGGCTAATGTATGCCTTGCTTTGTCTCGCCATAATTTTGTCAGTGACTGAGCCATCTGTGTTTCAGTGGTTCTCATCTTTGGTGGCGTCATTAGTTCTGGAACTTGGTGTTTAGACACTTAATAGCAGCAGATGAAAATGCATGTTGTAAGAAATCCATATGTAGCAGAAACACTATGTTTATTAAAATACAACCTGTTAAAATTTATTTTGCAAACACAAGACTTTTATTTCCGAACACAGCAATGCAAAGCTGCATTCTTGTATCTAAATCTTAATACATGACTAGTACAGTGAATGGACTTGATTTAATCTCTGACTGTGGCACCTGTTTTTGTTGTGATAACGTATGTTACAGTTGAGGCACCTGGGACTGGCGTGTGGACACTGTCCTGGTTGTACCAGCTTGTCCTGGAGTGCTTGAAGGGCAGTATTGATGCTGACATCACCAATATTTTCAGATTTTCCTACCTGCTCCTTTCTCTTCCTTGCACCCATTATCCAGGCACATAATGAAAATTGAGCTGGCTGTAGAAATTTTTTTTTTTTTTACTTTGAATCTCTAGTCAGAGGCTGCTTTGCGCCCACATTTACAGTTTCTCTTTCCTTTTTCTGTTTGTTCAATTTAAGTTTCTCCAATTTATCAAAAAATTTTGCATTTAAATTGTCATTTGAAATGTATACATGGAGGGCATCCGAATTAACCCCTTAAACGCCGAATTAAATCCCATCTGCCATTTGCTGGAATTCGTAGGATCCTATTCTCCACGTTAGCAGGATAAGGGTTAGTGACGTGTGATGTGTAAGATACAATAGTATTATAAATCAAGCCATAGGCAGAAACTGCCCAGTATTACTGTGTGGTTTTTATTCCTTTCAGCTATTTTCCTATTCAGCTTTACAAGTGTACAGTACAAGGAATTTCTTTTCAACTACAGCACAATTTTTGGTATGTGTCGGGTATGTTGACTGTATGATTATTCATACGAATTAAACAGCGTGTAACAGTGAAAGTGAATGCAGATTTTTAAAGTTATCAGAACATTATTATTATTCTTGTAAGTAACATAATTTTGCGTAAAGAATACTAGAAGAAATGTGCTAAATTTCATGTGTATTTTTTTTTTATATATTCAGCTTCTCATATTAAATGTAATTTTACTGTCAAAATAATGTGGGTAGAGAGAAATAATAACCACATATTGTCACATACTTTCAGGCATGATGTTTCAGAGAATGTTTGACCTTAATAAAGTTGATTGTAATTGTTACTGAAAAAAACATGCCTCATTAATTTATTATTTATTTCTGTCAACTGAACTGTGAAGAGAGACTTCAGTATCACAGAAGCCATTAAAAACCCAAAAAATATAAATGTTGCAGATCAGCTACAGTGTAACCAAAGTTAATGGTGACAGTACTTTTTCCACTGAAATACTTTTGCACTATCAGAAAACTGATGGATTGTGCAAATACAGTTACGTGTACGTATCTTCTTACCTCCCTCACATTACTGAGAGTTGTGTTGTTTTGGGTTTCAATCAGTGAGCTTGTATCTTTACATATGCTGAATGTGTTTGCTTCATATGTGAAATTAAATGGATAATATATTAGTCATAGAGATAATGTAATGATGAAAAAAGAACTAATCCCATCAAAGGGTGCAACTAACATGTTCTTATGGCTGTATTTTAATTGCAGTGTGCATACTCTTTTTATCAGTGAAGATTGCTGTATTTTTGTATGTGATGCCTTATAGCATGGTAGATGGTTACTGACATTCTGGAGGAACCTGCTGCCTCCATCATCAGGGTAGAAGAATACGTAGCATACCATCCTACCTGGAAGACAGAGGTGGTAAGCTCATCTGACTGTCAGTAACCACTTATAGCACGTTCAGAATCTGATGGCACATGGTGACGCACGGGAGGGGAAGTGAAGGGGAAAGATGCGAATGGAGTGGGTAGCCAGCAGTCTTGCACTATATCGGAACACGGTCTGTCCAGCATTACTACCGCTGATGCGCATACCTCAGCTGCCAGCAGCCGACTGAACTGACACCCCCGCCGATTTAAATGGACTCGTCCGTTTCGCTGAAAGACCAAATCTGGTTTCTGCGCGTGTGCCATCACGTTTCGAACGAGCTATACCAGACTACATGTCATCACATGCTAGAACACATTAATGCACAAAACAGCACTGTGAGAACCTCAGATATCATGTTTGCCAATGGGCTTGTGGCCATTAAGCTGTGATGATTGTTTATTCAGCTGAGTATTTGTATAACACATAAATATATTCTGTACACTAAAATAATACACCTTTGTAAAAGAAAATACTTCTGTGGCTAAAGCGTGAAAACTAAAATTCTGTGTTATCTGCCTGTAGGCTGGCATTAGGTATTACTTTTTATATAATTGGTTTAGTCAAGTTTTACAAAACTGTGTTGATGAAGTAACAAGTTTCCTTAACCTTTTAGTTTTTGACTTGAATGACCAAGGAATGACAACTGAAGCATGGAGATTGTTGTGTAATCAGCTTGTGGGAATTTGACATAAATCAAGTGACATAGTATGTAATTATGCTGCCTTATAAAACAGAATTGTTCAGTTATCTTTATTTACTGTTTCAAGACACATTAAACATGTCACCATGTTGGTTAACTTTGGCTATAACACATCACATTCTGTGTATGTACAGAGTTTATGGTTATTTAGTGGACATATTAATTATTGTAGTCATTACAACAGTTAACCACATATATATACATGTTGAAACAATGTGATAATATTGTTACATTTGGTGAATTATTAGTCAGAATGTTAAAACTTACAGTAATTGTTATAGACACAGTGAGTCATGAACATATTGATAATAGAATGTAAAAAAGCCATCTGTTCACAGCTACTTGTATTAGTAACAAATATGTGATGCTGAACTGTGCGTGGTCATACATACTGTTTAAGAAATCACCACTTGTTATGCGATGTGAAGCTTTATCACCACAAAATTCCTCCACTGGGCCTTGTCTTGAGTCATTTCACATTCTTATAGACTCTTTACTTGCAGTCCATTTCATTATTATGCTGTAATTGATGTCTTGGTGTCATTAGTGATCTGTTTTTGTTATATTTTCTGACAAAAATTTTAAAAGTATTTCTTTGTTCCCATTAACCTATTGTGATATTGAATACATAATAAATTTATTTTAATAAATTGTGATATAAGAAATTCTATGATATTATTTTTGGATATGATATCATATCCTCTTTCATAATCAGTCTGTATGTTGTTTAGAGTAGTCTGCTGAAATTTGGAGGTACAGTAGGTGATTGTAGAATTTTCAGGACAAAATATGCAGCAAGCTTAAATTAGCTGCTTAAATCTCAGCAAGTTTTTTCTAGTGATTAGTTTGGGACTAGTTTCTTGTCCATGTGAAATGAAATGGCTACTCTTGCTGAAATTGGAACCTGAGTTTGGTCTATCCCAGAAGAATGGCTGCAGAGAGACAGTTGTTTATATCCTTATGTACTTTATGTGTGGACTTCAAAATTTCTTCCAAAATGTGTATGCAGTGGTATTTGGAAACATTGTCCCTTTTAGTATGTATTTAATTGTCACTGCAGAGATTAAGAAGTGTATGGGATCAGTTGCTCCATCGTATACCCCTGAAGTTACCAGCTCACAAAATTCTCCTCTACTCCATGATCTATGTTGTAGAGTGTGAACCACAGTTGTATCTTATAGATGTAAGTGCAGTGGTTTTGTTGCCTTTTGTGGCAGTACTGCACACACACTGTTGGTTTTGCAAATTGGGCTCAATATTTCCTTTGAGATGTCTCCCACCAAACATCAAATATCATTTTGCGAAGGATAAGAGTGAAGTGATACTGGTTAAACTGGCTCACACAACCATTTTTCTCCCCAGAATAATAAGTTTGTGTCACCATGTTTTCAAACGATGAAGTATTGGGTTTAAGTAGGCAGGAAGTTAAGTGTAATATTAGTTAATACTTTTACCAAATGGGTAAAATTACTTGCTGCCTTGGCTATACCATCAATTGTAGCACCACCCGCAACAGACTTATCGCTGTACAGCAGCACTACACTCTATGCCTTGATGCATCCACGTGTGGTCTATATTTAAGATCTGTGAAACGTAGCACAGATAACCTGTAGGCATTATTTTATTTTCATACATGTACTGTGCATCTTTTATTATTTTTTATTATAACCAACTAATGAACAATTATCTCATAAAAGTATATATCACGACACTCTTTTTGTGTAATCGATACTCCTGCGTGTTTTGACACTTTCATGTCATCAGGTAGTTACAACCAGTGCTAAGTTACATACGTTCTTCTAATTGCAGCTGTTTATAATACAATTATAAAATTAAGATGTTTCACCTCAAGCTTATATAAGTTTTCAGACTGTATTCTTTGAAAAAAAAGATTGTGATTTCAATTAATACAATCTGAGAACTTATAGAAGCTCTGGTGAAACATTTTATAATTGTATTATCAACAGATGCAATTAGAAGAACATATGTAACTTAGCAAGGCATTGGTTGTAACTCCCTGATGACAACACGAAAGTGTCGCAACATGCAGGAGTATAGATTGCACAAAAAGACTGGTGTGACATATACTTTTATGAGATAATTGTACATTAATTGGTACAATAAAAAACGAGCTGTAGGCATATGCACCACAACAACATGATGTAGGTGATCCTGTTGTATGAACGTGACTGAGTGGATATCATTCACTTAGTAGTCTTGTCTCATGACAGGTCCAAAGCCTCTTCCAAAGCCAGCTCTCCACGTAGCGTCATCTAGAGTGTCCTCCTCCAAATGGGAGTATCCTCTCCTTTCCTTAAGGTCATCCAGTAGCTCCCTACGTTTACTTCCTCGTCTTCCTGTCTTCTATCCTCCCTGTTATCTTTCCTTCAATAACCCATTGTAAAAGGCAATTTCATGCAAAATGTGACCAATCCAGTTAGCCTTCTGGCTTGGGAGACCCTCCTGGTAGCAATGCTACCGCCGGCTTAGCTCTCAGGGTTACTGGAAGTCACAAGCCACTCCACCACGACAAGGTGTGGATACCATCAGGGGGGGGGGGGATATATCTTGAAAATGTAAATAATGAGGTATATTGCCTAATAAATGTAATTAGTTGGGTTGTAATATTTTTCAAGTTTGCTGCTGTTAATGCCTTTTGTTTTGGAGGAGGGGGAGGAGTGTTGTAGGAAGAGTGGCAATGGTACAGCAGGAGGCTGCTTTTCCGATGTGCTGCATGCAACTATGATCCGCGCTGCATACCAATGGCCACTGAGCCACGCGGGCTACATGATGTCGCAGCCACTTGCGGCGCTTTAATTTTACGCTCAGATATACGTCTCCACGGAGTTTCCAACCTGAGAGAGTTATTAATCAGTGGTTGGATACTCTGATCCATGACGTGTGCAATGTGGTAGGGCCCACAGTAATCTGTGCCACAGATCATCTAGTAGAGACTGTGAGCATGTGGTTGCGTGGTCCCGCGACTTCCAGGCATAATTAGCATCTGCTGAGATATCGTTTATATTGTACTTCGTTTTCGTCGTATTAATGTTGAGTATCTGGGTATTGCTTTTTATTGAAGTCGGAAATACTAGGATATCCTGTACCGTTTCCCCGATGTTTTCGTAATACCGTTGTCGTACACAACATTTGTTAATGTCACTTGTTGCAACCTTGCAACATGTAACATTCATTCAGGCCATGGGATCCTATCAAAGACGACGCGGGAAAGTAACATTTATACAATTGCGGTAGGGAAATGAACTGTTCCAATGTGGCAGATATTGCGTATTGTTACTGATGCGTACGCCAGGTGATGGTTGCCGAAATGAATGTTACATGAGAACCAATAGGTGTCTGTGTTTCGGCCGTATTGTAGTGTCGACCTTTCCCAATACAAGTTACCTTGGAGCGGAGCAACACGTGTCCCATCAAGCTGATTGAAATTGCAGTTGCATAGTATCACTGAAAGGATGTAATTTATAAGGGTGCATCAGTGGAAGAGTTATCTGCAAAAGTCATGACTATTGATATGATTTTCAAATATTCCCATATATTTATATATATTACCACTGGAATTGTTAAAATATATCAACTCCTTTTGTCCCTGTGTTCATGCTACATGTATGGATGCTTTATGGTAATCATATTTGTCCACTTTGCTTGCAGGTGGTGATGGGTATCTTAAGATGAAACAACTTTCATGAATTATTTTTATGAGACAGGATGGATATGTCTGATACACAAGAATTTCTTAGCAAGTTGAATGAACATCTGTCCACCTTCAGCTATGTGAATGGTTTTTCACCAACACAGGCAGACTCCTGTGTATATAAATTCTTGTCTTCTCAGTTTCCTCTTCCACAGAACTTAACACACATCCTTCGCTGGTGTAAGCATATTCAAAGCTTTAAACAAGTAGAACAAGAGAAGTTCCCAAAACCCATGGACCAGTGTTGTGCCCACACTTCATTTGTAAGATATGTAGAGGTGGGGATCTAATCACATTAATGTTACAGTGTAAAGATTCTCACACATGGGTAAAGGTACATGAGTGAAATAGTTCCTTGTTGTTTGTCTTTCAGAAGTTTAGCACCATGGCTGCAAGTGGTGATACTTTGTCATGGGAAGATAAATATGCTCTTATTTCACGTAATCTGCAAGAAGTACTAGGGGAAGATAAGATGATAGCGGTGTTAAAAGAACGAGACCTAAAAATCTACTGGGGAACAGCTACAACTGGAAAGCCTCATGTGGCCTACTTTGTGCCAATGGTTAAAATAGCAGACTTCTTGAGAGCAAGTTGTGAGGTAAGCCAAGTAGTTTTACAAAGAGTTTCACACTCTGGGATATTTACACAAGAATTTTGTCCAACATTATGTGTCATATGAAGGTAAGGATAATGATGTCTGTGCATACCATGAAGGTATGGTGCCACTGTTTATTAAACTGGCTCTATGATATGGGAGGGAAGGGGGTGTAGTCAGCTTCATGCTCCAGCCGCAGTATCCCTGGGGAAGGAGTATCCAACACCCATTGAACAGGAAGCTGGGTGTTCCCCTGCTGGGACTCAAGCCATAGTTCCTCAGGTATCCATCCCTTCAGCCTAGTCAGTGATGTGGAATGTGCAAGCTTTTATTTGTATTTTGGCATAACCCAACACTAATCTTACTGCCTTGTTTGTGGTGTCAAACAATGATATCATTACCATATTTATGTTGATTCTGCTTTGGGGTGATGGTGCAGTAAAGTTTTGGGCTGTATAGCGTTTGTTTCACATAGTAAGGACCCCAAACATGTTGGCTGTATTGTGCACATCCACTAGATGCCAACACTGAAGAACAGGATTGTCATTAGCATGGAAGCACTGTGTAAACCTCCACTTAACCATATCTTATTCTGTTATAATCCTTTCATTTGGTGAATGGGCAATATGAGACAGATGCGAAGCAATAATTAATGGATTGATTTCTGAACACTGAAATTTCTTGAAGCAGTGATATAGAACTGGGCCAAGTCAAAAAAGTATGATTTTCAGGTATGGTGAATACTGGGAAGTAAATGCTTATTACTGTCACTGTAAGAACAGACTACTTGATCCCTGTAATTAAGAACTGATGTGACTTTTTAGTCACAAGTGTATATTATTCCAGCCTTCCATATGAATGTTGGGGGATTGAAATGCGAAGTATGCTGACAGACTGTACTTCATGTAGTAGTGAGTATGTCAATGGATACTCATTAATACATCACATTCTCCACAAAGGATGGTTTTCTGGCTGAGATTTGAACTCAGGACCTCACAAAACACAAGTGCTAATTACAAATCCATAGCCTACAGTTCAACACATTTCAGGTGTTCAGTAACTCTGTGTTTGCTACAGAAGGCAATTTAAATTTTAGGTGACGGTGTTATTTGCAGACCTACATGCCTACTTGGACAATATGAAAGCACCGTGGGAATTGCTGGCATTGCGAACTGAGTACTATGAGCAGGTCATTAAGGCCATGTTGCAGTCTATTGGTGTTCCATTGGAAAAGTTGAAGTTTGTAAAAGGAACAGACTATCAACTCTCCAGGTAATTTACCTGCATAGAATATCATATAACCATGTTTGCCATGAAGTTGTGTCTTCAGACATTTCTTGAAAGTAAATTCTTGTAATTGGAGTGTGGCCTTGTCATAGCAGTAAACATGGAGAAAATTGTGTACCCTGTGTACTGATGTTAACAATCCTCAAAAAAATGCAGTAAAGTTAAAATAATGTGGAATTGAGACTGAGAATGGTGATGGTGATGATGGTAGTGATAAGAGAATGTACCTGTCTTTTGTGGATTTGGGAAGTTATAGTTTGTATAGCCACTAACTACAGACTGGGTGGTCCAGGGTTTGAATCCTGGCAGAGAAAGAGATTTTTTTCTTCTCCAAAACCATCCAGAATGGCTCTGGGACCCACCCAGCCTCCTTTTTAGTGGGTACAAAGTCTTTCCCAAGGAAAAAGTGGCCAGGTCATGATGTTGATAACTCATCTTCATCTACCACTGAAGCTGAGATTGCGCAGAGCTATACTTCTTACTTGCTTACTTACTTACTTACTTACTCCATGGTGCAGAGTCCTTCTGAGAAGCTAACTGGTTTGCAGCTACTCAAGAAATTCCCTGCATTTCACGGAACCCGAAGGTTCATTACCGCACTCACAAGCATCTGCCACCTGTCTCTATCCTGGGCCAGCCGAATCCAGTCCATATACCCACATCCCACCTCCTGGAGATCCATCCTAATATTATCCAGCCATCTACGCCTAGGTCTCCCCAGTGGTCTCCTTCCCTCCGGTTTCCCCA
>Ga0123357_10012570_pt1 | contig 10923 bp, 7 predicted proteins | sample TergutEmb28metaG_FD_89873 | JGI IMG/M metagenome (GOLD analysis project Ga0123357, IMG submission 89873) | Embiratermes neotenicus P4 segment gut microbial communities from Petit-Saut dam, French Guiana - Emb289 P4 | ecosystem: Host-associated > Arthropoda: Insects > Digestive system > Gut ... | reverse complement strand
TAAGGTGTCAGCCAAAAGATAGTTATGATTACACACCTGAAAATCATATTTGTCGGACTGGCTGTGCTCAAGGAAGCGCAAAAACCGACAGGTTTCTTTGTACGGGCAGTTGCCGTCACATCTGCCCGAAACCCCGATTTTGCCCTTTATATGCGCCGTCAGTCCGGTTATTTCTGCAAAGTCGATTGACGAGCGTTCGTCCAAAAGTGACGTCAGATATTTGTAAATTTTTACGTCTCTCTCAAAGTGCATATACGCCCGTAACCGCTTTTCGCAGATATAATGTTCGCGTCCCTTGCGCAATACCACAGTTAAAGGAGATGATATAATTTCGTGCTTCATCAATATACCTTATATTTGCGGGATATACTCCCTGACAATCGCTCTCTGCAGAGCTATACTTGATGTGGATATGACAATCGGCAGTCGCGACAGCGACTCATAGTCAAGCTCTGGATATATGCCGCTGAGTTTCAAATCGTTCAAGTGACCATATTTCGCCAATACTGCTGCAATCAGATAAGCATGAGTCTTGCCTATGCCAGTCCCCGCTTCCGAAAGTAGGATTGCCCGCTTATCAATGGCTTCGAGCATTTTCTGTGCCAATTCGATTTGTTTTTCGCGTACTGTACAACCGTATTTTGGCAGTATTTCTGTGAATATTGTAGTTAAAATACCAACGAGTTCACTATATGTTGTATCTTTGTTTACCATAGATTTTTCTGCTGATTTTTGCATCTATGCCCCTGTTCCGTTGACGGCACTGTGGGGCAGACGATTCGCAAATCGTCTGCCATGTCGCTGCCGTCAACTCTCTACTATTTAAGTTTGATTACATTTGACTTTATATCACACCGATTGCACGAAAGCTCCCAGCGGCATATTTCCAGCCGTGCGATGCTTCCCCCGCTCGTATCTTCTGCGCGGGCTCTTTGACCGACAGTATAGAGATGTATCATTATACTCACGCGCCTTTTTCTCCCGAATCGGGAGACACTCGCAAAAAGTGCCATCGGCGACGACAAATATGGTCAAGGCGGTTGCACGTAAGTTGCTGTACTCGGTGTGTGCATATTCATTTTTCAACGTACACGAGAGGGTGCTGCGATGTCCTCTCATATAACGCACATTTTAGGATACCTTGTACATGTCAAAATTTAAATGTTAAAAAATCTTTTTCAATTTATTCATAATTGGAGCGAGACTTTGTTCTACCGCATTTGGATATACATTATCTTTCTTGGTTATCTGCCGGATAGTCATACCATATACAACGTACATTTTGAGCCGTCTTTTTTGTTTTTCTGTAAGAGTGCCGTCTGCGATAAGCTGATTGAATACCTCTGCCGCAGTCTTATTGTCTATATTTTCTATGTACTGCTCTTCCAACAACAATTCGGTTGAATTAGTTATTATCTGCTCCATACCGGTGATTGATATGTTTTTTTTAGTCGTTGCATTAGTATCGTCGTCTTCACGCTCGAAAATCTCGTCCGAAATTTCCTTGAGCATCCAAAAATCCGCTTCTGTGTTTTTTGGGTTGTCCGTAAGAAAATCCTCAAGCGTGATTTCCTTTATTTCGTCGACGAATCTGTATACGATGCCACTACTATATTTATTCAGAGCATAATCGCTCTTTCTGTAATTTTTCATTACATTTTTTCCTCCGTATTTATAAATTTTTCAGTATTGTTTTTGAGAAAAATTTATAAACGGCGGCGAGCGGCATCGTGGGTACACATATGTACCCAATGAAAATATATACATCCTGCCTCCCTGCTTTTACAGCCGGCAATCATTGCCGGTACAACCTTGTTTTTATCAATCCTTGCGAGTTACGGACTCGCTGGTGTTCTGAAATTTTTTCATAGAAAAAATAAAAATAAAACAGGGTGGGGCTCTGATGGTACATCGTCCGAAGTACGGCACATGGAATGCGAGTAAATCGCGAATCAAAACAAAAAACGTGCCATAGGGCATATTTCGCCCACAACACGTGCTCATTATTCTTATTATATGATCTGTAAAACCATATTCAAGGGTATATTTACCTCCTTGAAAAACTATGCTTTTTTTGATAAGTTGAGCAATGCATAAATATATCGAATTAAATCTATTAGCATAGCGACATCCTTTCTTTTGCCGCCATTACTTTAATCGTATTGTTCCTTCTAACCCGATACACAAAAAATAGCGGCTTTATATTCCTAAAGCCGCCGACTACTATTATTCAGGCATGAGAAATCGCTGCCACGATGCGGCTTTTTTTTATTTGCCGCTTGGCAGTTATATTTCTATTTAATTCAATATGAACTATAAAACCTATCAATACGTTTTACTAATCCTTTTAAAATTTCGTAGGAATTGTAAAATTATATCGGAGGGTTTTATATGCGTAACAAAGATGAAATATACGATTTTAGGGCGTTCGGTCAGGCAATAAAAGAAGCCCGCAACAAACAGGGTATGACCAGAGAAAAAGCCGCTGGCATTATTGATATCGATCCGCGTTATCTAACTAATATCGAAAACAAGGGACAACACCCAAGCCTGCAAATCTTTTATAAACTCGTTACCCTGTTCAACATTTCCGTTGACCAGTTCTTCTATCCGAACACAACGCCTGTCAGGAGCACACGGCGGCGGCAATTGGATAATATGCTCGATAATCTTGATGACAATGACCTGATTATCGTGGAAGCTACCGTCAACGGAATAACAAAGGAAAAAGGGAATGCCGAAATATAAACTGACCATTTCTATAAAATAAAACAAGCCGATAATTGTGATTGAAGTCACAAATTATCGGCTCTGCGTCTTACTGGCTCTGCGGCTTCGCGTCTGGCTCTTTGATAATGGTTGTTTTAAATTGTTGTACATTCACTAATGTTTCCTGTCTACACTTGGGACAAAATAGTGGATAATGCGTGAGTATTGTATCCTGTCGCAATTTAGTGCGAGTTTTGTTTTTACAAACAGGACACAAAAGCCATTCTTCTTTATTTATGTATATCACCTCTGTTAATCACATTTAACCATATAATAATCATTGATAATTCTCACATTTGCTTTATATATTCAATCAATTCCTATAAACGTTTTATACCAAGCAAAAAACCGTCGCGAATTTCAATATTGCCAAATTTCATCAAAGTAGAAAGTATTCTTTTAAAAATTGCCCTGTATATGATTTTTCGCATTGCGATATTTGATACGGCGTACCTTGTGCGACAATTTCACCGCCATCAAGCCCGCCTTCCGGTCCAATATCAATTATATATTGCGACGACTTTATAAAATCCATATCATGCTCAATAACAATAACAGAGTTATCGTTTTTAACAAGCATATATATCGAATCTATCAATTTACGCACATCATCCGCGTGCAGTCCGGTGCTTGGCTCGTCAAATATATATAAATTATTGTCTTTTCCTTTGTTTTTCGACAATTCATAAGATAATTTTAAACGCTGCGCTTCGCCTCCAGAAATTGTGCTGGTATGCTGTCCTAATTTTATATATCCAAGCCCCAAATCATTCATAACTGTAAATTTTTTATATAAATAATCATCATCTTTGAAAAAATCAAGGGCTTGATTCACAGATAGGTTTAATATCTCATGGATATTCCTGCCTTGATACTTATACTTTAGTGCTTCATTGGAGTAACACTCGCCTTTGCACACCGGGCAGACAGATTCAATATCCGGCATATACTGCAATTTTGTTACTATAATACCCTTTCCGGCACACTTGTGACAACGCAGTCCGTTTTGATAAGTCAGACTGAAATCCTGCGCCGTATAGCCTTTATTTACACAGTCGGGCAATTTCGCATACAGCGTCCGTATCCGGTCAAAAAGTTCCATATATGTTGCCGGAGTCGATGTGTTGCTCGTTCCGATTTGGCTCTGGTCTATATTTATGATATTGCGTATTTTTTCAATTCCCTCAATTTTTGTATGTTTTCCCGGCATCACAGGTTTATGATATTTTTCATATTGAAGTTTTTTAACCAGTATGTCGTTAATCAACGTACTTTTACCAGAACCCGAAACACCTGTTATGCATACAAAACTGTTCAATGGGATAGATACTGTAATATTCTTTAAATTATTTTGTGTTGCATTATAGATTTTCAGGCAGTTGTTTTCATCTACTGTAAATTCTTTTTCAAGATTCGGCTTGACTTTATTTTTATCTAATATGTATTCTTTCGTTAATGATTTTTCGTCTTCTAATAATCCCGCTCCAGTTCCGTTGTATATGATTTCGCCGCCTTCAGTTCCGGCTCCGGGACCTATTTCGATGACGTTGTCCCCGGCGCATATCACATCTAAATTATGTTCAACAACGATTACCGTATTGCCGTTATCTTTTATTTCCTTGATAATCCTTATCATGTTTCGCACGTCTTTCATATGCAGACCGATACTCGGCTCGTCCATAATATATACAATACCGCTCATATCGCTGCCTAACTGCTTCGACAATTTAATCCTTTGGGTTTCTCCGCCTGATAATGAATTTGACTGACGGTCGATATTCAGATAATATAAGCCGATATTGCATAAAACTTTCAATTTCCGGCTTAATTCCTCAAGAATGACTTTAACTTCAAAATTACAGCTTCCATTTATCAAAATTTCGTTGCAGTACAATAAAAAATCTTTCAGCTGCATTTGAACTAATTCGTCAATAGTTTTTCCATTTACTGTTATCCGGTAAAATTGCGGTTTTAACCTTTTTCCATTACATTCGGGACACTCGCATTGCACCATACAATTTTCTTTATCCGCCCAGCCTTCTTTCTCTCCTGTTCCATTTCGGAATGTCCCTTGTGTATGAGCCTGCTCCATTTCTTCAACAAAGCCTTTGAATGCATATTCGAATCCTGTGAAAGGACTGCGCCGCTTTGCGTCAGGCGTGTTAATAATTTTGATTTTTTCTCCCCTCGTGCCGTACATCAGAATATCTTTTACTTCGTCCGACAGTTCCTCATATGGCTTGTAGAGGTCAAATCCGTATTTTTGTGATAAAGTGTAGAGAACAACCCCGTTTTTGCTTTCAGGCACTAACTGAAATATAGAAGGATGAAGCGCGCCTCTATATAACCCCTTTTTTGGATTTACAACGAAAAAATCAGGATTTGCCTTAAATGAAAAACCCAAACCAAGACAAGTCGGACACGCTGCTCTTGAATCATTAAATGAAAAATTAGTCGACTCAAGTTCCATTAATATATATTCATGTCCGCAACAGCCCAATTTTCTATACAATTCATCAGTATTTCTGTCATTTTCTCCATTGCCGTTTCGGATAAGTAAATGAATCAGCGGATTATTCGCGGCATCTGTCATTACCTCGACGGATTTCATAATCTGTCTGAACATATTTTGGTCAACGGAGAATTTATCTAAAAATATTTCAAAAGAGGCATAATTTTCAATATTGATGTCGGAATCATTCGCCAAGTCGTGCTCAACGCTGTCCACATATATCTTAGTAAACAATTTCTTTTTTATCTCGTCAAAAAAATTTTCATAGTTCTGATTATGCCTTTTTTCTATGGGGCTTCTGAGTTCGGCTGTGTAACCGTCCGGCAATTCCATTATCATCGTAACTAACGATATAATAGACATCTGTTTAAGTTCCGTATCGCATTTCGGACATTTCATAGTTCCGGCTTTCGCAAATAAGGCGTTTACCAATTTATTCAAGCCTGTTCTCGTTCCGACGGTCGAGCGGGGATTGCGGTTTGTTTCTTTCTGGTCAATCGCGACCACAGGGGTCAATCCTTTTACTTCTTCAACGTCCGCTTTCGGAAGCGAATTAGACATATATGCGGTTTCGTAGCCGTTCAGTTCCATGAATTTTTTTTGCCCTTCACTGTATAAAACGTCGAATATTAGAGAACTTTTACCGGAACCGGATACCCCGGTAACGGCAGTAATACAGTTATGCTTTATATCAACTGATACATTTTTTAAATTATTTTCTTTCGCACCGATAATTTTAATATAATCATTCATAATTTTTTCTCTCCGTATTATAAAATATTATAAAAATATGCAATTTGCTCGATTTCAAAGTTTCCTTTTTTTGATAATTCAACAGGGAGTGTTACTTGTGCTATGATGCCTTTCTCTGTCAGCCATTGGCAAAAAAGAAGTATGAACGGGGGGAAAGTTTGAAATTGTCTGGCAATTTCCCCTAAAGTAAGAATTTCTTTATTCATTATTTTAAATAACCTGACAATGGGTTTTTGAACAATATCGACGTATTTATCAATATATTTATTTAAAATATCAATGGATTTATAACACTTTTCAACCGTCCATTCTTCTGTCAGTGCCTCTTTATAAAATATTTCAAATAAATCGCTGTTCAACTTATATGCGTCTGCCAAAGGCGTAAGCCCGAACGTTTTTTTATCCGCTGCATGCTCAATTCGCGTAAGCGTCTCAGCAGCTTTTACAAAAAAATACTGTGTATAAAGCGTATCTTTCTTTAAGTCGAGGCACTTTTTTATTTCCCGAATGTAAAATAAAATTTCAGAAATGCCGCTTATAATAAGTTTATCAAAGTAATCCTGCTTTACTGTGCGCACTTGATTTAGGATTTCATTCAAAGATTCGTCCCTTGAAAACAGGATTTCGTTATCGGACAGATAGGAATAACGGTAATAATCTCCCGTCTGGTTAGTCAGATTTTGTATAATTTGCGTCCTTGAAAAGACAACGATATCGAATATAATATCCTGATATATGCATGTATAGTCGTAATTTTTGACTTTATCGTCCTGAACGACAATAATCAAATTAATATCGCTGTTTTCATTAATATATTTATGATACAGACCGCCTGTAAGGATAATCGTTAATATGTTTTTATCTACGCTGGATTCATTTACAAAGTCGTTCAAAATATTTCTGTACTTTTTCTGTAATTCCATTGTACCCTCCGATTATTTATATTCGTTTTTTATGCAATATTTTTATAATACTGTGCTTGAGCATTCCAGAGTTCATAATATTTTTCGCCGGTATTCTTGACTAAATTTTCATGGCTGTCATATTGAACTATTTCGCCGTTGTCGAATACGCATATTTTTTCGCAGAATTTACATGAGGATAGCCGGTGCGAAATACAGATGGTTGTTTTTCCATGCATAATCTCATTGAAATTTGAATAAATTTCATTTTCCGCAATAGGGTCGAGCGACGCTGTGGGTTCGTCTAAAACTATAATTTCGGCGTCTTTGTACAAGGCTCTTGCAATGGCGATTTTCTGCGCTTCGCCGCCGGATATTTCGACGCCGTTCAAATCGAAATCGTTGTATAAATATGTATCCGCCCCATCTTCCAAAGATTCAAACCGTTTTTCAAATCCGGCTTTTCCTATCGCTTCCCGAATTTTGGAACTGTCATACTGCTCTCCGACGGCGATGTTATTTCCTAATTGAAAAGATAATAACTTGAAGTCCTGAAATACAACAGAAAATAATTTTAAATACTCATCATATTTATAATCGTAAATATCTTTGCCGTTCAAAGTAATTTTGCCTTCAGTTGGTTTATATAATCCGCAAAGCAATTTTACAAACGTAGTTTTGCCGCTGCCATTTTCGCCAACAATCGCAAGACTATGCCCATATTCCAATGTTATATTTATGTTTTTTAATATATACCTGTCGCTGTCAGGATATTTAAATGATACATTTTCAAATTTTATTTCATATTTTTCAGCGTTTTCGTTTGTATTTGGAGTTACGGGCAAGATTCCTTTAAATATCGCATCATCTATAGACATAAATTCAAGCGTCTGCTCAATATATTGATTGTTCGATAACAAAGCGGAAGAAGAGTTCATTAATCTTGTAAATCCGCTGATAAATTCATTAAAACTGCCTACATATTTAACTATATTGCCCACACTTAATGCGCCTACCCACGCTTTCAATCCAACAAAAATATAAACTAAAATATTGATAAACGTTGAAATAAAGCTGTTTATATTCGCGTATTTATATTCTATTTTAGCAGTTTCATTATCAATTTTAAAACAGTTTCTATTATTCTGCTCCAGCTCATCAATAATAATATTTTTCTGGTTGTATAAACGAATATCTTTTCCCGCATGATAACTGTCCAAATATTGTGTGCTGTAAAAATCTCCCACTTTATTGACAGGAATATATAAGTCATATTGATTCATCATTTTTTTCGTGGATTTAGCGGTAAGATTCATATTCACCAATATTGTCAGGACAATTAAAATTAATAGAGCAATCGTAAAGACTGGAGTATTTATAATATTCCATATCCCCGGCATATTTTTCTCTGGCATATTGAAAAACAAATTAATTGTAAGAGCAGTTGAAAAAATAACAGTAAAAACAGCCTGTGCCATTCCGGGAAATAGCATCAGGATTTTTTGTATCCTTGAACCGAATATATTGCTCGCTTCGCTTATACGCATTCTTAAATTATGAGTTTCAGCGGTATCTAACGTCTCATAGTGCATACTCATCATTTTATTGGCGACAGCCATATCATAACGCAGATTAAATTGCATATCTTTCTTTTTAATCAAAGTTTCCATTAACGATGATACAACCCTGATAATAGCATTTAACCCCACCATCACAAAAACATATAAAAGCAGAATATATAATGGTTTTTTATTGGTAATCGCGTCGATAATGTATGACAGCATAAATAAATTAATAAACGGCGTAACAGCTTGAATTACGGAATTAAATATATGTGTCATCATAATGCCATGTTCAATTTTTTCTATAAATAAAATACCGCGATAAATTATATTTATCTTTTTAATCCAACTTTTCATACTTATTCTCCATATAATATAATTTAACTATAATATTGGCTTTGCACTTTAAACATTTCCGCATATTTTCCGCTCATTTTTATTAGTTCGCTATGATTGCCGGTTTCTATCAGTCTGCCGTTATTGATAAATAAAATTCTGTCGCAAAAATGAGTGCTTGATAATCTGTGCGAGATATAAATTGAAGTATTGCCGTCTGTAATTTCATTATACCGCATATACAATTTACTTTCCATAAGCGGGTCTAACGCAGCTGTAGGTTCGTCTAATATTATTATTTTCCCATTTTTATATAGGGCGCGAGCCAATGCCAACCTCTGTTTTTCCCCTCCGGAAATATCTACGGCATCGTCGTTTACGCTCTTAATCAGATTTGTGTGAATACCGTAGGGCATTTTTCTAATAAAATCGCATATACCCGATTTATCAATAATTTCACTCAATCGTTGCGTTTGTTCAAAATTATCAGGCGTTAATGTGATATTTTTCAATATTGTCGCAGGCAGAAAATAAATATCCTGAAAGACAGTCGAAAAGATACGGTAATAATCAACAATATTATATTTTGATATTTCTTGGTTATTAACTAATATAGTCCCGCTTGTCGGAGTATATAATCCGCAAAGCAGTTTTATCAGAGTCGTTTTTCCCGATCCGTTATATCCGACAATTGCTATTTTTTCACCTTTTTCAATCTTAAAACTCATGTTATCAATAGTCGGCTTTTCTTCTCCGGGATAGTAAAAAGTTACATTTTTAAATTCGATTTCACATGTTTCTTCAGGGATTTGTATTCCCGCATTCCTATTTGATTTATCTTTCATATTAAGGAAATCACGCAGGTCGCAGAATTGCGCATGAATCACGTATATCTCATTAACGGCATAAAACAAAGATTGAAAGTTCGCGGAAAAATTACTGATAGCATTAAAATTAAAAACAAAATCCGATGGCATCATTCCGTTAAAATAAATTTTATAAATTAATAACATATAAGATAGCCCGTCCCTGAATAAACTTAAAATAATTGCAATTATTCTGATTTTTATCGTTTTATTTCGTATTTTCTTATACCATGTAATCCGTTCTTTGAAGTATTTTTCAAATAAGCTATTCAGCCAGCCTTTCATATTATACAAACGTATATCTTTACCCGATTCAATCTGGCTTGATTTGTGAGTTATATAATTAATTTTCCGGTCAATAGGAATCCACTTATCTTTGTTGTCATGCAGCCAATTATTATGGTTTTTATTTATAAAATACTCTGCTAAAACGGGACTGCATAATAGTACAATTAAAACCGGATTAATCATAATCACGAATACACCGTATGTAACAACGTTGATAACACTTGAAACAATATTTATAAAGTTATGCAAAATCCGTTCAGTTCCAGATCTGATATCCTGTACTGACTCGATCGCTTTTTGCAGTTTCTCCTGTCCGCTTGGATTATTTATATTTTCATAATCGGCATCTATAATCTTTTTATTTATCTCCATACCATATTTGGAACGCACCCGCGACCCGCAGTTTGTTAATCTTGATTTTAAGATATTATTTGTGATATTCAGAATAAGAAGTGCACCGGACAGTCCTGCAATAGCGAGAATTAAATCAATGAAATTTGCATGAACTGTGATAATCTCAACTACTTTTGTTGACAATAATATTAAAAACAGAGGGTTTAATACATTTATCGGTATTTGCGGCGCGCAGCAGAAGAACATTTCTTTATCCCATTTCCATAAATTACATATGGCATATGCAATCGTATTTAATATTGAGTAATTTAATTTTTGCTTGTTTTCTTTTTTCATTTTTCTCCTTTATCACGCTTGACGACAGGAATCCATATCTCGGATTCGTAACTTGGGTCATTCCACATTTTATTCATAGGATATACTTCGGCATATATTGAATTGTCATATTCACACCCACTCGTTGGAAGCCACTCGCTCTTGATTCTAAGCCACAGTTGCCCTAAATGCGGAGCGTATCCGCTTGTTCTAAACACCGCCCATGTTTTCGCTGGAATAGCTAATATTTCAAGATTATCAACAAC
>Ga0123357_10012568_pt1 | contig 10924 bp, 6 predicted proteins | sample TergutEmb28metaG_FD_89873 | JGI IMG/M metagenome (GOLD analysis project Ga0123357, IMG submission 89873) | Embiratermes neotenicus P4 segment gut microbial communities from Petit-Saut dam, French Guiana - Emb289 P4 | ecosystem: Host-associated > Arthropoda: Insects > Digestive system > Gut ... | reverse complement strand
TTTTCATCGTAGTTCACATTTCTGCTGCTAGGCGATGCGAGTGTATGTAGTGAGAAAATGGCCGCTCCGGGAGAGAAGTCGTTTTGTGTGTTGGAATATCACACGAGTAAACATGTGGTTACTGTGCAACGTGCATTTCGTGCAAATAACACAAAGGACCCGCATACAAGACCTCGCTAACCTAAAGCCACGGATCTTTGCAACAGTGGAGAATATCGATACACCCATGTTGACGCGTATGTGGCAAGAACTTGAATATCGCATCGATGTGTGCCATGTCACGCGTGGTGCACACATCGAACATCTCTAGTTGTTAAAAGAAATTTTTCAGCTTTCCTGTGGCTGTGAACAATTCCATTAAGGTAGGTCCTTTGGTTTTCTTGTTATAAATGTCTGTAATCACGAAGAACATTATGAAACGTATTCGTTCATACAATTCATTCAGCGTGTAAAACTTCTTGCTCCGTCGTTCAGATTAGAGGGACCTGTGTCTTGAAAATTCTTATAAAACTGGAGGCCGCAGGTATTTATTTAGACAAATGACTTTTAGGTTACTGTTTTGAAAAAGCTTTCACAGTTAAAACTAGACACAACTCAGTATTACAACCGGAACACGTCAGATAACCTCACACATTGGGCTCGCGTGTTCTGCCTGGACAGCCGTAAGCAGCACAGCCTGTGTGTACTGTACGTCAGACTTTAACAGAACAGCAAGTGGACCGCCACGGTCACTATACAGAAATCTGCACACGTATTTACAATAAAAGGGGGGACTGAGAGCTTACTGCTGTCGCTAATCAAATCAAAACACACCTCGCTGTACGTACATACGCAAGGAAGGACTATAGCCTGCAGGCACTGTGCATAACTCGATAAAGCTACGTATGGGCTATAGCCTATTCTCGACAGCGTGTATAACTCGGTGAGGTTACGTACGGGTTATAAGCTACAGACGGTATCGTGTATAACTCAGGTTTCGTAGGGGCTATAGCCTATAGACCGCAGCGTGCATAACTCAGCAAGGTTACGTAGGGGCTATAGCCTACAGACGTTAGCATGTATAATTCAGTAAGATTACGTACGGATTATAGCCTATACATAGTAGCGTTTGGATTAGGCTGGCCCAGGATAGGGACGGGTGGCGGACGCTTGTGAGTGCGGTAATGAACCTTCTGCTTCTATAAAATGCGGGGAATTTCTTGACTGGCTGCAAACCAGTTAGCTTCTCAAGAAGGACTCTGCACCATGGAGTAAGTAAGTAAACAGTAGCGTGTACAAGTTACGAACGGTTTATAGCCTACAGACTGTATCGTGTACAACTCAGTAAGGTTAAGTACGGGTTATAGCCTATAGACGGATGCGTATATAACTCAGGAAGGTTACGAACGGGCTGTAGCCTATAGATGGGAGCGTCTATAGATGAACCAAGTTAGTTAGAGTCTCTGATAATGCGTGCAAAGACACATGCACTCCTGCAATACATATTCAGAGTGCAGCGCTTACCTGACCACACGGACAGCTTCAGCTTCTGGTCGCTGCTGCTCACATTCATAGAGACATGTCATGGTGGAACAATGACAGTAAAGTATCTAAACTACAGACTTCATATTGCTTTAGTTCTCTAACCTCTTCAGTGCTGCCAAAATGATTTTTAAGATAAGAAACTGAATTCAGTTTCTTTTAACATTCCTCCTTATAGGAATTCATTACTAAATTTTTGTGTCCAATACATCGTGAAATTGGCTGTACAGAGCAACGTTTAAACATGTAGTTGTTCCCTGGGGAGAATTATCAACTGCTATAACAGGGAACATCCCTACACCGAACCCTAACAACAACTGTGAGGGTGAATACGGTTCACTTTACTTACAACCCTAACTAGAATCTCCTCGTGTGTGTATTTTGCCGCAAAACAACACCTACCCTCTGGCCACTGTAATGTGAAGGGTTTGGGTGTGTTATTTAAGATGATTATTCGGACAAAAGACAGAGTGATCGTGCTAGTACTGAACAGGGCGCACAAACAGGTGGGGTTCGCGTCTTAAGGTTGTTTGCCAGAACATTCCACTAGGCTGTTCTGTCCAACGTGGGTTGAACGCGGGCAACATGCTACAGAAGGCACCGGTATACGTCTTGTCAGTACCGACGCTGCGGTTCCTAATGTTATACAGCGTCCGTAATAGGTGAATGAGAATGAGTGTCAAGGATTGGTGTAATGCACTGACAGCGTAAAGCCAAAATACATGTGCAACATTTGCCCTTGTCTCACTCTGTCCACCATGAATCCCACATGGATTGGCCTGGGATCGAACCCGGAGATCCGTGGTGAGATAGCCAGTATGGCACGGTACGGCCAATTCTTACCGATGTAAAGATAAAGATAAAGATAAACGTAAAGATAAAGTTTTTCCTGCGCTTAAACACTACACCATGAAGGCTGTTGGAAGAGTGGAAATACGAACCCACACACTCTGAACCTCTGCACCGAATGGCAATAAATGGTCAGCCAATCGCCGGTCGCTTTATTCCTAGCCAAACAGACGCGGTACCTACTGGGCAGGAAGCTGGCTGGGCCCCAGAGCTGGACTGGGCGCTTTGGAGAGCGATAAAACTCCTACAGCTGCCGGGAGTAGAACCCCGATTCCTCGGTCTTCCACACTTGACCTAGTTAGCACACTGACTTACGTATATCATCTCCAAGGTATTTCTTAAGCATTCCTGACATCAGTGTTCCGTTGCTTGCTCCATCCTAACTTCAGTGCAAAACCCAACACAAATCACAACCACCGCCTTCTGGCTTCCGGCGCTCACACAGGTCCGACACCATTGCCATGGCATCGCATGTAAGTGCATCGACGATTCAGAGTATCTTGCTACATCCATCATCACGAATATTCTAAAACCAGACCTGACGGCGGCATATCCAACAACAGGATGATTTTCAGTCACCACAGTGGGAAACGCAAATCCTACTTTCAGACATTCCATAGAAATTAGGGAGCTGCAAAGTGTTCAAACAGAGCAAGCAGCAAATTGTGAACGAAGACTTAAGAAAAAAGGGAGAAGAGGGAATGTGTAAAGTTCAAACGGGAGATAACAACACTCGTACATGCGACAAAGGGATTTTAATAGCACGTAAAAATACATCGCCTCTAGTAATTTAATTACAAACATATCTCCTCACCGACTGACACAAGCATTCTAATTTAACACTAAACCTAAGCAAGAAATTCTGCGCCTTTCATGAAATGCGAACGTGCACTACCACGATCACCACAGCAAGCCTCTGTACTTTCAGTCTAAAGCAGTTCCATTGACTCCACACCTTTATAACACACTGTTTAACATACATTTTAATATTATTCCCCACTAAGCCCAAGTATTAGCCGGTCCCAGTGGCCGCGCGGTCTAAGCGTAGGTCTACGGCCGCTCGCCTGCTGAGATTGTGGGTTAGAATCCCACCGGGAGCATGGATGTTTGTTTTGAGTGTTATCAAGTAGAGGTCTCTGCGACGCGCTGATCACGCGTCTAGAGGAGTCCTACCGACTGTGATGCGTCGTTGTGTGTGATCTAGAAACCTTAAGAATGAGGCCATGGCCCGCGTTGGGCCGCAGCGTCACGGGGGGGGGGGAGCCCAAGTATTCCTTGTCATCTTTTCTACTCACATTTTCCGACGTTAATTACCACAACGGACATTTCCTCCGTAGCAGACGGAATCGTCGCGCGCGCGAGATCCCTTTATACACAGACAGAGGGTGGGAAGAAGGAAAGAAGCCGAAAATAGGCCTACGTGTTAATTTACTCCCTAGGCTATAAACTGCACAGCCGGCGAACTGCAGTTCGATTCCCACCAGAGGCACAGAGTTCCCGCAGCCTATCCAGTGGGTACCGGGACCCCCTAACCCAATTGTAAATCAGGTGGAACATGAACCTGACCATCTAGAACCGACGTCAAAAAACATCCTAATGCCCTGACGCTTGATTAATAACAGAGCATCTCCATCTTCACACGTAACTCTGTCGCTGACATCTCACGCGTGACAACAGGGGCGTAACATAAATTTGGGCTTCACAGAAGTGCACAAGGTTTGTACTCCTTCACGCGTCGTTTAATAAGCAAACTACCGTTCGCGTAATAAACAGGACCCTTATTCGTCGTATAATTATGATGACTAAAACAGACCCAATCAACACAACGTGGGCCGATTAATGAATGACTGCGGTGTTGCTGAACGCTCAAGTCTTCTTGGATGCTACGCTGTCTTTGGGAAAGCAATTCCCGACGTTTCGTTGGGTCGCTGTCCTCATCCGCAGTGTCAATCAGCCCAAACTCAATTGTTTGAACCTTTTAAGATAAAAACGGTACGTTCTTTTGAAACACCGGGAATCGCTCACCCCACAACACAACGTCACATCCCAAAACACGTGAATTCTCAGCTACACCGCTGCGAGAACCTCAGATCTTCAGTGAAAATGCTTTATATTCCAATAACAAGGACTATTATTATAACGCATTATTGTGTTTTTGTAATTTTGGCTGCCTTATCATGAACAGATAATGGGTATAGATATGTCACTGTCACGAGCGGCTCGTCGACAAGGACTGAGGGGCTGCAGCCATCCCAGAAAATTTGAGTAAAATTAAACCAAATATCCGAATAAAAGTTTTCGTTAGGTCATATGTGCATTCCTTAAAAAATGTGAATAAAATCATTTTAAATTCAGATACTCATGACTTACTCTAAGCGCTGCGGAAAGTGAGCGGGCTGTGCCCTGCCTAGACGTTGCGCGGTGGGTCACAACTAGGCCGCGTGGTGGGAAGACAGCGGTCACCTATATCGCGGGGCGGGCTGCAGGCACTACAGCCGAGGGAGGTTTAAAGAGGGATTCTTATATCTGCTTACTTTTTCTAACGTTTTAAACGCTGGCATTTTGACAACCATTTTTACTTAGCTGTTTTCAAGGCCATATTTGTGGATGTTTTAATTTTAGCAGTTGCAATTTTAAGGAAACATGAACAAGAACTGCGTGAAGTATTTGCACGGCATACATTTTTCTCAACTGACTCTCTCCGAGAAGACTGACATTAAGAATTTAAGTTGTGCAACACCAAATTTAATTATTTTTCAGTCATAATAAAGCACAATACAAACTTATGTTAGAAAATCTAACCCTGTTATATAAGCCAAACTTAAGTGGTTGGTGGCTCTGCTGAGAGGAACGTTCTGTTAAGACTTCTCTTTAGTCGTCTAACAATCACAGCTCCAGGCATATCATAAGGAAGTCCCACCAATGCTCACAGCGCACAGCAATTAACATAAAAGAAATAAATAAAGATGAAAAGTGACGCCAGCTTCAAAAGAGAAAATTTAGTGCATTATGGGGCACAGAAAAAGCACGCCGAAAGATCTTTCGAAATATCCGGTATTACCCAATGACAAAGGTATGTAATATCCCAGAATGTTCATGAGTTGTGTTGTGCAGAACTGTGCAGAACTGCCCTCCATCTTTGTATATCAGCTTAGCAGCTGGGCCCAAACACTGACCAAAACTGCCAGTTATTGCCCTCGCTGTTCCATTACTCTTGAGTGTTACAACCCCTGAAAAGCTGAACGACCAACACTGAAAGAACTCTCTAGAGCAGGGCTGGCGAATATTTTGGAGGGCGCGTGCCCACATTTTCTATACATTTCGAAGAAAGTCCTTCGCGTGACCATGGGAATTTTGAAGAGCAAAACGAAGTCTTGGAGTCTTCAATAATTAATATTAATTAATGCCATATTATTTTTAATGCATATTATAACTAATGCAGAGTGTAATTACTATATTATATTTCTAATAAAGGCCTCCTCGAGGAATGGGCCATATGTTCACGAACTCGAAAGTGTGCGGGCTGCACAGATGTCTGTTTACAATGGTGTATAGCCTACCAGTTATTTAAAAATGTGGATATTTGTAGTTTCATTTATGTTAGCTAATTACGCAGACTCTCTTTTACCAGAAATCTAAGGAGTGACGCGCTCCGCGGTCAGACAGACCGCAATTCTCCCGCAGGCCGCACATTCGACGTACCGCGATTCATACAACTTTCGACTTTGAAAATTTCGGCCAACTTAATACATCGAATCATCTACGCAACCCACCACCTGACTCCTCGGGCAGTCAAATTTTCTGCATTTTATTGACCCCGAAGGGTCATTACCGTGCTCACAATACCCACCACTTGTCCATTTGCTAAGCCAGATAAATCCATTCCAAACCACCTCAACCTATTTGATGGCCCGTTTAATGATATCCTAGCTACATCAAGTCTTCTAAGTGGCCTCTTTCGTTCGCGTTTGCGTACCAAAATTCTGTATGCATTTCTCTTCTCTTCCAAACACGCCGTATGCACCGCCCATCTCATTCTTCTTGATTTGATCACCCGAATAATATTGGCGACAAGTACAAATCAGAATGCTCTTCACAATGCAGTTTTCTCCATTCTTCTGTTGCTTCCTCCGCCTTAGACCCTAATATCTTCCTAAGCACCCTGCTCTCGAACACCGTCGGCCTTTGCCCTTCCCTTAACACGAGATACCAAGTTCCACAACCACACAGAAAAACGGGAGAAATTATAGCTATGTGTCTCTCTAACCTTTATTTTTAGACATCAAAAAGGACGGAGTACATATGACTCTGAAGCGAATGGCAGCAAGCATTCCTGTAAATCAAGCTGCTCTTAATTTCTTCATTCATGCAATTTTGCTACGTTAGCGTCGTTCCCAAGTACAGGCCAGTTGAAATGTGATGGCACACGCGCAGAAACCAGATTTCGTCTTTAGGCGAAACAGACGAGTCTATTTAAATCGGCGGGAGCGTCAGTTCAGTCGACTACTGGCAGTCGAGGTGTGCGCATCAGCGGTAGTAATGCTGGATACACCATGTTCCGAGGTAGTGTGAAGGGTACTGGCTACCCACTGGATTCGTCAGTTTCCCCTTCACTTCCCCTCCCGTGCGTCACCGTGTGCCATCACATTTCAGCTGGAGTCTACTACAACTCTGTCACGTTTTCATACGATTACCTGGCATTCTGAAATTACATAACGCCTCTCCCTATGGTGTGTGTTTTTCCAACATTCTGTTCGAGATATGCAAACATATTTAGCTTGCTCGGTATTGACTTCTAGAAAACCAGCCATATTAGCAAAACTAAAGTTTATTTTACGTTAAAATATATAACTTCTCACCCAATAAAACCGCATGACCGTAGATCAGAACCATATTCTCTCAGTTTCATTCTCTACTGAACAATATTGATATAACGTGTCAATAACAACGAAGGTCTTGCTGTTTTCAGAATTTAATATTCACTGCAAGTTTCGGCCGATCTGGCCAACTTCCGGTAATACACAATATAAACAAAATACTTCGGAAGATATTAGAAACATGAAGTTCTGTAAAATGAAATGACATCTCGTTTTACACAAAGGATAAAAAATTATAAACATTTAAGTTCTGATGTTAACTTGTACGTGTAAGTTCTACGAATTCCAGCTGTTTTGAAGTTCTGTCTTTTATCAATTTAGGGTTGCGTGATTTCAGGCTTCCGCCGCGATGTAGATGAGATCAGCCCTCTTCTGTGATATTACACAGCGAAGAGTGGTAGTTCCTTACAGACGTTTCGGTGCAACCTATCGGTCCCATCTTCAAGGGCCAAGAATCCAAAAAGTCAAGACCCCTGACGTTGGGACTGACAGGTTGTTCCGATAAGTCGGTAACGAACTGCCACTATTCGCTGCGTAATATCCCAGAACAGCGTTGATCTCATCTACGGTTATTTTATGCCAAGTACTTAATTATGGTGTATAACTTTACTTTTGAAGACATCATAAAATAGATTCATTGTTTTAACGTTTTCTTCCCTTGCGCCTAGACTGTCTGAAAGATTAGTAATACAGAACATTGGCAGAGCATGTTTGTAATTTTTAGGTTATGAGCTTTTTTTTATGGTGAATTATTCCGAATAATCCTTGGAATTTATATCAGTGACTTGCCTGTGATCTACTTTTGAAGATACAATGTGCGGTTTTGTTGAAGAAATATATATGTAGATGGGTTGGTTTGTATTATTCATTGCCGAGTACTGGCGAGAGGGCGGATTCCGTTTTCATTGAACTTCAGAGCTTTTAAAACAAACAATGGCGGAGTTGTTATCAATGAACCACCACAGGGCTCCGAGAATGGACCTGTGCACCATTCATTGAACCGTGCATCCTGCTACAGATTGCCGGAATTTTGCAAACTCTTACGTCTGTTTTTTAAATTTTCATAATTCTACGCAAGTTTTGCGTATTATTATATAATTATGTGAACTGGCACAAAGTTTCATGTGAAATTCTCGTAGTTATGCGAGCCCATCGGAAATTTCAGCTTCCACTGTACGTAAGATGCCTAAAGTTGTTAAATGTTGAAGGGAAGGCATGAGCCTAAAAATATGGACTTAGCTCTTGAAGCATACTTTTTCGGAACTATTTTCTCCAAAACTAAGTTTTGTGAATTGATGTCTACAGTGTGTTGCGAGTTTCTTTGCAAATTACACCCTAATGATGCGATATCTTTTCACGAAATTGGACTTACACGTGGCTGTGCCTTCAGCTCTGTCTAAGACTTATTATAGTTCAAGTTGCGCTAACATATAGGGAACATAAGTCTATATTCTACAGGTAAGATATCTGTGACAAAAATAAATAAAAACAGTTATTCACATTCTTGTGGGTTTGATTACAAGATTTTGTTTTTGATGTCCATTGGAAACACTAAATAACTTAATTTTACAAAATAAATATTACTGCATTATAAACATATATTTCACTATATAATTCTCGCGGTCCACTGATGGAAACATCGTGGTTTATTCATGGGATCCTATCGCTTCAAATAGGCTAATTACAAGGTTCAAGAATTTTTTTAACAATCACTGATGGGTTAGATTTGCGAAATTTGGCTGAGTGATAGAGAACAGAGTATACGCGTGGGTGCTGATAAATCCTTAGCCCGACCAGGAAGGAAACAAGCTACAGCGACCAAACTCGGGGTTTATTCAACATACTCCCCATGAAGCTCAATACACTTCTTAGCCCGTTGCTCTAACTTTTATAAGCCACTAAAAAAATTCAGGAGTTTATCCGTCAAACCAGATCTCCACGGCAGCAATGACCTCCGTGTCGGACGAAAAATGGCGAACTTCCAGTAGTTTTTTTTTCCGTTCAGGGAACAGGTGGTCGTCCGACGGGGCCAGATCCGGAGAACAGGGTGATTGATCAAGACATTGGAAGCCCAGTTATGGTTGCAAGTGTCCGGTGAGGCGGGGCATTGTCGTGAAAGCACAGACACCCTTGGTAAACTACCCGCGGTGTTTTTCCTTCAAAATGTCCTTCAGTTGCACCAGCAGAGATGAGTAATATTCCGCGTTAATAGTTTGGCCCTTTGGAAGATAATCAATGAGGAGGATGCCGTCTTGATCCCAAAAAAAATCGAGGCGAGAACTTTCCCAGCAGATTTTTGCACTCGGAATTTTTTTGGGGCGGGGTGAGCCGCTATGCCGCCACTCCATTGATTGTTGCTTTGTCTCCGGGTCATAGTGATGCAACCAGGTTTCGTCCATGGTCACCAATCGCGACAGGAAATAGTTTGGATCGCGCCGAAAACATTCCAAGGGTTGCTCAGACGACTGGCACCGTTGGCGTTTTTGATCCGCGTTCAGGCATTTCAGGATCCACTTCGCGGAGAGCTTCCGCATGTCCAAATCTTCATGAATGATGGACCCAACCCACTCATGTGAGATGCATAGTTGCTCAGCTATTCATTTAGACGAAATCCGGGGGTCGTCCAGGACGAGGCGGATCACAGGTGGAAAAATAGCCACGTTTAAACTTGGCCACCCAGTTTTTGACGGTGGCATACGATGGTGCATGTTCCCCTAATGTTTCTGTCAGAATGGCGTGAATTTCTTTCGGCGCCTTGCCTTGCAAGAAACAAAAAACTAGATGACAGCTCGCGTCTCCATGTTGTTGAAATCGCGCGCGCCGCCTGACATGCTTCCTTTCCACCTCTGTAACAAGAAAAGACTTGCAATTCGGCACATGAACGGACTCTTCTTTCCAACGACACTATCGATTCCGTCCTACAACATCGGGAAGTAGGTCGGGCTAAGGACTTATCAGCACCCCCTCGCAGATTTTAATCCAATGCCAATCAAAAAAACGCGTAGCGAACATTTACTTCCCGTTTCTTTGTACTGCTGTACTTCGCAAATTATGTTGCAGCTTAAAGTCAAATATCAACATCCTACGGCAGAAATGTCGAACCCATGGCGCGCGGAAAGATTTGCTTGGCACGCGGCATTCACTGCTGTCCTTTTTTTGAACTCCTTTTGCCCAACCAGCGTCTCTACATTGTGCGTGGGGCTTGTACATGAATTACCATTACTACGAAATAATACCGCAGTGAAAAAACTTTACTCAAATCGGAAGCGGTGCCAAGTGTTAACTGGAAATTTATCACAGGGGCGCCAGCCTGCCGGCGACTGGGCCAATACGTGACATTGGACAAAACGCTTTACAATCACCGCAATAAACCGCTGACCCAGTGTTCAAAAGACAACCAAATGAGCATACCTTCCCAGTATTAAAGAGCAGTTGAAGTGCTTTGGAAAAGACAACTGAACGGTTGGCACTGGATCTTTCTGCTCACACTCGGACTTGGTTATTTTATGAGCGAACGGTACCTTGTGACATATATTTACACTGTTACTAATTGAACTACCGCATTTCCTTGATTCTAAGACGCAATTTTTCACACTTTAAATTTAATAAATTTGGGGTTCTTCTTACATTTGATGGTGTCTAAGAATCGATATCTAAATTTAAATATGATTCTTAAT
>Ga0123357_10012567_pt1 | contig 10925 bp, 12 predicted proteins | sample TergutEmb28metaG_FD_89873 | JGI IMG/M metagenome (GOLD analysis project Ga0123357, IMG submission 89873) | Embiratermes neotenicus P4 segment gut microbial communities from Petit-Saut dam, French Guiana - Emb289 P4 | ecosystem: Host-associated > Arthropoda: Insects > Digestive system > Gut ... | reverse complement strand
TACTGAATATTTTAAACGTGGTATATACTCTCCGTTCTTTTCTCTTCAAAATGCAGTTTGTTTCATAATTCTAACATATTTGGTTCTTGTTTTATTCACATTTTATATACAGAGTGTGCTAAAATTTTAAAAAATAATTCAGGCGACAAAAGGTTAAGAGATCGAAGGGATTGTGGGAACTGTTGACTCGCAAGAAAGTGAATAAGGAAGTTATCATCAAAGAAGATCTGAAGTCATATAAGAATATATTGACGATGATCAACGCCCATTTGACCCAATATCAGCCCTACGGTAACATTAATATAACACAGGGCAAAAAAATTCGGGATATCATTGCGCCCCTATTTTCGAAACCGAAGGGACGCGGGGTCGAATCTGCGCTACGATGTAAGTGGACAAATTATTAATGGCTACCATTAGGGATTTATACTATGATGAAGGCAGTCCGGCAGGCTATTCGACGTTGTCGAAGCTTCGGGCGGCGGAGGTGGCCGAATCGAAGACGAAGAAGTGTATACCGCAATCTGTGGGCGCTACTAAGGCATGGTTAGAAGAACAAGATGCATATTCACTACACAGACCTGTGATAAGACGTTTCGCTCTTAATCCCTATACCGTGACTAACGTAATGGAAGTGTGGTAATGCGATTTATTGGATGTACAGTCCTACGCAAAATACAATGATAATTTCAAATACATTCTATCCGTCATTGATGTATTCTCGAAATATCTATATCTGTACCACGTGAAGACAAACAGCGGACCTGCAGTCAACAAGGCGTTTCGGTCCATTTTGGACGATAAACCGAAATTACCTACGCGGTGACACGTATGGGTACGCACGGATAAGGGCAAGGTATTTCTCAATAAACATTTTCAGGACATGTGATGCGACGATGGCATTCTGCTTCAGGAGTGCAGGAACCCCGACGTGAAATGTGCGGTCGTGGATCGTGCGCATCGCACGATTCGTGACGGACTATACAAATATTTTATTATAATAATACGTTCGGATATATCGACGTTTTGTAGAAATTTGTCACGGCCTAAAATGACTCGGTTCACTCGACGACTGGAATGGCACGTTCGCGTGTAACATTCTCGCCATATGGAAGAGAATGAACCGCCGACGCATTCGTGTTGCTAAAGTCAAATTTACCGTAGGACAGCACGTTCGTATCAGTAAGTAGGAGATGAGGTTTGCCAAAGGTGGCGAACAGAATTTCTCCACGGAAATATTTCGCGTTACGAAAGTTTTAGAGAGGAGGCCACGACCCGTCTACGAAATGGAGGATTTAAACAAGACGTCGATAGAGGGTCAATTTTACGGGGAAGAGCTCACACCTGTTCGGATCTCGAAACAGACGAATTTCAAGATAGATAAAATACTAGACAAGCGAGAAAGACCAGGCATTCGGGAGTATCTCGTCCGGTGGAAAGGTTACAGTATGGATTTTGACTCTTGGATCCCGGCATCTAGTGTGAAGGATATCTGACATGACGTCACCCGATCAGAATAATTTTTACGTCACTCTGCTGAGTAATGCCTTGCAGGACAATTACGAATATCATACACATGCAGATTTCACGGTGAAACTAACCCAGCCAATAGATCTGAGTTCGACTTACAAGTGGGAAATCTGAGTCTGCGAAATTTCGTTTCCTTCATCTCCCGAAGCGGCAAGACCCATCCTTCTCTACTGTAACCTGATATCTCCGCAATTCCTGGCGACAGCACCGTCCGATGCATACGGACTTTTCGGCTCTAACCCAAAGCCATGCGCCAGCACGAGTTTCGGAACGTGCAATACGTGCCGTTGGAGCAGCGCAGATTAAAGGACATTCGATTCGATTTCCTAACGACCGAGGGTATGCACATCCCCTTTGAGGACAGCACTATGCCCACAAGAGTGGTGTTTCATATTCGCAAGAATTACAAGTGGTAGATCTATATAAAACTTGGCGTAGGCATCCATTATAGGACTTTTATTACGATGCATCCTTTAGAGACTTACTACCTCCATCAGGCGGGTCGCGGTCTTCCCTCCGCTCCGGTGATCAGCCCTATTTATTCAGCTCCTCTCTACCTTTAGCGAGGGCATGGAATCGGCAATTTCTTAGGCACTCTCTTCCGATTCGTGTGGCCTCTCCCATGGACTGTAGGTCGTACAGGTGACAAGATCATCACAGGCATAGCGAAAAATAAATCACCCGACGTCAGTGCCGAAGATATCATATCAAAACATGTCGGAGATGCCGTCACAGAACCAACACAGCATCTAATCGGCAAATTGCGAGGCAGGGGTCTTAAACGCGGGAGACGTGTTACTCCGAAGAAGAAGATCCAGGGAGGCAAAAAGCCTAAAAAGACACCGGCAAAGCGTGCCCGGATCATAAAAAGGGATATCTTCTCCTAGTCTTAAGCAGTCACATCATGTCTGCCGTAGAGATAGCGTCCATATGTAACGAGTTCGACATCTTCGCGCTCAAACCAATACAGATGTCTGTGCTGGGGACTATAGAGACCGCGTACAAACCTATCGCCCCCGACGGCTGTGACAGTAAGTTGCAAAGTATTCGTCATTTGAAATAACCACAAATTTCGTTACATAACCACAAGATGTCTGCTGACAGCCGGCATATTGCGTCACGTGTTGCGTTAAATTATTAATTTTTATAGCACTGTTCAGCTGTTCAATCAATAACAAGCAGCTAACCGCCCTGACTTTGTTACCCACCGTAACGGCAACTCAAAAATTTGTTGCACTATTTGGTCTGAACCGGCCGACCGTCGCCACTGTGACCACACACTGCAATTGTTACAGTTCGGCGAACAGTACTGGCTTTAAATATTTCAAGCATGCGAAGGAATAAAAACAGGGTTAAATATTTTTTGGAAACTCCCAACGAAAAAAGACATTTTGAAATGTCCATGACTTCGAAATTTGGCAAATGAATTTTGTTTATTAATAATATTACTTAAATATCAGGAAGGAGATTAAACATCTATATCCCAGTGGTCAATATATGTACCAACAGTTTAAATTTAAAAAATTCTACGTCCTTCAGACACAGTTTATTTATGTATTTTGTGTGGATCTGAGTTGAAATATCGATTATTTCCTTAAACGGGACGCTTGAAAATCAGCTGGAAAATCTGAAATACAGCACATCGTGGAACCATTGAGGACGGTTTCTTGTGGTGGTAACTGAAAGCAGCAACGAACCAGGACAATTACTGTCTGATCACATATGTTCCGTATTAGGGCTGGTGGCCAGAATTGTCAACGTGGTTGTCTTAATCGCAAACCAATTTGCAAACCGTTCTCTGCATGCTTTAAACAACACAAATGCATCGGCTGACAGGCTGAACTTGCACACTTGGTTCCCATTTAAATTGGGTGAGTGTGGAGAGGTACAAGACGTCAATCCTTTTCATGAATGGGTCTTTAATAATAATGGCAGATTTTCACATAATGCAAATTTTACCCTGCAAAATTTCCAAACGATATCATTGGTTGTCCCATTAAATTAGGCACCGTAATTATCGAAACCTATGTTATTATGTGAAAAAATTTCACACATAAGGATTGCAGAACTGCGCACATAGTAACGGACTTATCGGTTGAGATACATAAATTGGTATGTGAGAAGATGAACATGACATATATTTTCTTTCCACCGTCACTAAATATAGAAATCGACTCATATGAAAAGTGTTTACTGAATTACGTGACGTTTTATCTGAAGTTGTAGCGGGAATTATTCATCTGAGTCCTGTTGTTGTGTCGTCTTTGTTTGACAGCACAATTCCCTACTTACCTGCAAGTATTAAGACGATTTTCCTTTGTCCAAAAGCTATTCCTGGAACCGAAAAGTTACTGACAACTTTCTCGCTGTCTGTGTGGTTGACAATTGGCCTTGTGCTGCTGCTAACCACAGCTGTGTTCTGGTGTGCCAGTAATGGTCCCTACCGGTCTCTGTGTAATGAGACACACACATATCAGTCACTCTCCAGCTGTTTCCACAATGCTTGGGCTGTTCTTGTGGCAGTGTCTGTTCCACAGCAGCCCACAACTTCTAGCCTAAGAGTTTTCTTCTTTCTATACGTCTGATTTTGTTTCGTTATTAGCACTAAATTCCAAGCAATCTTTGTTTCTTATCTGGTGGAACCGAAATATGAAAGAAGATAGAAATTTTAGACGAACTCCTAAATTCAGAATTAGTTTATTGGTTCTATCCAATTTTACATTTAAAGTTCAGCAAATCTACGTTTTGCCCACACATAGAATTTATGTTTTTTAGTGGATCTGAAAACATAAAACAGTTATTTCCCTATACAGCATTAACTGACTTGTTTTTATAACAGAGACTTATACTTTTCCAGCCCAGTTTTTACATTATATACCGCCATTTTAACATTCAGCAATTCTCCGTTCTACCCACACAGTTTATTTATGTGTTTTGTGAGGATCGAGAACAAACAGCGATTATTTCCCAATAAACATTAACAGACTGGATTTTATAACAGAAATTAAACACTTTACTGCTCAGTGGTCACTATATATACGGCCATTCTATAATTCAACAATACTACGTTCTGCCCACACAGTTCATATATGTGTTTTGTGTGGATCTGAGAACAAACATTGATTATTTCCCTATACATCTTTAAACCTTTGACGCCTAACGACGACTATAGTGGTCGTAACGCACCGCTAACCATTTGCATTTTATATATTTATTCAACAAATATAGGTACTGAATATTTTAAACATCGTTTATACTCTCCGTTTCTTCCTCTTCAAAGTGCAGTTTATTTTATTATTCTAACTTATTTCGTTCCTATATTACTCACATTTTATATACAGAGTGTGCAAAATTTTAAAATATAATTCCGTCGACAAAAGTTTAATTGACTGGATTTTATAACAGGTATTAAACACTTTACTGCCCAATGGTCACTATATGCACGGCCATTTTATCATTCAACAATTCTACGTTCAGCCCACGCAGTGTATTTATGTGTTTTCTTTGGATCCGAAAACAAACAGCGGTTATTTCCCTATACAGCATTAACTGACTGGATTTTATTACAGAAATTAAACCCTTTACAGCCCAGTGTTCACTATATGTACGGCAAATTTATCTTTCAACAATTCTACGTTCAGCCCACACAGTGTATTTATGTGTTTTGTTTGGATCTGAAAACAAACAGCGGTTATTTCCCTATAAAGCATTAACTGATTGAATTTTTAAACAGAAATTAAACACTTTAGTACTCTGTGTTCAGTCTATGTACCGCCATTTTAACATTCAACAATTCTACGTTCAGCCCACACAATGTATTTATGTGTTTTGTTTGTGTCTGAGAACAAACAGCGATTATTTCCCAATAAAGCATTAACAGACTGGATTTTATAACAGAAATTAAAAACTTTAATGTTCAGTGGTCACTATATATACGGCCATTCTATAATTCAACAATTCTACGTTCTGCCCACACAGTTCATGTATGTGTTTTGTGTGGATCTGAGAACAAACAGTGATTATTTCCCTATAAAACGTTAACCCTTTGACGCCTAACGATGACTATAGTGGTCGTAACGCACCGCTAAACTTCTGCATTTTATATATTTATTCAACAAATATAGGTACTGAATATTTTGAACATGGTTTATACTCTCCGTTTCTTCCTGTTCAAAATGCAGTTTTTTTTTATTATTCTAACTTATTTCGTTCCTATATTACTCACATTTTATATACAGAGTGTGCTAAACTTTAAAATATAATTCCGTCGACAAAAGTTTAATTGAATGGATTTTATAACAGAAATTAAACCCTTTACTGCCCAGTGGTCACTATATGTACGGCCATTTTATCATTCAACAATTCTAAGTTCAGCCCACGCAGTGTACTTATGTGTTTTGTGAGGATCTGAGAACAAACAGCGGTTATTTCCCTATACAGCATTAACTGACTGGATTTTATTACAGAAACTTAACCCTTTACAACCCAGTGTTCACTATATGTACGGCAAATTTATCATTCAACAATTCTACGTTCAGCCCACGCAGTGTATTTATGTGTTTTGTTTGGATCTGAAAACAAACAGCGGTTATTTCCCTATACAGCTTCAACTGACTGGATTTGTAAACAGAAATTAATCACTTTAGAACTCTGTGTTCAGTCTATGTACCGCCATTTCAACACTCAACAAATCTACGTTCGGCCCACGCAGTATATTTATGTGTTTTCTTTGGATCTGAAAACAAACAGCGGTTATTTCACTATACATCTTTAACTGACTGGATTTTATAACAGAAATTAAAACCTTTACTGCTCAGTGTTCACTATATGTACCGCCAATTTATCATTCAACAATTCTACGTTCAGCCCACACAGTGTATTTATATGTTTTGCTTGGGTCTGAGAACAAACAGCGGTTATTTCCCTACAATGCTTTAACTGACTGGATTTTATAACAGAAATTAAACCCTTTACAGCCCAGTGTTCACTATATGTACCGCCAATTTATCATTCAACAATTCTACGTTCAGCCCACACAGTGTATTTATGTGTTTTGTTTGTGTCTGATTACAAACAGCGGTTATTTCCCTACAATGCTTTAACTGACTGGATTTTATAACAGAAATTTAACACTTTATAGCTCAGAGTTCACTCTATGTACCGCAATTTTAAAATTTAACAATTCTACTTTCAGCCCACACAATGTATTTATGTGTTTCGTGTGGATCTGAGAACAAACAGCGATTATTTCCCTATAATTCTTTAACTGACTGGATTTTATAACAGAATTAAACACTTTAGAAGACAGTGTTCCCCCTATGTACCGCCATTTAACATTAAACAATTCTACAATCAGCCCACACAGTATCTTTATGTGTTTTGTGTGGATCTGAGAACAAACGGCTATTATTTCCCTATACAGCTTTAACTGGCTGGATTTTATAACAGAATTTATACACTTTGCTGCCCAATGGTCACTATATGTACGGCCATTTTACCATCCAACAATTCTACGGTCTCCACACACAGTGAAATTATGTGTTTTATGTGGACCTGAGAACAAACAGCGATTATTTCCCTATACAGCTTTAACTGACTCTATTTTATAACAAAAATTTAACTATTTTCTGCCCATTGGTCATTATATGTACGGCCATTTTATCATTCAACGATTCTCCGTTCTACCCACACATTGTATTTATGTGTTTTGTGTGGATCTGAGAACAAACAGCGGTTAGTTTTCTATACAGCTTTAACTGACTTGATTTTATAACAGGAATTATACCCTCTTCAGCCCAGTGGTCACTATATGTACCGCCAGTATAACATTCAACATTTCTACGTTCTGCCCGTATAGTGTATTTATGTGTTTTGTGTGGATCTGATTTCAACAATATTTGTTTCCTTACATAACATTAACCGAAAGGTTTTTATAACAACACGGATAGTGTTTTACTGCGCGGTACACACTGGATATATATATTTAATTCAGAAAATTATTCGTTTTAGAAAACGTAATAATAAACACATATATTTACAAGAAGAAAAATTGACTGTGTGACTTTAAATCACTCGATTGCCGATAAGATCCAGTGGAGGATTTTAGTACACGGAAATTCATTTTCGTTTTCCAGGAAATACGTATAATTTGATAATTAGCTGACCAAACCTTAAACTTTCAAGTACAGTTCTCCTCCACGGAGTTAGATATCTTTTCATAACCCACCAAAAATACTAATATTGACAAATATGTTATTTAAATTCTAAGTTCTTACCGCACTGTAAACATATTACTTCTCTGCCAAATTTTGTGGGAAATGATCACTGTTTGTTTCGATGTCAGTACAACTTACTTTGTGGGCAGCTCTGGGAAATTTTGAACCTCAGGCCTGGTGGTAATTTAATTACCTACTGGACTTTACAGGAATAAGAATATTGAATTCTATATCTTCTTGCCTGACTTGATTCTGCGCACCGTTCCGTACGTTTTGCTGGCACTGGTGTTGCAGCTAAACAGCGCTACAGTTATTACACTTTGAAGCAATGCAGGATGTGAAAATATAAATATTTTCATTTCCCTCTTCACAATTTTGCTTCATATTTTGTTGTACGGAAATATATTTTTAAACGCCCGAATAAAACCACACGTAATTATCCACACTTAAAATTTCACGTAGAAACTATCAACAAACTGACCCACAAGCCATAGTGCGTTGTAATTTTATGGCAAATGATTTTTACCACATTTCCTGCGCAGCTAAATTTCCTTAGCTTCCACAAAACATTCTGCCTGTACTGTAACGCACCTAGAGACACCAGCTGGGGGGCGCTAAGGAAAGTACAAATGACGGGCAACAGACATTCATACAGTTGATCTGTTCTGTGCGGTCTGAAGAACTCAGTGACGAAAACACACACAAACCCCGTAGGACTCCCCTGGACGAAGGATCGGACCTTCGCAGGAACAGCTGTCTCACAAAACAGAGCATTCACAACACACAGATATATGTGCCGTCAGACGGATTCGAAACCGCAATCCCAGCATGCAAGTGGACGCAGATTTACGCCTTTGAGACACTTCAGATGGAAACATAAAATGCTGATACAATCATAACAGTCGGTAACGGACGTGACGTTTCTGTGTGCACCGGCATGTGTATGTGTATTATAGAGTGCTGCACGGCACAGAGAGTTCGATGTGTTGCAATTGGTTCTTTATTTGATGTCATTATATGGTATGTATGTATATATATATATATATATATATGCACACAGACATAAAAACACAAACACACATGTATATATGCGTAGCTTAACGATGGAATAGTTCTGAAAATAGTGCCGTTAAGCGATTTCGTCGTTGTGCTAAACGTGTAATTATAAAAACCCAGAGAATACAGTATAGCCTACTGCAAACCTAGGCCATATGTTATAGCCTATTGCTGCTAGGCTACAAACTGTACAGCATGTTACTGTACTGAATATTGTAGGCAGTTGTAACACAGTAGTAAGTGTTAAAATATAATATTATAATTTTATGGGACCGCCGTGCTATTTGCGTGGCGTCGTTTGCGGAAACGTCTTTATGCGTCGTATGTCTGTAATATAAAGTATTCATTGTTACAACTTGTATGTATGTATGTATGTATGTATCTATGTATGTATGCATGATTTATATATGTATGTATGTGTGTATGTATGTTTATATATATATGTATTTATGTATTACGTATTTATTTAAGTGTGTATGTATGTATGTATTTTTATATATATTATTTATTCTGCACGCTCCATTTCTGTAAGTAATACTACATGCCCTGTTGATACCTTACACAATTACTTATCATCTAAAATACTTACTTTTTTATATACAGTTTTTTCGAATTAACAATGACTTATTTATTTTCTCTATATTTTATCAAGGGATAGACTGTCCGTGAAATTTAAAGTTTTTACAGTATTTACTTATAAGTATATCTTTGCTCACGGGCCAGTTTTCTGAACGTGGCACTGCAGCTCTAAGTATGTCTCGTTCCTGGGCCACTAGTTCACAGTTAAATAATATATCGTCAATTGTTTGTTCTCCTCTTTTGCAGGAGCACATAGGGCTGTCCTTAATTTTGAATCTGTACAAATATGCCTTAATATTTCCGTGTCCTGTTTCCATCGTTGTAAAAATTGGGTTCACATTAATTTTTAATTTTAACCTGTCTGCTATTTTGGGAAAAAAATTATTTCGTAACCGCACCTTTTATTGTGTTGTCCCTTTCACTTTGCCACTTTGTTACACTGTTATTAATTAATTCTAACCTCACTGTATTTTTGGGGACCCTTTTGTAGCACTCAATATCGCTGTTGGTTGCTGCCTCTTTCGCAGTTTGGTCTGTTAGCTCGTTCCCGTGGTGTCCCGCATGTTCCTTGATCCAGGTAAGTTATATTTTCCAGGCTTGATTCTCCATTTCGATCAATTTCTTTCTAATTTTTTCGATGAGATATGTGTGGTTATTCCGGTTTTTGGGCGATTTTAACGTTATTCTGCTATCTGTAGATATTAGTGCCGTTTTGTCATTAGTTTCAAAAAAGTTTAAGTTTTCTAGTGCTTTTAGTATTGCCAGTTGTTCGGCTTGGTTATTCGAACATCGCCCACTTAATTTGTATTTTTCTTTTCTATTAATTTGGTGTCTTTAAATATTGCTATTTCGGATCCTACTCGGTTTATGTTTTACTCTCGTCTGTGTAAACATGCATGTTGTGTTTACTGTCTTCTTGACCATGGGTAATTTCTACTGTATTTGCTGGGTGTGTCCAGTGTTTTACTTCCATTTCCCGATCGAACAGGTTTCCTTGTCCTTTTACACATTGTAGTACCTTGCTGTCTCCTCTATTTTTATTTTCATAGGTATTAAGCCCGTTATTACACATAGTGCTTCTATTGACACTGTTCGATAAGCATTTGTAATTTTAATATTAATTAGCCTTTGTGCTTTAATTAGCTTGGCTTTATAACATGTAATGTCCAAAACACATTTCCACAGTGGGGCTCCTTAAATTATTAATGGTTAGTATGCCTCTGGCGTATATTGTTTTCAGTGCCGTGTGCTTCAGCCTCATGTCACTTTTGCCGATTTCGAAAGTGTAAATATTAACTTTGTACATTTTCCTTCAACTTAATTTACATGGTCGCTAAACGTCATTTTACTATCAAAAATAATTCCAATTTATTTTATTTTCGTAACTTGTTACAAAATTTTATTATTTAGGTATATTTCCAATTAAGTCTATTATAAATAGCATAGAAATTTCCGTCAACACAACTTTAATTGTAGGTTTAAAATTACAACATATTTCGACCCTTGGGGGGTCATCATCAGGTCGAGCTTAAGAACCTATTATTT
>Ga0123357_10012566_pt1 | contig 10925 bp, 13 predicted proteins | sample TergutEmb28metaG_FD_89873 | JGI IMG/M metagenome (GOLD analysis project Ga0123357, IMG submission 89873) | Embiratermes neotenicus P4 segment gut microbial communities from Petit-Saut dam, French Guiana - Emb289 P4 | ecosystem: Host-associated > Arthropoda: Insects > Digestive system > Gut ... | reverse complement strand
CCCGAGTGTCGTTAATTCAGCCCCGGGTGTGCGGAGCAAAAAACACCCCAACCAAGTGGTCCTCACATGGAGTAACGGGTGACGAGCTCGAGACCAAAGGGCAGCAGTCGGTACAGTTCACTCTCAATGGACATGAGTACTGCCACCGGTTTCTTGTAGGTTCCTTGGCTACGGATGCTGACACAATCTTAGGACTTCATTCTTTTAATTTAGCTAATGCAATAATTGATTTAGAGGGCGATAACTTGTGGATGCTAAATAGCAAATATTTTAATCACGTCTCTTCGGAGAGGAGGGTAGGTGTGTCGCACGGAAGAGCTCGACGGGCGGCGCTCACTTCTTTCTCAACCCCCTACAATCCTGATGAAGACAACAGTTGCTTGATAACTCACAGCAAGAAGTAAAAAGCTACGCGTCGAAAAAAATTCTGACAGTTCAATAATAACTCTGACAGAAGCGCAACCGTGGGTAGTGGAGACTGCAAACACCATTAAAGTACCCCCAAGAACGAAAACCATGGTAGTCGGGAAAATTAAGTTTCCAAAGTACGAACTAGCACCAAATTTGGTATGTGTTGAACCTGCCCAAATGCCCTTCGAGGGAGTGTTGGCAGCGCGCGGATTTTCACCTGTATTATCAAGTGAGGATATGTCAGGTGAGGCCAGAGAGACGTCGCGGTGTTGGAGGACGAATCATTTGGCACACGACAGAAAGGCGGAGCTAGTGCATATTAAGTTGGTGAATTTCAGCGGTGAGATCGTCCTGCCGATGGCCACCGTAATAGGCGTGGCCGAGGAAGTATCCTCCTCCCTGCTGGCCGCCATTCATGCTGAGCGAGACGCCAGAGAGGGCACTTATGTATATACGGTGGCCGACGAAACTAAGTTTCGCGAGTACGTGAATCAGGTTCTAGGGTACTTGCCCAAGCAGGACAGGGATGTGCTGGAACCCGTTCTGAGGAAATATCGGAATCTTTTTCACCTGTATGAGGACAGTCCGTTCCCAGGAACAGTACTAGAAGAGCATAGGATAGTGACAGGAGATGCCAGACGTATCCGGAAGGCCCCCTATAGGGATCCCTTTGTTCTGAGGGAGGAGATGGAGAGCCAGGTCCGGGACATGCTACACAAGGGTGTGATAGAATCTAGTTCGAGTCCCTGGGCAGCTCCGGCCATCTTGGTCCCGAAAGAATCAACAGACGGGACTGTGTGGACTTTAGGGCTGTGTGGACTTTAGGGCTCTGAAAAAAATAAAAGTTGACAATTATCCTCTCCCTATCTTTGAGGAAACTGTGTCCACCCTGCACGGCAGTCGCTATTTCTCCGTGGTAGATCTCTATTCAGGATTCTGGCAGATCAAGCTGGCTGAGGAAGATATATTATAAACTGCATTCACTGTACCTAGTGTCAATTACAATTTTTTTGCGTCTTCCGTATGGAATATCAAATTCGCCGGCCAGTTTCCAACGTCTGATGGACGTAGTGTTACGGAATTTGTCCGGAAACGAATGTAATATATATTTATTGATGACGTCATAATTTTTGGACGCCCTATAGAGCATGCTGCGAGGTTAGAACATGTGCTGCAACGTTTCTAGAAGGCTAGTCTCCAGCTTCAGCCTGGAAAGTGTGTATTTGCTCAACCCCAAGTTGAATACTTAGGCTATATAGTGTCCAATGATGGTATCAAAGCTTCGCCAGACAAAACCCGAGCCATCAAGAAAATACGCGACCACCACAAATGTAAAGGTGGTCCGTTCATTCTTAGGACTAGCGCCGTTCTATAGAAGGCTAGTGCCTGAGTTTGCCAAAGTAGCAAGTACCCTAACCCAGTTGCTATGGAAAGAGGCACCGTTCCAGTGGACGGAACAACAGCGTTCAGTGACCTGAAGACTACTCTATGCTTAGAGTGAGTCCTGGCCTACCCCAACTTTAAGGAACCGTTCATACTGACTACGGACGCTGCCAAGGTTGCGGTAGCTGCAACATTGTCCCAGGTCCAGAATGGAGTTTAACGCCCTGTAAATTACGAGTCACGGCAGATGAACAAAGCAGAGCAGAATTATTCAGCCTCTGAGGCCGAACTATGTGCAGTTCAGTGGGCGACCAAGCATTTTCGATGCTATCTATATGGGAGGAAGTTTGTATTGCGCACCGATCATGCCGCTCTAAAATACCTCCATACATTCGCCGAAAATAGGAGTCTATTGCGGTTGAGCCTGAGGGTCACCGAATTTGATTTTTCGGTAGAATATCGTCCTGGGACTCAGATATGCCATGTTGATCTCAGTGGAGCGGTACAGGCGGTGACCCATTGACAAGAGCTGACGAGGGACGAGGTCAATAGTGCCCAGCAGCAAGATCGAGTATTTTATGGACGAGGATGAGAACATATATAGGCGCCGGAAGAACGGGGAACATCAAATGGTAATCGCGGGTAGCCTAGTGGAAAAGGTCATCTCGCTAAATCACGATCCAGTGACAGGTCATCCAGGCCGAAACCGCACATTTGAGGTACTGTACTTAAGGTTTAACTGGCCCGGGGATGCACCGAGATGTCGAAGAATACGTGCATAAATGCCACACTTGCCAGCGAAACAAACCATGTCACGAATTTAAAGCTCCTATGGGAGTTGTTTCGGAACCAGCCACCCCATTTGAGGTCACAGCAATGGATATTTGCGGGCCTTTCCCAAGGACAGCAAGTGGGAACAGATATTTGTTGACCTTCGTGGACCATTTGACCAATTATCCGGAGGCTGTTCCAATCAAACAGATGACGGTGGAAGAATTTGCGCGTGCGTATGGCACCCAAATTATAGCCCGTCAGGGCAGTGGTTCCAAATTGATCACCGATCAAGGAAGAAATTTTACAACAGAATTTTTTTGGGAGACCCGTAAAATCCTCGGAATTCGGCAGATCTTCACAACTGCCTACCACCCTCCGGCAAATGGGATCTTAGAACGTCGGCATAAAACGCTATCGGAGAGCATTTCACACTACGTGAACGCAAATGTAAATAATTGGGACAAATTGTTTCCTTTTTTCCTAATGGCGTTTAGGAACAGGCCATATGGGACCAGCAAGTATAGTCCCTTCTACATGTTGCATGGACGTGAGATGGTCCCACCATCTCTGAAACACCTAAAAGCTAAATTGTCTTCAGGTATTAGGCACAATCACCAGGCACCACGGTTGGAAAACCTAAAAGCCAACCTGAGGCCCGTTACAAATTCGCGCGAGAAAATGCCCGAAAATCGCACGAGACTAACAAGATGTATTATGACCGAAAGGCCAAAGAAAGTTTCTCTGTGGGCGACTATGTGTATCTGTACAGCCCTGCAAATAAAGTGGGTTTATCATCCAAATTTAGAAAGCCTTGGACGGGTCCTTGGTTGTAACGGCCCGTAAATCCCACTTGAATTACTCCTTGGTCGACGAACGTGGAAGGGAAATGACAGTTCATGTTAACCGCATGAAACCGTGCCACAAAAATCCTAGCTGGGAGAAAAAAACCCGTCACACCAAGGAAGGTGCGACCTCAACGTCGGATGCGGCTGGGGAAAAGATTTGGACATCCCTTCCCTGGCCCTGTACCGTCACGAGCACCGTTGTTGGAGAACCAGCAACCGGTTCACAGAAGCCCGGTCAGGGAAAATCGGCAAGACTTGGACACCCCTGTACCAGGATCTTCACCACGGGAGCCATCCTCTAACCACAGGGAAGACCGCACGTATGTACCGTCGGACACCCCGCGTTCAAGAAGGGAGATGGGAACAAATAGAGAAGCCCCACCCCTCACGAGACTCCGGTCCCGGGAAATGAGCGTGAATAAACGCGAATAAATATGACCGAACTGAAGTAACTACTCTAAAGTTAAGCGTTGTTAAATAAGGTCAATGAATAAACCACGGTGCGATAACAAACGATAAGCGAGTTTAAAATAATTACGGATGAGCTACTTGTAACGTCTACTGTATTCGCAAGTTCAATACGGCGAGACACCTCCCAGTTATATTAAAGAGTACTATGCGCATTGTATAAATAATGTACAAGGCACTCTTTACCAAAACCCGGCAAGCTCCACGTCTCTGTAAGGCATACAGATATACCCCGCCGTGTATTCAGGCGAACGACCGAAAAGAGTTTCGATGTACGTGTCTGAACTCACACACAGGCTAACACGGGAAGCAACGCAAATGCATTGTACTGAATAGAAATGCATGTACAGAGCCATCCGCATGAGGCCAGAAGTGGAGAGCAAGTGACACGAGACACCTATGCTCCAGGGCGGAGGGAGTCCCCTCCCACAGCTAATTGGTCGGCACATGTCTTAATCGCCACCCACTCGTACGGAGCGAGATGCAACTCGAATGCACGTACTGTGCTGAGAACCGGAGCAAAGTAATTCATCAAGCCGCCAGCGTGATTTCATTATGTTCACAGCCGACTGGAGTAATGACCTGGTCATGGACAGTATCAATTTAAACACAGCTGAAATAAACACGTGTTAATTAAACATGCCCTTACAAGTTACATACTACCTGAAGCAGCCTAATGGTAACTTATCTGTTTCAGGGACCTTAATGCAAGTGGTCGGAACATATGATTAATGAACCGTTCAATCAGTCAGTGATATTTACAAGAGAATTTGATGTGGTTGTGACCAGTGATAACTGGAATGAAGTAATACAATTTGATTTAGACTCTTATGAGGAAGCAATTACTACGTCGCATGAAGAGATGAGCGAGATACAAAATGCCACGTCACAGTCTACTCAACTGGAGGAAGTAAGGCGTGTAGGAAATGTTTTGGATTCACTGGAAAATAAGTTGTCTGATATAAAACAATTTTTACCGAAACCTGAACGCAGGCGAGGATTAGTAAATATGGCAGGAGGCTTACTGAAGATTTTATTCGGTACAGCCACGGTATCAGACCTGAAAGTACTGCACTCAACGGTGGATACGTAAAGCAAGAACCAAGAGACGGGGTCACATGCAGTAAACCAGCAAGTAACTTTGTTTAAGCAACTGGACAAGGCTGTTTATCATAATCAGAATACGCTTACAAATTTGACCTCTATAGTCAAGGACTATGTGTTGAAAATCCAAAATGAATTTGTAAACACAGTGTTAAAACTGGAGTGGATAACCACTCAACGTGAAGTAGATACTGCCATAAGAAATTTGGAATTCACTGTCACTCATCTGGAAGTTCAGTTTCAAGAATTGGCAAGAGCTATTGAGAATTTCCAGCAAGGGAATTTTCCACTGAGTTTAATATCCTTTGATCATCTCCATGCAATTTTGAATAATGTAACCTTGACTTTACCTGCAGGACATGAACTCCTAAGTCCTCACCGATCCAGCATACCCTGGAATATTTCTCCCGTGGAAGTAGTAATGCTAGGAGATACCATATGTTTGTGCTAGTACTCAAATTGCCGTTAGTTACGACAGATAGGAAATTCGAGGTGTTACGCGTACACACTTTCCCTATGCAAGTTGGTAATGGCATTTTCGTTAGGTTACAAATTCAAAATGGCTTATTGGCAGTTAATGAAATGCACCACACCTGTATGACATTGACGGAGGTTGAACTAAATCAGTGTATGGGCAGTGGTAATATTAGAGTCTGTAAGGCAGACAAAGCAATACGAAACAGAAACACGAGACGCAACGCGTGAGTTTGATTTGTATAAACATGCAAATGTTTTGAACAGTGATTGTACAAGATTGGATCCAGAACTGCGGAGACAGGGAGACAGTATTTTATTACATGCCGGAACCGTCAGCCTCCAGCTAGGATACGCTACCTTGTCGAACTCCAGTGAGAAAATTTGGGAGAAAAATAATTTCAGTACAGCTAGGCATACCAATAGACCAGCAGCTGCTGCTGCAATTGTCTTAATACAAAATGCCTTAATAAATTGTATATATTTGTAAATAGAAAAAATGTGTGTTTATTACCTAAATCTTATTTCCTTTGGGGAAAAGAGGTGGATCAGGAGGTAGGATTCGAACCTACAATCTTTCAACTATGAGTCTAGAATTTTACCGCTCAGCCATTTCTTTTTCAAGAATAATAAAGTCTTAAACAATTTAAAAAGAGCACTCCCTTCATCCGCCATACACTAAAGATAGGTTATAATTTAAAAATAGCGGCCTTTAAAGTTAGGTTTAAAAATAACCGACATTTTGTAAAATTTTAAAAAGTAAAAAATTTCGCGCTTCCATCATATTGGAAAATGGCGCCCATCCAAGATGGCCGCCCAAATAATTATCAAACAGTGTAGGGAACCAAAACAAAATAGTACCTGGCGTCAAGCAGTTTGGGACTAAAGTAATCTGCAAAATAATTAGATCAATTGCATACCAATCAAAACAGCCTGCATATTAATTAGATTATTTACATATCAATAAACGACGTATGAATATTAATTAGGTAATATGCATATCAATCAAGGTCATTTGGATATTAATTAGGGGTGTCGAAAGTCATTGACCTACTTCCGGGTCGGTAAAGTAGCGAGCTTCACTGCCGGCTGCCAAACCCCCATTAATACTACTGTCGCAGACTTGGGGATATTCTACAGGGAAACCGTGCTGGTTCTTCTGGAGGGGAGCTCCGTCAAGATAAGTGGTCCTAACAAGACCGTCAAAATTGATGAGAGCAAATTCGGTCGACGTAAGTACCATAGGGGATACCCTGTCAAGGGGTAGTGGGAGTTCGGTGGTGTTGAACGTGAGTCCGGTAACATTCCTCGCTCCAGTTCCGGACAGAACCTTCGACACTGTCCATAATATGTGACTGGATCGAATCCGGCACTAGGTCATCAGCGATTCGTGTGCTGCTTACCGCAATCTCGGCGAATAGGGTTACACGCAACGGACTGTCAACCACAGCATCCACTTCGTCGACTCTACCACTTGGGCCAACACCAAAACCTTCGAAAGCACGTGGCGTTAAGTAAAAGTGTTCCTCGGGCAATACAATCGCAGGGATGACTACGAATTTCACCTAGCCACTACTTGTACGCGGCCAGGTGCAGGGATCAGCACCGACTGGTCCATGTACTGTCTTCCCCGCTCACACGAACACCGCACGTGAGGGGCTCCCTCCTACGCCGCAACAGCCAACAGGTACGTCTGCGTTCAATACTCATCATCCTTAGGTAGGGGTTTAAATTACGTTTTAAAAACCTAACACCTCCCATCATACGCACGTCCGTGTTTCTTACGTCTGCGTTCAACACTCATCATTCTTAGGTTAGAGTTTGTTAGTTTTTTTACCAACCTTACACCTCCCATCACACGCACGTCCCACTTCATACTTAACCTCTTCAAGTTTCCGTCCTCTTCATTCCCCTTCCCTCACTCCGACATCCCACAACCCATACACCCTCCCGTACACATACTGTCGTCTGCTTCTGCGCTACTCCCTCACACTATTCTTCGCGCTTTGCGGAAATAGCTCTGTCGTAGAAGACTTACGCTCTCCGCCACCTTGGAAACATTATTCGGCACTCGATCCGAATGGTAAGTTAAAATTAAAGAATACTTGTAATTTGGATGGAGAAATGTCGATATAACAGGAAGTCGGGGTCATCAATATCAAAAGTCATTTCTATAAATTATCCAAGACGTTAATGTCACCCAAACTCCAGTCGGCTGGCGCAACTGTCGCACACAGTGAACTTGGAATTGTACTATGACTTTTCTATAGCACGTGTATCATGATTTTAATGCTCAGAAGCTTCTTGTTCAATGAATTGTCACGTGAAAACCAACGCCCTAAATCAGCCTTATATAAAGGCTTGTCGGAGTGAATTCGGGGAACTTTAATCTACATCACTTGCTACAGGAAACTCTGCTTATCGCTACTCGACATTCCTCTACTAACGTTAATCACCACTAGCATCTGTACCGAACAACTGTAGTCATCAATACTTCTGCAAATAAACTAAGATTTACGCATTAATCCAAATTGCTGGGAGATTCAATTGTAATTCTTAAATGTTTCAACGAATGTGCTCCCTCTCGGACTACATTCTACGTTCCCAACTCACCATCACTTTGGGGTACAATTCATTAACTAAAATTATTAATGATTTCTTCAACACGCGCTGAACTGGATTTCTTATTTCCCCCAAATTCCGTTTAGTCCATTACTAAATCTGTTTTTATTCCCGGAATAAAATGTCTTTTTAAACCATGTACTAAAATTTAAATGCCTAGCGAAAATGTCGTAGGCGAAGGTTGACTGTAACCAATTAAATCGAGTTGCGTGAAGGTTAAAGTCTTCACAATGGAAGAGACCCAAGACCAAAGAAGGCGAGGCAGAACTGCAGCACGACCAAGAGAATGCTCATCGTGTTTTTCGACATTCGAGGGATTATGCACCAACAATTTTTACCCCCCCCCCCCCGCAATACGATGCGTCAGGGAAAGGGCCGACACAGTCCAGTTTTCCTCAGTATTAAAATAGTGGTGGTACCACGATTTGGACGCCGTTAGACCGAATGCATCGGGCAGCATACGTAGTGAACACGGGAGAAACGACACGCTATCTAGAGAAACCAAGTGCTCCATTTTCATACACATTATTTTCAGTCCGTTCATGATCGGTTCGGGCTGCCATTTCAACAGGACGGCTCGGTTCAGGATGAAATATAGGTCGAATGCCTTGGTGTTATGAGCTATGGCGACTATCTTGTTAACCCAAGTGCGTGGTTTACCTATATAAGACAGCATGCATGTCAAGCGGACATCAACACAGCCAGAATTTAAAAAAATGTCCCTAGGTCCTGGGAACGGAAAATACGAGATGGAAAGAAAAAGAACGTGGTTTCGTTGTAGCTGTCCTGTATCATGGTCTTACATAGTCTATTAGGAATAAAACGCTGTATGGCCAAAGCAGTCTAAAAATACTAAATTTTACTTTCGTTGTATTAATAAACATTAAAATTTTTATACTTTTGTACGTATAGGAAACATCGAACCGTTACTTTACAAAAGGGGCACTGACGACCATTTTGTAAAAGTTAGATTATAATTCAAATTAGCAGCGAATGGCAGATTTCAAAATGGCTGCTTCATGACTCCTATTCCCTCCCTACCTTAAACATGGCGCAGTGGCAGCCAATGTCTACCTCATAACAATTATTCCCCCCTTCTCCTTCCTTTGCACATGGAGCAGTAGAACCTACTTTCACCACAACACGTGACAAGGTTACGTCAATGCAGCGACGCAAAACAAGTCCTTACGAGAAGGCGTGATATACCTCATTTCCAGTTGGGTAATAATTCAAAGTTGCAGCCAATGGCTAATTAAAAATGGCTAAAAATATTACCTGTGACCACCAGGCCAGGCTAACGACGGAAATTAAATTTTTTTCCAACCGCGGGCGGAACCACCACCACCATAACATACATACCTCATCACGCGTGTCCTGACTACGGCACACAATACAATTGCGGCGGAGGGGGCGTGGTGGCACCCTGACAAAATACCTCGAATATAGTCGAAAGCGCGACACCCGACAAAGATCACCCATTACTACTGACATCCATCTTCATTGAGCCACTAAATGTGAAGTCTGCCAGTATGCTTGAAAGCTGTAATCGGCAATGTGTTGCAGGAGTCATCATATGAACATATGCTGTGACATACCGTGCTGACTGCATTAGACTATTAAGTAGAGGTATGAACACCTGTCATGAAGTATGATCCTTGAGCATGGTAATACCCATAGTGTACAACAAATGTAAGGAGTTGCTGCAGTCTGGGAACTCAAGGGAAATACAAAAAATATGGCTCTGACCTTGCCCATTGGACTAATATTTTTGGACCAGTGATACAACACTGTCAAGGTCACCAATTCTACAAGAATAATTCAGGAGCCAATTTCTGCCATGACATATGTAAAAAAACCTTGCAAAGATGAGACAAGCATATTAGGGTGCTGTGCGATTAAGTAAAAAAATGACACTTAAGTAAAATAATTGTGCTTCATTTTACGTTGCGACTCTCATTCAGATTATGAGTACGACATTGGGAACCTCACTTCTTGAACAGTCTTCCTTATCTTTTCATTGTCATTTATGGGAAGTTATTTCACAATCAGAAGTTTCTTTAAGGTATAGTTGTAGAAGTTTGGAATTCAACATATGTGGTTCTCATCATAAAATATGTATATATAAATATATATATATGTTTTTTGGAGATGTAATTCATAAGTGCACATAGTGGTGAAAAAAGTATGTGATATTAAATATTATGTAAAAATATATTCTGCTCCTGAATAGCACAGTTTTCCCAATGTGACATTTCCATCAACGTTTCAATTCTTAATTTTTGGTACATGATTTGAGGTGCTCACATTGGTGAGGATTCATAATATGGTTTAAGTTAGGAGACCATGTAGTCTGGTATATACAAGGTAATGAATGTTTTGGAGAAGCATTTTGGGTCGTCTACACAGGCCATCAGAGGACTGCTGCAGTAGGTCCAGGCCAAATCGTCTGTGTTGACCATTTAGATTACAGGACCCCAGAACTGAGAACACAATTTTGAATCTTCATATTATACATTCTTAATGCAGTGTGTCAGTTACAAAAAAAAACTTATGTACACATCAGGCTATACATAGCACTGTTATTTTACATTACACTTTGGTATGAGAAGAAATGTCAGGAAATACAATGAAAAATACTACGGTATATTGCCTAATAACTGTATGTAATTGTTTTGTAATAATCTTGAATGCTTATATTTTTAGTACCACTATGAATAGAGAGGGGTAGGGTTATGGCACGGCAGTAGGTCGCTTTACCGACGTCATTGTACACACTTCTAAAAACTACCACCAGGAGCATGCCACGGAGCCATGCTGGCTACAAGTAACGCCGTCGTGGCCGCT
>Ga0123357_10012565_pt1 | contig 10925 bp, 9 predicted proteins | sample TergutEmb28metaG_FD_89873 | JGI IMG/M metagenome (GOLD analysis project Ga0123357, IMG submission 89873) | Embiratermes neotenicus P4 segment gut microbial communities from Petit-Saut dam, French Guiana - Emb289 P4 | ecosystem: Host-associated > Arthropoda: Insects > Digestive system > Gut ... | reverse complement strand
TTTAAAAAGATAGGAAGGCAAATGGGGGAGTGGTGGTGGGGGTGCCAAGCGGCCATTTTTTTTTTATAAAGGGTGGAGGGGGGGGGGGGGAGTAAGAACAATATTGCTTTTTGAGTTCGCAGTCGGAAACTCTCCGAACGGATTCGAGAGCCTTAAGCACCACAATCTAGCAATCTGCTACACATACGCTTTTACATCCAGCTACATTCAACCAGAATAACTACTGTCATTAGGCTATGCGATGTCAGTATGCTGGATATTTTTCTCCTCTCCAGTACGTGCAGATTTGGGTTTCTCGCTTCCTCCAGTGTGTGTGGTAGTGGAGGCCATTTCCCGGGGACAAAACAGAGCCATAAATGTGATCACTTACTCTACCTACTTTTTAGATTCAGGATGCATGGACCTAAACCTCCACCACCCCATATGTCTTTATGGCGTGGTGTTTAAAAAAGTAGAGGGAAAACATCTCCTTTATCTGCGTGTAACAGCCGAATGCAAACTATCAGAAAGAGTTCGTTTTGGAACTTTGAAGGTTAAGAATAACCTGAGTTATATCTAAACGTTTTAGTCCGGAACGCGCAGGAAACACACGCTGTCTGTTACAAAATCCAGTGGTTTAGTACTATAGAGGGAAATAATCGCTCTTTGTTCCAAGACCCAAACAAAAACACAAATACACTGTGTGGGCAGAACGTAGAACTTTTTAACGTGTAAGTGTGGTACAAATAGTAACCACTTGGCCTCACAGGATCGAAAGTGGTGTGCATTGTGTTATCGTTTCTAGAAGCCATTACAATCCTTCGTCACTCTTATTACATCATTAAATAATTTCTTAATGTCAGTATTAGCCCTTCTTTAAAGGAAATGCTAATCTCGTACGGACAGTGGAAGCAAACTTATCCAGGGCGAGGAACAGGAAGACCTTCTGGAACAGAAATCCGTTTGTCAGCACTAAAAATCGTCACCCTGAATTATATTTAAATATTCAGCTCGTGCCGCGCAGTAAACACACGTCGTCTCGGTTGTGAAAACAAATAAGATAGATCTGTGACAGAGAAATAATCGCTCTTTGTTCTGAGATCCTTACAAAACACATAACGTAAGGCATTTTAGTGTTAAACCTGGTGGCACCTGAAATAACTACTAGGCTTTAACGGGCTGAAGTGTTGATTTTATCAGACTATACATGGTTCTGGCACAACAGCAGTTCCCTTTATTGTGTCTGTGTGCACCCAGCTGTCCTATAAATCCAAACACCGCTTTGACGTTACCAGACACAAGGGAATCATCACACAGCTACTAGGGTCAACAGAATTCTATGAATTTATAAGAGTAATTGTGTTACGGAGTTACTGGAACTTACAAAACGATCCTTGGTTTGTTATGTATGAAATTCAATACTAATTATTTACTGAAAATATGATTAAATCCGTGGGCGCTATTAGCACACAATATATCTTTACAAACAGCGACAATAATTAATACACTTCTAGGGAAAATATGCAAAATTACAGTTTGGTTTATTCAATGACGCTGTCTTTAGATCGCATTACGTGGCATCGAATATAAAGACAGCGAACATTGGATTGGGCAGGTCTGGAACGGAGTGTTCGTAGACTAAATGGGGTACTGTGCCCAGCATTTGTATGGAGGGACTGAGGAAGATCACTAAAACATGAGCCAGGCTAGTCGGCGTTCCGGTAAATTCGAACCGGTAACCGCTTGAAGGAAAGCAGATGATTTACCGTAAAAGAAACAGATGCAGATGGGGCTAGTAACAAGGGATGGACAAGGTTACATTTCGAGTTCACACTTTGAACATTGCAACACAATTTAATGACGATATTAAACAGTGGAGGACCGAATGGGCTGGAAACGTGACTCATGTGGAGATATGAAAAATGTAGTAAAGTTGTAGCTGTACTATTTGCTAAATAAAATGTAATTAGATGGTGTCCCAATTTTGGAAGCGGGGTGGGACTACAGCATGTTCCTGTTTTTGGGGTCCCTAAGCAAGCAACTATCACTAGTTGTCCCGGACGATGCTGCATCCTAGTCAACAAAAGCCACCTTGCCGAGAGACATGATACTAAGGACACTGTGAAAGGAATGAACTTAAAACTTAACAATAAAAAGACAGAAAAGAAGTGCGTGGGGCCTACTGGAAGATACTTCTTGCATATTGGACACAAATAAAATGTTATTGTACATATAAAGTACAACGTATGAATAAAAACACAACAGTTTTATTACATAAAATGCTACATTAGGGCGACATGTTTCGACTCTGTTTGAGTCATCTTCAGACCCTCTAAAGTACAGATCCAAGGTTAACAATGTTTAGAGTGCATTCTGAGATCCCAAACGCTTACAGAAGTTAGTATAATTGTTGCAAAATTACACGTGTCAGTAGATTTTAATATATACACACACACAATAGATTATAGTTTAAAAATTAAAAAGATAAAAATTCATAATAATAGTTGTGTTATATGGTATCTGTGTACATATATAAACTAGTTATTACATAGTATAGTGACATCTAATAGAGATGTGCATATCGGGGATGATTAACTATTGTCAGAGCTTGAATTGAATAACTGAATATATACAGCTAGTGACCAATTCAATGTGGAAACATTCTATAGTACCTAAATAATTCAATTCAAACTCTGACAATAGTTAATCATCACCAATATGCACATCTCTATTAGATGTCACTGTACTATGTAATAACTAATTTTGACGTTTTGCTGACCGTGCATCTCAGTATATTTATCTCAGTAATTAACAAACTTGATGCACAAAATGTTTGTTTTACAATAAGTTTATTTCATGCCTTTACATGTTCCGAGCACATGTGCTCATCATCAGGAGGTCAAAATTGCATTACACAGCCTCTGGTATTATCACACATATAGGTGTGATTTTGTGCATCAAGTTGGTTAATTACTCAGATAAATATGTAATAACTAGTTTATATATGTACAGATACCTTCATATAACACAACTATTATTACGAATTTTTATCGTTTTAATTTTTAAACTGTAATCTATTTTATACAGAGGTGCCAAAAAACCTATACACATTGTAAGAAAGGAATAAAAACTGTATTAAAATTGTAATACTCAATTCATACCAATAGTCAGGTTTGAGCGAACGTTCTACTACACATTGCTACCGTAATTCAATTCACCTCCGAAAAGTAGTACATGGATAACATCTCTTAAAATGTGTATACACTTTTTGGCACCCCCTGTATATATATATTAAATTCTACCGACACATGCACTTTTGTAACAATTATACTATCTATTTTAAAGCGTTTGGGATCCCAGAATGCACCCTAAACATTGTTAACCTTAGATCTGTATTTTAGAGGGCCTGAAGATGACTCAGAAAGAGTCGAAACATGTCGCCCTAAAATAGCATTTTATGTAATAAAACTGTTGTGTTTTGACTGATACGTTGTAATTTATATGTATAGATAAACACAATGGGATGACGAACGTTAACAACAATTTAAAATGCCACTACTAAATGTTCTAAGAAGGCAGTAGCCGCTCCTCCTTCTGCTACACGCAGATTGGAAAGTTAGAGCGCTGGGAAGTAAAGAAGGTAAAAGCGATGAGAACGGAGGTGTTTGGAGAAGGCAGAACAGGAAAGAAGTCTGAATTCAGGCCACAAATATATCCAAACGGCGTATAAAGTTTCAGTTCCTACATCATACATAGCACTACGATTCTGTTACAAACACCAGACGGTTATTGTCTAAGTTCAGGAGGTGGAGATATTGTCTATTCTCAGCGTTATACTATAGACACAGCTCAAATACAATTTGTGGAGTCAAGAATTGCAGTGTTATATACATTACAGCTTTTTATGCTTTTTATGTTTATGGTTCCGTGCATCGTTGATCTATATTAATAACTGTCCGCCGAGATGCAACGCAAAGCAGTCTATCTATTATTCTACAAGTTCACTCTGATGTTTCGGGTGTCAACCACACCCATCATCAGGAGTACACAAAACTGTAATTACAGCCTCCGGTACTGGTCATATTTTTTGTGCAACTACCAACTCGGCCACGTTGGAGGGAGGTAGCTGCACAAAAAATATGATCAGTACCGGAGGTTGTAGTTACAGTTTTGTGTACTCCTGATGATGGGTGTGGTTGACGCACGAAACATGTAGAGAGAACTTGCAGAATAATAAATAGACTGCTTTGTATTGCACCTCGTTGGACAATTATTAATACACATTATAGTGTTGTAGATATATCTGCTCTACAAAGGTACTAATAAATGCATTATAATAACCTCCCTTGTTCCCTTGCAACAGCAAGCCGGAGATTCTGTTACCATCCTGGCATATTTAAAGAAAACACGTAAGTGGAACACGTAAAATAACAAGAAAATCAAACATTTCAACATCGTCACCAGAACAGCATCATCAAAATTTTACACGCAGATTGTTCCGTAGAAAAGACAACACCCTGTATATCCAAAGCTCGGTGTTGTGTGACAGACCACACACTGCAACAAAGGAAACAGTTTACAGAACCTAGAGTGTGTTTGTATCCAGCATTACAGAGCGCACAACGCGTGTCGGATACACTCTTCGTCGCTCTCTGCGTGAACTCCGCTGTATATAATGTAACCCAAATTGTGGTTGAAGAGCGCGCGTTGATTAGTTTGGTGGTGCACTGCTCCGTTGCACAAATTCTATGTTGCAGTGCACACATAAAGTTGTCCCTGTGTTTACAGAACGAACTGTGGCATCAAGATATGCGAGGGCGTGGAGGTATAACTCTACACATCATTAATTGCAGTATTTAAGTGCATTTTCAATGATGCTGCCAAATACTAATATTATGGCACAGATGATAGATTAATGAATGGGTATGCAGCATTGGTATAATGTTACTGATATGGGAAAACATAGGTATTGGGAGAAAATTCATTACTAATGCATATTCGTCGACTACAGAACCTACATGGCATGATCATAGTTTGAAAGAGGCCCTATACAGGGTGAGGCCGCTACACATGGCATCGCCCTTCTTTGTACTAAGTAGAAGTGAGTAGCTTCACGCTCCTATTGCTTCATCCGAAAAAAGTGCTTGCTATAAACACTGGACAGTGCGATATCTGGTCTCCAATGCTGGTGTAGACGGTCAGGAGAAAAGAAAAAACTCTTGTACCTGCTGAAAATAAAATTTCGATCTACTGGTCATCCAGCCTTAATAGTGTTGACTATACTAACTGAGTTAACCCGACTTTCTATTGCAGTGATTGGCTGCTAAAAACAGTAACTTTTTTCCTGAAAGTACAAGAAGACGTAAAGTAGTACAGGCATTTTGGAATCTACGTGTCATATGAAGAACTGAGATAATTTCACAGTGAGGTAAATGGACAGCACGATTTAATAGATGAACGTCAAACGGTCACTCACATAAAGATGGCTGCTTACATTCCCGCTGAGGATGAACGTTTTTCCGAATTTTTCTGTGCTATTTATTGTCATTTCAATGTTTCACCATCGTCGGAAGGAATCTTTACAATGTCGAAAAGATTTACCATTTAAGGCACAAAGGTAACTACACGTATCACCTACATTAATGTTCATAAACTCTGCAATTTATCCACACAATATACCTACCTGTTGCTCTTGGGCCTCTCGATAAACTGCGGCGATTTCCCTAATCATCATTAAAGAGCTCGTCCTTTATATTGGAGACTGTGCTCTTTGTGAATTAGGACTGAACTTCACACAGGATGACTCAGGAGGAAAGGTCATTATTTTGGGAGGTAACAGTAGCGGTCACCTTGAGAAAAAGTTCATATGAACGTCCCACGAAGTTGACCTTTCCTCCTGGATCATCCTGTATATTACTCACAGGTAATTCATGCTCCAAATGGTTAATGTAGATGTATCATCTCTGTTCTCTTAAATCAAAACAGGAGCATGCGGACCACACAAAAAAAGCCACGGAAATTTACTTCATAATAACTATCTAAAGAAACTGGCCGTATTTACAAACCTGCATATGAATAACATGTCAACCTTATTCATATAATAGAAGCCAACAAGATGCACTATTTCTCAAATTCATTTTGACATAGAACTTCCATATCAAAATAAAGTTGAGAAATAATGCATCTTGTTGGCTTCTATTATACGAATATATCACGATGCACGGTCCTCAGAATGTCAAAACATCAACCTTATTTTGCACTGCTTAGTACTCCCTGACACGCTTTTACGGTGCCAGTCACTTTGGAACCATTCTAAAATTCTCAATGACGATGAACCAGTGGTGGTTAATGTAGATGGTATTTCGTACCGAAAATGGAAAATAAAATAAAAGAATTGAATCTCCGAGGTCTTACTCCAATAACCGAAGGGGTTTACAGCTAACAGCAGACAATCCGGTATGTGACACCCGTTCACACAGAACCCTTTGTCACGATCTTGTTTGTCGGTGTCGACGAACTACTGAATGGCTTATTTCCGGCAGCGGGTTATGGATTTATACTTTCACCATCGAATTTAAGCGACACCAGGGTTAGTGCAATGCGTACATTCGACTTTTTCTCTTTCCTTTCCGTAGTACTTTTAAGGGACGCTCTCAATATGTACACGAGGAGCGTATCCTGCGGTTTTTGGGCAAAGGGCCACAACATTTACTCTAGGCTTCTTGGCGGGTCGCACATATGAAAACCACAAGACGTTGCACATCTAACTTCCTAGAGCGTTTTGTGCTTTTTACTTTGTATACAGAATTCAGCACCATAATGTCACAAATTTCGGACAGCTGTTTTAACGAGTGGTTTTGAATATAAGAAACAAATTAAAAATCACAGAGAACCAATATTAAAAGAAAAGGTAAAATTCTCCCTCGAACAAGCCACGAAGGCCCAGAGAGGGAGTACAGTTATAACACTACTCTTTCTTTAACCTCAGAGCAAGATGTGGGTGGGTGGTCAACGCCGCGCCCCGGCCACTTTACCCCCGGGAAAGAGACCCGATATTAAATGTATTGGAGGCTGAGTGGGCCCAAGGGCCGGTCTAGATGGGTGCGGAAAATCTTGCCCCATCGAGATTCGTTTCCCGGACCGCCCAGTCCGTAGCGAGTCGCTATACCGACTGAGCTATCCCAGCCCTACAGCACCAGCAGTAAAATGCCTTTTGATATACGCTTTTTATTTATAAAAACATTGCTCCTAAATGGTCTTCCTATCGTGCGGTATTGAGCGGGGCAGTTAACCATAACTTCGCAGCAGATGTTTGTCAGTGTCTAATTCCGACCCTGACGTGCTCATTCCTCCCTGAACGTGACGACATTCAAAACTCAACCGAAATGAACGTACTGCAACTTCGGGGGAAAGTTGAGTGCCTTTGTGCAATACTGGTAACGTAAGATCATGATTACAGGAATGCATTTCATGCCAGGGGGACTAACTAAGAGACGAAATTTTTTAAAAGGAAAAAGGAGACTGTTAAGTGGCATTTTACTGCCGATACTCCATGAGTTCTTATGTTTCTCATATTCAACATAATTAATCAAAACAACGATGTGAAAATCGTCACATTCTCTTGCACCCCCACCCATATAAATTTGCAAATATTGCCACCGGTCGGGCACTCCTGATCTAGAACGTACAGCGTCGGAAGTAGATGAATGTAAATAAGGAGGATTGGTAAAGCAGTCACTGATAAGGTAAAACTGACGTGATCGGAGACAAACTTATCCCACCACAAGTTTTCCACCACAGCGTTCTTATCGAACCTGGGTCTCCGCGGAGAAATTCCGGCGACTAACATTTTAAACTCTTCCCTAGAAAGTAAAGATAAGTGAGCATGAATTGGGTCATTAATTTCTGTCTATTGCGACGTTGAAGAATGAGTGGAGTTAGGCCTCCACGTCTTGGTAACACGGTGTTTAATTCATCGCACAGAGAGTTTCGCCGTTTCTTGATACGTCTGAGCAATTCCAGGTACCGACTCTGAACCACGCAAAGAGTATTGAAGTGTCGGCTTTCGGGAGCAGTGAGTTGTCAACCGGCTTAAGAAAAGCGACGCCGCACAATTGCTGTCCGAATCGATACCGGGTCACTGTCCCTGCGTGTTAATTCTTCGAATGACAAATGTGTCCCTTCTCCGCCGTTGGAGGAGGTGTAATTTATTCCAGTTCCAAGCAAATTAATGAGGATGTAACTGCCGTGTAAAATAGGTAGATATCGCGTCGTCTGACAGACCTGAGCAACTCAGTCGATACAGAGACTGGAACACCCAGCAATTTTCTGGCTATTCCTCGTAGAAGAAATGGCTTCCTCTTTGAAGATCTGGGATTCTCAGAACAGTAATTTTGTGGACAATTCTTCTGGTACTTACAATGTTGCGTCACTGAGGGACAGCTTTCCCACTGTTTCGTAAAATTACACTGCCTTCCACTTCTTTCGAAACGTCGAAAAGCAATCGCGCATCGACATACAGCCACATCCCACAAGACTCCAAATCCTCAGATATAACCTTGAAATTCAACGTGTCGTGAGGCTTGCTTCCTCCGCAGTAACGTGGCTGGGAAGCGAAGATAACAACCTACCAGGATTTAGTGCCAAGGTTAAGCACGCTTAGAGCTGTGTGCGTCCTTGGTTTGGTGGTAATTATACAGAATTGTCACATACTACATAAGCTATAGGCTATATTTATGAGATCAGAGCGTCACCGTGTAAGTTACAAAATAAATAAATACACGCGGCTCTACCTTCACTTTAGAGACTACATCAGCATAACGAAACATAGCATTTAAGTGGAATAAGCATGTATCATACATAATCCTGGCATTTACACATTAATTAATAAAACTGAACATTTGGACCAGGACTGTTCACTGTGTCTATATTACCCAGCTCGTATATTGTAATATTTCACAACCAGTCAGCTTAAATTTTAAGATGTAAACAGATGAATGTATTTGATGTTTATTGGATCATGCATCATTGTGATAACTGAAGAATAAAAACCAACTAGATGCCACTTATTATTTTATTGTATTTCTTATAGGCTCAACATGTTTCGGGCACTACTATGCCCATCATCAGGAGCTTGCGACTATAATGTCGATTCCCACATTGGTCGTTTCGTTCTTGGTTTGTTGTAGGTTGGAGGTTAGGTGCGGTTACGCTGGAGTTGTGTCTGGGCTGCAGGCTGCAGTCCAGACACAACTCCAGCCTAACCGCACCTAACCTCCAACCTACAACAAACCAAGAATGAAACGACCAATGTGGGAATCGACATTATAGTCGCAAGCTCCTGATGATGGGCATAGTAATGCCCGAAACATGTTGAGCCTATAAGAAATACAATAAAATAATAAGTGGCATCTAGTTGGTTTTTATTCTTCAGATGAAGGTATTTTTCTATCCAATGGTCCCCGATTTCTGGAAGAATATTTCTTTTTGAAACGTTCCCATGCCTCGCCCTTTTGTCCTGGCAAGAGCAAAATGAACATAAAGATGAGTATTGAGCATTGTTGGAATGATACTGACAGGGAAACACACAAGTACTCCGTGAAAAAAAACCCTGTCTCAGTGTCACTTTTTCCACCACAAATCTAAAATGTATTGGCCTGGGAGCGAACTCTGGCCTCCGGGGAGAGAGACGGACGACTAACCAACCGCCTGAGTCCCGGCAGACATACAAGAATGATAATTGGTCTGTGCTATATTTAAAATCCAGTTGCTGCTGCGCTGTAAACACACGACAGTTACACAAACATCGTAGATTGTGTGTGTTTGATCTGAGAACCACACTTCACAAAAATGTACTCTGTGGACAGAATGAAGACGTACTGAATGTTAAACCCTGTGGTACCTATAGTAACCACTGGACATTAAACGGTTAACCTTCCAAAAGGACGTTGTTACTGTATTTACCGGCGGATTTAACATTAAACTATTGTACATTTTCCCCAAAAAACGTAATTATGTGATACGGAAAAATCAAAGGTTGAGTGAGGGTGTTGTAGGATAGCGTGATGAGGAGGGTGTTTGGTACTGCAGGGTAGGAATGAAGAGGAAATTGGGCAGAATTCCACAGTGAGCAGCTTCACGAACTGTACTGCCCAGCAAATTATGATAGAGTGAACAAATGAAGGATGACGACATTGGCCCGGTATGTGGAACGTTGTTGGGAAAAGCTTATAAGATTCGGATGGGGAATTCTGAAGGAATATGATAACTTGACAGCCCCAGTCTTGAGCGCGACGGTAATAAAAAACGTCTTAAATGTAGGATAAGTTATAGTTTATTGGATACATCTGGCTCAGAATGGGGAGAAATAGCGGGCTGCTGTGAACATGGTAATGAACCTCGGGTTTCTATAAAATACGGCAAATATTTGCTGTATATATGCGTCTCTCATTATTCGCAAAATTAACATCGATTACGGTGAAGTTCTTGGGGAGAAAAGTACCATGTACATTAGGGCGACCTTATACTGAGGGTGCTTGGTTGAATTGTGATTATTTCATTTGGAGTGTATCTTGTAGTGTGGTTGTTTTAACTTGTTTGAAATGTGTGGCTGAGTGTATGTGTAGGTTTTGTAATGTGTGGGTGAGTGTATGTGTGGGTTTTGTAATGTGTGGGTGAGTGTATGTGTGGGTTTTGTAATGTGTGGATGAGTGTATGTGGAGGTGTTTTAACAATTGTGTGGGTGTTTTGGCTGTGTTCGTGGGTCCCTGTCACCACGGCATGGCGCGTCCTCAGGTTTCGGATAGAGGAACGGCCTCCGATATGGAGGGTAGCTGCGAATAAATTGAATAAGCAGTCGCGGACAGCCGACGAGGGGTGGTCCTCCAGCTTGGGGGTTGGGTGAGGTGCTAACAACCCCTCCCTGTTAAAACCAATGTTCAGTAACA
>Ga0123357_10012564_pt1 | contig 10925 bp, 5 predicted proteins | sample TergutEmb28metaG_FD_89873 | JGI IMG/M metagenome (GOLD analysis project Ga0123357, IMG submission 89873) | Embiratermes neotenicus P4 segment gut microbial communities from Petit-Saut dam, French Guiana - Emb289 P4 | ecosystem: Host-associated > Arthropoda: Insects > Digestive system > Gut ... | reverse complement strand
GTAAAATTTTACGACAGAAAACCAAATTTTTCATGCAAGAATCTATTAAATTCGCTCCTTTCCGCTGGAAGACATGCAGTCCCGCAACTTTTGTTTATGTTGTAGCTTCTGTAAGTCCAAACACATTTTATTTACATTTATGCATATATTTTATACAAATATATATTTACATAAATATATGTACGTTATCTCAGTAAGTAGAACCATCAGTTGCAAGTGTAAGATTATTTGGGCAGTTGCATGTAACGTATATGAATGTAATAAACGTATCTAAAGGAGTTACGTCACACAGAACACCGTTCGTTGCAAAGATGTCCACTTTCCGTCAATTTTTACGGCCTTCATCATATCTGTAGACTAGAAACCATGCGTTTCCTGGTTTTGTAAAGAGGCTGTTGTAACAGATGGGTCGTGTAAATTATTTCGTAAGTTAACTGTGCTCTAGTTCCAGATGTTCACCCCGTTTGCCTCACTGGTTAACCTACAAGTAATATTCAAATTACTCCGAATTTTATTCCCATTCTGACAGAGAAACTACAGTTTGTGACGTAGGCATGATGACGGCCAGTCGCCTGAATGGCGGGGTACAACAAATTACAGAAACTAACTGAGCAATAAGGATGATAAACGTAAAGTAACTCTATCCTTTATAATTACAGCGCAACGTAAGGTTTTTCTAATTTAACAATAAGCAGTTAATTATAAAACCGTTCCTCTGATTAGATATTCAAAGATTGTTAGTTCCAAATTAAAAAATCAAAAGATTTCTTCGTGATTTTCCAAAGGCGAATGAGTTTTCACGCATCTCCTTGGAGTAGACCGTGACAATTTTCCATCACATGTTTCCAAGTGATTATTTACAAACTCCCCGCATTATCGTGAGGTTACGAAATCAATTACTGACATAAGTGTGGTTAAGGGGCTTAAAAATGAGATTTGATGTTCTTGTCCTAATGAAGACGAAAATAGCAGAAAGTTTGCTTTAAAAACAAAAATTGCAATTGCAGTAAGCGGAAAGTTAAAATTAAATGAACCCCGAGGTCTATGTTTTGAGAATATTAGATTTAGCTGATTGATACTGGATGTCAGATCTTGTTTTAATAAGGGGAATTTTGTTTCATAACTGCATATTTGAGGAGATTAATATATTTAAAATCTTGAAAAAATACTTGATATCTTCGGAAACTGTAATTTGGAAAATAAAATGGTTCATTAAGGTGAATGGTTTTGTTAGGTAAAATTTATGAAAGAGGGGAGTCAACAAATTTTCAAATAATCTGTCGCACAGTAAGAGCTACACCAGAATCACTTCAATTTATCAACCAACGAATGCACATATAATTTCAACATAAAACACTTTTAAAACACTTTAAAACACTCCGACATGTTTCGATCTTGTCAGATCATCATAAGGGAACTTTGTTCCTTGCTAAAGTTATATTACAGTATTCACAATTCAATTCGTATTTGCAAACGAGGTGTTGTGGCAGCATATCATGTTCCTACACAACATGATATGCTACCACAACACCTCGTTTGCAAATAAGAATTGAATTGTGAATACTGTAATATAACTTTAGCAAGGAACAAAGTTCCCTGATGATGATCTAACAAGATCGAAACATGTTGGAGTGTTTTAAAGTGTTTTAAAAGTGTTTTATGTGAAATGATATGTGCATTCGTTGGTTGATAAATTGAAGTGATTCTACGAAAATGTACGGTGCTACAATAAGATTTATAGCTACACCAGAGTTCATGTTGAAGGTAAAATCTTCGACAGTAAGAAGAAGGAAAGTGGAGAGTATGAAATTTTATGTGAAAGTCTCCACACCACTTGTGAGTGCCTCAAGAATATATCGTGAATGTAATGTGGCAATATGAAAACAGTTACAGTGGCCAGTATTGTAGAGGATATTGAGACACTTAGAATACACTCAGACAGAGCAGAATTATATGACTTCGCAGAGAATGTATTATTTTAAGCTCAGAAATAAAAGAAGTTCTGAAATGAGTTCAGAATTTAAGCAGCCAATTCTAAATCTCAATACCTGCTCAGTCGGCCTTACAATTGACACTATGAGGAAGAACATTAAGAAAACCACGGACAATGCAGCTGCCATAAGGTGCTTTGGACATCCTGGCAAATTCGTTTGCTTATCTTGCAGGGTTTTTAGCCACGTCGTCTTCTGTACTGTGTCGTGATTTTCGTGTTCCATCTCAGTATTCTCACACTTGCTTTGACATTAGCTACTGCTGATTGTTCCTGTATCATTCTCAAGTCGTCATTTACCACTCTCTACAACCTGACATAAATTGTTTGGCGCTGGAAAGACGTTTTTAATGTACTAACGCGGCTTGTTATTAATTATTGGCTTTGTGTTTAAGTTTAGGAATCAAGACGATCTTATTTCTTTGTTCATTTCATTACGGTCCTACTTACGCCGTCCCACTTTTTGGTCTGTACTGATTTGTAGAAAAAGGCAGACCAATTTCCACTTGCTTGTTTTTCAGACTGAACCACTTTGATGGTCAGTGTGAATGACATAAACGGGGTACTCAGATCACTCAGATCCGTGTCCCCCTCCCCCAACCCCAGTACACACACACATGCACGCACGCACACTTTGCTCTGTGCGCGGTCAGCCTCTGGCAGGATTCTCATGTTGTCTGGAGTCTATGTAGGGCAATTCGTGGTCACTGCCTCCGGGGCAGACACGCGTAATCGATGTGCCGGCGTCAGGGTTACGGCCGTTTCTCGGAATATTTACCGGTGTCAATTATTAAACGTTTACACCAGCAACACCAACATACTTATGTTTTCTTGTTTGAATTTTTGGCTTCTTTAGCCAATTAACCACGGGTATTAGTAAGTGAAATTGCACACACGTGTCTTAGATTGTAGGTCAGTTTCGTTGAAATTAATATAGGCCGTTTGGTAAGGCGCATAGTTGAACATCATGTAAAGAAATAAAGGGAAAAGAAGAATTAGAAATAAAAAATTGAACAAGTCGAGTAAGTGAAAGAACGGAAAATTAGAGGGACGACACAATTGATAATAAAAGGGAGTTTAAATGCGTGAAACATGGGAAGAAGAAAGACAGTGGGTGATAGAACTTGAGGGCCGTAAAATATTTGGAAACACCTTGTAGGAAGAGTGAATAATGGCTAAGGAGGGAAGGAGGGAATTGTGACCCGACAGGGTAGAGGAATGGAGGAATTGTGACCCGACAGTGTAGAGGAATGGAGGAATTGAAAGTTTGACTTATCCTGATCATCGCTTAATTAAGGAACGTAAGCAAAAAATTAAAAAAAAACACCCTGTTCTTACAGACAAGTTTCGAACTTGGTGTGGGATTCCCCTACCCATTAACACATAGCACCCCTCTTGACCTCTCTGTGAGATTCCTAAAAATGTATATAATTTATTGCCTACCAGTTTATCTGATGCCAATTTTGCTCCTTAGCAATTTCGCCGGCCAGTACCTGAGCTCAGTTTCAGCAGTTAATCATTTTTCGCGTTTAACATTTTGGCCCGTCTGTCTTTACACTTGCAGATATAATTGAGTTTATTATATGCAATTTAGATTTCATGATTTAAAGTTTAGTATCGCTTATGGATTGGAGTCCACGCTTCTCCCTAATTTATCGCTTTATTTTCTTCAACCCTAGATCTTATCTCCTTAAATACATGTAGGCATCACGTGATCACACAGTTCGTCTGTTCGTACATTTAGAAACAATTTTACTACCTCACGTAACCAGTAGTTACATTTGAAGCGCCAGGCGCTTTATTTCTCCAATTCCCTCTCTTGTGTTTCTCTACACGTCATTAGAGATCCTTAGTCAAAGACTGCGGCAACGTACTTCTTTGTTAGAACGTGCTGTGAGTTCAGAAGTAGCTGCTCATTCGAATTACTGAGAATTTATCCAATACACGGTTTGAATCTCGATCAGGGAATGAAACGTCCTAATGGCTTCTGTGTTTTCGTTGCCCGTGCATTCGATATTTTATGCTCATAGGAAGCTAAAAACAATTAACTGTATAACCAGGTGGTTTTATCGTACATTTTTGTATACTGATTATATTCTTTTTATAAGACATCCTGATGATGGTCACAGGATTAATTGAAACATGTTGATGAAGAATAACAACATGTGGTTAAGCAAACTGATAAATGTGCGTTTGTTGGCTTATCATCTATGTGTTCAAAGTCTTAATGGTTTTTGTGTTTGACGTAGAACGTGCAGTAGGATCGAAACCAAACAAGGTGGGAAGATATCAAAAAAAGACTAAAGAATATTCACGTTCCCAGAGGAATTATAACCTTTTGCTTTAGAGGGTTCCTGTAGTCTAAACCTAATTTCAGTCATCAAAAGTGTATAACATTGAATCAATTTTAAGCTCGTGGTTCCGTGCATCGTAATTCAATGTGAATAAACAATCCAACAGATGCAACAGTATGCAGATATTTATTCACTGCAAAACTACTCTACATGTTTCGGGTGTCACAGCACCCATCATTAGGAGTATCAAAAACTGTACCGGAGGCTGCGGGTACAATTTTTGATACTCCTGATGATGGATGCTGTGACACCCGAAACATGTTTAGAGTAGTTTTGCAGTGAATAAATATCCTCATACTGTTGCATCTGTTGGATTGTTTATTCACATTGAACATTGAATCAGTTTGGGATCAGTTGGAGAGCAAGATAATGGACTTAAGGTTCCTTGGAATAATAATAATAATAATAATAATAATAATAGTTATACAAGTAATAATTGGAGCCACTGGAATAGTAACGAGAAGCTTAAGGAAAATTTGGAAGCTGTACCAGGAATACATTCGATAGATTCACTACAAAAGACAGCTATACTTGGAACATCACACATAATACGGAAAGTACTGCAGTGTGAAGCTTGAAAACTGGGGTATCACCACTGGTTCAAGAGAAGTACCAGGAAGAAAAGGCCTGTGACAAGAGACATCCATATTGTATAATAATAATAATAATTTCTTGATTGCAGTATCGACCATCAAAGACTTAAGAAGAATGTTACACAACTGGAAAGGTCAATGAATTTAATGGAATGATTTAGGCTCAACAGGTCACTACTTTGCTCTCATGTGTACTTTCAAATAGGCCACCAGCGCTGGACGGTAATTATAACTTAGCTGTGGGAACACGACGACTTGTGTAAGTTAACTGAAATAAGTTAATAGAAGCAGGCTGTGTTATCTTGTTCATTCAGTTCGTCCTCCAGTGCATTCTGAGCCACTTTAAAGGAAATACGACGTAATTTTCTACAGCGAACTGGTGAATACTTACAATTCGTATCAGGTTTGTGGTTTATGAAGTAACATAAAGTACGTGAAAGTGTTACGGAACACAATTTTCCCTTCCCTCGCTAAAGTCCTCATGCTCTCTTCATTCAGGTATATTTTATAGCAATCATCTTATCTATTGTTAGGCCTTTATAAAATTTACTCCGATAATATTTTTTAGACCTTTTTTTGTCGTCCTGTTCCTCAAATGCTCACGCATTGCTATTTCGTCTCACATAAATTGAAACTGTGAACAAAAATCAAGCGTGGTTCTTTTCATGTTTCCGTTTTTATGTAAAAACTCCCTCTGATATGTCAGAGACTTTCGTTCCTTTGGCCAGACAATGGCGAGAAAATTTGGGAGAAAATCCCTCCTATTATTCTCTTAAAGCCCTCCGAAGTTTCCGCCTCGATAAAGAATAACGATCTTTTCCATTGTGAAGAAAATATATCTCAAAGAGGACAGTCACATTCCGCAAAAAGTGAGATTCTTGTCGTCAGATAGGAAATAGAAGATTTTTATTACACTCTAAGCCTGAATATCAGCTTCGGTGGTCTAGGGTTAGCATGCTGGCCTTTAGTACCCAAGTTTGCGGGTTCCAACCCGGCCGAAGCCGTCGGATTCTTAGGACGAAAAAATCCTCAGCACGCCTTTCTTCGGAGGGGAAGCAAAGCCGTCGGTCCCATGTCGTAGATTTGCGGCATGTAAAAGATCCCTAAATTTAAGTGGAAGTCGGAATTTAGGCAAAATTACTAACCCACATCTTTCTCGCCCACAGTTCCACTTTTCGCTGCTAGGATCTCTCGCGTCGTTGCGGACGGAGGCACCTGGCGGCTAAAGTGGGAACGTCTAAAGGCGGGGGGAAAGCAATGGCAAACTACCCCCAAGAACTTGCCCAGGATGCAGTGTGTCAGAGCCCTACCTGTCACATGACTGGGCTCTGGTTCCTACCAAGCCCGGCCTTCAAGGTTGAATACTAATGAATGAATGAATGAATGGAGCCCGAATATTGTGTACTGTATGCCAATATAAATAGCATGAAAATGCCATACTCTTATTAACGGTAAAATTTTTGCCCAATTTTATCTCCGAAAAAAGTAATGTACATGTGGGTTTTGAAGTTTATATGTCATTTTAACACAGTTTCGCTGTTCACATAATCTACTGTTCTTTTTACGTTTTCATCTTGGAAAAATCAATTATCCTTTAGACTACCGCTTTTTTATACTTGTATATATGCTACAGAATAATTATGTCATCTCTAATGGTTGTCAGTACAGAGGCTTAAACTGAATCATGTAGCATGTAGGTAATAACTGAATTGTAAATTCAATGATGAGTGATTTTGGTCCCATAGCACTGATTTTATTTTTCTGCTTAGTGTATATTAATCTTTCTGCCCCCCAAAAACCTCTTACAAGAACTCACTCTTTCTGCGCATTTCGCCTCTAAAATCATGTCAAACCTCGGGATATTTAGGCAATGTTCGCAGAAGCATTGGAGTTGGTTGTTTTGCAAATAACTGTGACACTCTGTATTAACACTAACACACTAATGTATTGTGACAAACTCGATGTTTCTAGCAGGATTAATAACGGTCTTCATTAAGGGAATGTTATGTGAATTCTGGTGCACGAAAGTCCATTATACTCTGAGAATCCACTAAAATCTCAAAACAACACCGGTTGTTAAGTGCTGTTGAAGAGGGTAAATTTAATTCCTGGCCTTAGTGATAGGTCGTGATTAAAGCGCACCTGAACTAGTTCAGTTATAAGGCCGAAGAAGTTTACACCAATGTTTAGAAAAGCATTTAACAATAAGAAGCAACAAAAAAATGAGAGTGTCCACAATATCAAGATAACTCGAATGTTCTGAAACGAAACGTCGCTTACAGTTGTGAGTGTCTTGCGACGTTTCAAAGGCGCAAAGACACGTCGAAATTTCGAAAACAATTCACAGGACGACTCAGGATGACAGGTCACAAGACCTGAATAATCAGAAGAGGGGTAATTAAGAGATGGACCATTGCTCTTGCAAATGACCTTACTGGGTCTTACCGTGTCATACTAAATCACGACATTGTACTGTGACAGCCTCTAACAAATGCATTTGCTGCCTTACCTACACCGTGAAATGCTTCCGTTCTGCTTTGTATACTTAACCGGAATTCTTCAGTACACTTTTATGTTCTTGTACAGGTTACAAAAAGAAAAAGGTTCAAGCAACTAAAAATCATTCTTATAATAAAACCAACTAGATGAAATAATTTCTCAAATTTATTTTTGGAATAAAACTACATGTTTCGGACAGTTTCTCTGCCCATCATCAGGAGTCTAGCATTGTACACACAGCTAAACCTGTATGTATTGTTATATGTACAGTGCTAGACTCCTGATGATGGACAGAGAAACTGCCCGAAACCTGTAGAGTTTTATTCCAAAAATAAATTTGAGGAATTAGTGCATCTAGTTGGTTTTATTATAAGAATATATCACGATGCACCGTCCTCTGAATGTCAAACACCTAACAAATAATTAGATATATTTCTCACAAGCTGATGATGAACCTGTAAGTGTCAAAACATACAGAAGTTTCATTGTTTTAATGTAATTATTAAAGTGTAAATGACCAACTGTGCATTTTGTTGGTTGATTATTGTAGGTAACTGCTTGCAATGAATGTTATGTGCAACATAACGCAGGGTTTGTGTTTCCACCCTGGTTGTGGTTCCTCCTGAGATCTTGAAAGATTTTGTGATATTCCTCATTCTGCAAGATAAGCTGCCGGCATCTATTCTTCACTGATGTTATGAATTGTTTCCATAAGAATTCCATTATTTATGAGCGTCCTCTCACCGCATCTCCTTCTTCTATATAAAACTTCAGGAACTGGTATATTGCCACTGCATGATATAAACAAAACTATCAGCGCACTAATAGACAATTAACAATATAGGCGCTTAATATTAAATAGTTTTTCATACCATGCACCATTCGCAAATATGAACCTATTTATGCCGTTTACATAGGTAGTACAGACAGGTTTACTTATAGTGTTTAATATCTTTAAATATTCTCTTATTTTTTTCTATGAAAATATGTAAGAAAAGATTTTTGTAATGAAATGTAAGAAACAAAATTATGTTTAGCAGTGTAATGTGAATAGATAATAGAACAGGGTCTTACTTTTTGAAAGAACTATTATGATGCATGATATTTCAGTTATGATTTGTATCCATAAATTCTTAACGTAACAGATAAATTGAATAAAGTTTTAAACAGTTAATGTCAAAAATTTAAAATTCAATTTTGGTGGTACTGTAATGAAATTCGCGTTTCTTTAAATATTGAACCTCAAATGGAAAAGTATCCAATTCAAAGGGGTTTTTTTTCATATTTCATTATTTATTTTGGGATGGGGGAAAGGCAGTTTTAAGCAGTCGATTATTACATCCATCCGGCCGTATTTAGTTCATGTATATTTCAGTTTGTGTTTTTTTTATTAAATCATGCCCATTTTCTTTGTATACCAGCTGGACATTTGCCGTTCCATAAACTTGGCAGTTTTTGGGGTTTGGATAAAATGAAATTTTCGAAAACTTGTCAGAAAGAAATGGAAAGACGCTAAGTACGGAAACCTATTTATCCCTAGGCCCAAATTAATAATCGTGCAATTGAATATCCACGTTTTAAATCGACCTTAAAAAAGATTAAATGAAAATTCATCAACAAAATTTCTCCCCGTTTGACTGTGCCCTCTGAGCTACACTAATTGCACCGTGTTTAAAAAGAATGCTCATGGACTGCTGGGTGCTCAGTTCAGAAACATGTGCGTTTATTTGAAACTATTATTGGTTAAGAAGGGGAAGAGTTAGGTATTTGAGCCAATTATTTTCGTTTTCAGATTTTCTTTTCTGTTTTAACCGAATATTAATTCATTTTCGTTTTCGTTACGAAGAGACTTTTTTATTAAATCGAATATGGAATACTGTTAGGCCTATTTCATGTTTGTGAGTTCAAAGTTGACTTTTGAGTTTGCTGAAATTTATTTAATGTGTCAATAAATGAGCAATATTTTCAACCATCAGAAACTGTAGTGACCCTCCGTTGGGTTTGAAACTGTACATATTTACAGTAGCCTTGCGTTATTTTTATACAGCTAATATTTTGAAAGGTTTAGGTTTAAGGGCCCTCCTAGCACTACATCCTCCTATATCACCACTCACATCATCGGGACAACGTAACTGCGCCTCATGGGCGTCCCAACCTCAGAATTCGGTTACACTTCTGCCATGCCCAGGAGGGAAGACCACGAAGTCCACAAGGACATGTGGGGCATTGGACCAAAAAAACAATATTTTGAACGGTGAACGAAGAGAGACTTCCATACAGGTGGCGTTTCTGGGTACAGCTTTCGCTTATGTACATTTTACTACGTACTTCGAAGATACAAAGCTATTAATGAATTATAAGGCTACCATTCTTCAATTAAAATTTCTGTAATAAATCACTCATGACCCACTTCGTAATTACATGCAAGTATGTAACAGAAAATTCGGTCTAATCCGTTACCTCGTCTCGAAAAGATGTCAGATTTTAAAAATAGATTTTTACATATACGTCGCTGGCCATCTCATCTTGGTCTGGCAGCGATTCTGTAACTAAGGAGACGGTTTATTAATGATTTATTTTCGGGTAAATTTTTCGCCCGTTTTTAACGTGTTCCTCGCAATGTATTTTCTGCCTTTTGACCGTACGTTGAAGAACGGAGTTACGTACTTCAAAGTGTAAATTTTGTCGAACAAAATGTCAGTGCGAGAATATTCCAAAGGTCACGCGTTTAGCATCTTTAAACATTCGCTAAACATTTCCCCGTTAACAAGGCTTTCATTGTTGGGCAGACCTTCTGCGTCTCTAAGGACTCGCATTCATTTCACAAAGCAAAGTTCATTGCATTGGAACAGGCAATGGAGTTTGTGCAGTTCAAATCACATTCGGATTGCAGGCAACGTACTTCTTCTGAACCAGTCTGAAATACACAACGTCTTAAAACAAATTGTGGAAGGTTAAACCCATGTGAAATTTATGAAGGAGTGTAAGGGCGTGAGTGTGGGGCTCCATTCATACTTTACTTTGGCAATAATGGGGTGAATGGTCAGCTTCACACTCCTGAATGCTGTGCCTCTTATTAACAATTCTGTGAGAGGCTGGAAGGGCCTCAGGGCTGATTTCAACACTGTGATAGTGACAAAACTCTCGTCCCCACCAACCATCTAGCAGAGATTCCTCGGATGCCCCTTGTAGTCCGGTTAATATTCTGATAAAGCTGTTTCAGATTATAAAACAAACTGGCGTTAAAATAATGAAATTTCTTATAAATTATGGTAAACATATTTAATAAAATTTTCCAAGAAATGACAGAGAGTGTATAAACATTGATTCTCTCTAACGTTGAGGAACAAAAGACCAACTTGATGACACTTGCTATTTTATTTCACTTCTTATGTGCTCAACATGTTTCGGACATTAATATATCCATCATCAGGATCTTGCGACTATTCTGTTGAATTACCACATTGGTCGTATTGTTCTTGGTTCGAT
>Ga0123357_10012562_pt1 | contig 10927 bp, 8 predicted proteins | sample TergutEmb28metaG_FD_89873 | JGI IMG/M metagenome (GOLD analysis project Ga0123357, IMG submission 89873) | Embiratermes neotenicus P4 segment gut microbial communities from Petit-Saut dam, French Guiana - Emb289 P4 | ecosystem: Host-associated > Arthropoda: Insects > Digestive system > Gut ... | reverse complement strand
GGGGTGGAAACTGGATGGAGTTGGCTCAGGATAGGGACAGATGGCGGGCACTTGTGAATACGGTGATGAACCTTCGGGTTCCATAAAGTGCGGGGAATTTCTTGACTAGCTGCAGAACCAGTTGGCTTCTCAAGAAGGACTCTGCTACCACATAGATAGCAATTGTTTGGGGCATGAACATGCTATGGCAAATTTTCTTAAAACAAAGTTACCAGTGCTACTCGCTTCCTATTCCTCAAAAAGTATTACGAAACGCAACATCAACTACAACATAACGGGATGGGAACGTAGCATATCCCACCTCTGGACAACTGGGATTCTCAATAATAAAATCAAAGGTTATGTATGTCTAACCTTTTTTCCACACTAATAACTTCTGGCAGCATACATATTCCGCAGGTTTAAATGTAACCACCTTATAAACTCGTAGTTCCGGGTGGTTCTGGCACTAAAACATGATAGACATAAAAAAATTTAACATAACATTGCGTAACAATTTACCTTCATCTCGTTTGGAACCGGCTCGTCACATGTTTCACTCCACACTAGTTTCCATAGATCAGCTAGTTTCTATTACTGGGACCGGGCAGCTGAAGTCTATGCACCACAGATCATTACCAACAAGATTATCAACTCAACTTCGTCCCGCTTGTCAACTAGTCTGATCCATGTGTAGTTCCATCTATGCTTAACCACCATACCAACATGAAGATGACGCAACATATCGCAGCCCTTTCCCAGCGTTTGCACTCATGCTACGGTAGATCCGTCGGTAGAACAGCCAATTACTATTTAACCTGGTCATAAAACCAACGAATACATACGTTTTACCACGTATTATTATTACCAACATATTTCGATCTTTTATCTATCGTCATCATCAGGGTAGTTTTACAAACATGTTGGTAATTAATAATATGTGATAAAACAGTTTATATATACATATTTTTTGGTTTCATTACAGTACATTTAAATATTCTTTTAATGCATGGATATGGATCATATTAAGCCTGCTACTATGTAAACCTTTTGTGCTATTTTGTATTCACCAACACATTTCTGTCATTTATTAACAGGCACGTTTTGATGCTAACTATTGCAACATACACACAACTGGACTAGGCAAAGTATCAAAGGAACTGAGGAATCTTGCAGGAATGAAACATAATTATAGAAATTACACAGCAATATATGGTAGAAGTCATATGGTTTAATAAGCAGACGTGATTTCATGTGACAGGAATACCCATGCTTTTCAAATATTTATCTTTCATCTTTCATGTTTACTGCATGAGCAGATGAAACTAAAAGGTAAATATAACTTTTGTGTAAAAGAGCAGTTTTAGTTTAAATATCGATGGAAAGTTACCATTCATTTGGAATGGCCCAAAGACCTTATCAGTTAACATCATAAAAAATAATAGAAAAGCCCTGCTTCAGAATTTATTTTTGTGCCTCTGTGAAGTACAAACTTGTACTCTCAGTATAGAATTTCTGCATGGTTTTTGTTACATGATGAATTTTAAACATAAACGACATTACACAATTTAGTTCTGCATGAGTAATCACTTTGAGCTCTCCATGAGAAAGATGAAGTATGCTATAGCCTTAATCTTTGATTGCCATTGCCATTTTTGTTTCCACTTGAGGTGCACACATAGTGGTGTCCTTCCAAAGGGTCAGCAAGTCAAAACAACAGTAGGCCTCTTGGAAAGAAGCAGATGACAGACTTAATGCAAGTTTGAAAATGGTCTTCTATTCTATGAAAGACTGTTTTCAGATTTTATGTCACGGTAGAAGTATTCATAGCCAAGAAACTGTCTCGAATTGTGAAACAAATTATAGTGATTGCTATCATCAGTGAACAAAATTTTGTAAAGCATTCAGCTGAAACAGATAAAAATCATGACTGAAAATATAAAAATGACTGTTGCTTGAACTAAGTTGATTACAGCAGTTCACAGCCTTACCCATGCCTGAACCAAAAACTCCATGGTCACAAACCAACACTGCAGCATCTCAGCCGTGACATGGCACGTCTGAGTACTGTATGAGCTAATACAACATACCTGCAGCCACTGATAGATGATCACAGACCAGCAAAAAGGTGAGACACACACACAGGACAGAGTGTTTTGCTGGGCAGTTCATGCATAATTCAAACATACACTGATCATGTTGGTACAAAGAATCATTTTAATGACACTTTCCTTCTTACAACTCACAGACAGATATAAGCTGCTTCATAACATTAAATAATATTTGAAACAACATTCAGAATGTGATTTAAAGGTCTCCTCATATCACCCTGACCTCTGGCAAAGGGACATCGGCCTCTTCAACAGCTAACTGCTTTGCAGTAATTGGTGGCAGATCTTGAATACCATTCTTGTCAACCAGCTGAACTTTGAAATTAGGCAAATTAACAATAAGTCTCTTGTGAATCTCTCGCACACATTTCTTCATTACTTCATAAGCATCCTCTTTACTGACATCTGTAACAAAGGAACATGGTTAAAACCGAGTATGTCAAAATAAATTTTGAACTGATTCAACTCATCTGTGCAATTAAAAACTAACTTTCAATCAACATATATCAAAGTAAGCAATCTGTATATAATAATATGGGTATGTTTTATTCCCCGACACATTTTAGTCACAATCACTTTCTGGGAGACATAAGTCTACAATACAAAATTATTGAAATCATGTCTTATACAAAGTTTCCAGTCTACAAAGATGGTGTAAAATTTAACTATATGTGCATGTGTTCTGTAGAATTTTGGTGATTAATTTTCTGTAGGAGCACAAAACATATTACTGAGGTGTTCTAATATGTCATGTGAAATAATTAAAATTCTTTTTCATATTATCTAGTCATTTCATTTCCTACATGACTGCCCTTTTCTCCTAAGATTATACTATGTGCAATATGAATATTGTATACATCCACAAAACCAACTGTCATAATATATCACCATATATCAATCAATCAATCAATAGTCCCATCATTCCGCTGCGGAACATAGGGCATCCACAAGAATCCTCCACCATATATACTGTATTCTAATTGGCACTCCTATTTGCATATTGCGTGGCTATAGTCTTAATGGGCCTTGCAAATTATACTGCCTGTTTCTCTTGCATGGTATTTACAATAGTCTACTCTAATAGTAACTTGTAGAAATCTAGCCAGAGCAGACCAACTGTACTCCAGACAAAGTTCTCTCGACATGACACTAAAAGCAAACACCATACAACAAAAGAAGCACCATAATCAGCAAAGCTCATGAGACCACAGTCAAGTGACAGCTGAAAGGTTCATACTCTTCATTGTCCTACAAAAGTCCTGGGTTAAAATTTCTGGACCAGGAGTCATGTGTCATGACTGATGATTGTATCATCTTTTCTCAGTTAAATAGGATACAGACACAAAGTTTCAAAATGCTACTAATTAAAAATGAAATGGCAGGGATGGTCTTCTGTTTTCAATCACTGATGAATCTGTACAGATATGCATCACTTGACGACGGGGATACATTCTGAGAAATGCGTCGTCACGCAATTTTGTTGTTGTGCGAAAGTGTGCGTACACAAACCTAGATAGTACAGTATAGTGTATTACACACCTCGGCTCTATGGTACAGCCTATTGCTCCTAGGCTACAAACCTGTACAGCATGGTATTGTACTGAATACTGTAGGCAATTGTAACACAATGGTATTATATTATAATATAATATTATAATCCTTAGTATTATAATATATTATAATATTGTATTATATTATATTATAATATAATATTATAATCCTTACCATCTTATGGGACCACCATCGTATATGCGGTCCGTCACTGACCAAAACGTCGTTATGCGGCGCATATCTGTAAGTGCCTTCTAACTGTCCAAAACCAGTGATGACTTAAAATTCAAGCATTTCATGACTTCTCAATGTGCTCATCATGTAACCACAGTTATGTTCATAGCACAAGCATCAGAAATACTTCAGTTTATCACATACAGAACTGCACTAGAATTCCACAAAGTCCCGTTAACTTCCGCCTCTATTCACAATTTACCTCCAAGGAATAGGGCATAGGCACAAGTTGCATCACCTTTGTATAATGCCAGATATGACTCCTATATAAACATGTGTGATGAGTACATAAATCCCATGCACAAGGTTGCTGTGGTGACTAACATTTTTATATGGCTACACTAATATTTGTGGATCCTGAATACGGAACATGTTATGTTACCCTTCTAGTGCCTAGAATTTTGAGGCTGCTTCTGGATTTTTGCAAAATTTGTACATCCTTGATGTATGAGTTCTCCATTACCTGCATTGTGATATCTGTCCATGATGCTAAGAGAAAAGAAGCCTCCATATCCATGTGCAGCATATGGTACTTTCACCATTGACGCTAAATAATCAACAAAGTACAGCTGTGGACCAGTTTCATCATCATACCCAGCCAAAAGCAGGTTAACAAAGTAAGGAGTCTGCAAATAAATTGCACAGTATATTTACTTCTGTTCAATATGTGGATTAAAGATATTAAAAAAAGAAACATATATGTCTTTCACATAATAATTACAGAATGTTCACAAATGAAATGTACATTATCACAACATATGCCTTTCATTGGTTCTTTCCAGTGTCTAAAAATGGAAACATAAAAAACATAATGTCACTTTATCCATGCATAGGCACCTCTGAAACGTCTTAACAAGGCACCTCTGAAACATGGTAACAAAATTAAGTACTAGAAGGCTCTCTACCTGGAGTTGTCACATAAATTTAATTTTGGCTCATGTCAGTCCAACACAAACGCAGCTTTGCATGAATCATGCTCATTTTGTTTCTCAAACATTCCATGCTTCATTTCTGTAACTGACAAAGTAGTGTCATGCAGACTACACTGTACCCTTAATTTTGTTGATAAGTTATGAATAGGTAGCATTTAATCTCCTTTCACTGACTATGGTACCTCAAACAATAACACTTGTGCTTTGTATTCAATAGGTGACTTGTTCAATTCTCAGTTGGGACACCAACTAGCTGGCTTGAGTTTCTCTGCCCCTATAGGTGCATTGCCCCATGACCACTTCCACACCAAATATACAAGCCATCAATCTTGCTTCCAAATGCAGACCTGTGAGACTTCAGGAACTATGTTTCTGCATCCCATTGATATGGTCTGCTATGCAAATGCCAGAGTGTCAATTGCTCACCCGACTTCTTAGGTAATCTGCCAAGTTTCGTCGGGTGAAGTTTGCTGCAGCAGTGGGAGAGAGTTCATACCCATTCCTCATTTTGTACAGTTGAATGTTCTTTGCAATGTATTCTGCAAACTGTGTTGTGTCCCCAGACTCACCACATATTGCCATCACCAACTTATCTGAGATCTTGTGCAATTTATCTTCATCTACAGCATACAGAAAATAAGAAGCAATAAAATATAAATGACAATCATGATCAAAATTATATGCTTTTGCATAAATGCACAAACACCAAAGTTAACATGCTGAAATTGTACACATTGTTTATGTAGAAATATGGAAACAATGTAGGTAGATGTGGACTAGATTCAAGAGGCTCATGGATTTTGTGACAATGATAGTGGTTTTGAACACTGAAGCTCAATCCAGAAAGGCATTTCTTGACTAGCTGAGTAAATATTTTGCAACAGTGAGATTTTAGAAGAAAGAAATTGAAGGCTGAAACACGTAAACCTAAAATAAAAAGAAAACTAGACATCCCTCAGCATGGTACTGTGTTAGACCGCAATATCATATTTTGCATTTAAAAGAACCTCAAAGATGTAGAGTCATTTTGAGATGCTAAGATTTGCTTTGTTAGTCAAGGAACACACCCCAATTATTGTGGAATCTGGAAGTTGATTACCATGTTCCTAAATACCTGCCACTGATCCCTGTTCATAAGATTACCAGAAAGGAAACTGTTTAGGAATGCAGGGGCCCTTCATGACCTAAGATGTGTCACACTCAGGTGCATATACCAGAAAGGGTAACAGCAGCATCACAGTTTAAAGTCAGGTTAAGAACTGTCACGGGAAGAGTCTTACAGGGTTCCAAGGATGTCAGTGCACGATACTTGTGAGACGCGAAGGGTGTACCCACCAATGTGGCCATCAGTTTGAACAAGTTTTAGGACGGTTTACAGCAATATGGAGATCGCGTTAAGCCATCCTACAAAATGTGTCAATCAGCACTTCAGTAAAATGTTTGTACAAATTTATAAGAATAAAGTAAAACATGGCATGAGTTACTTTACGTGAGGGGCGAACATATGATCAGTCTAGTCATGAAATAAAAAATCCTGCGACAACTACAGAACTAAGAATTGCACAGAAGGTCTAACAAATCACACAATTAATCGGGCTTACCATCCTTTAGAACCATAATACTGTGAGCATTGCTCATATCAGCCGCAATGAGAACGAAGTTTCGGAATGAAATTCCTAATAAACACTCCATAACTCTAGAGTAATATACAAAAACTTTTTGTTACAATACTACTTTATACGCCACGATACCAGCAATACAAATACCGCAGAACTATACCACACGACTCACACCACTCTTCATTATTTTCAGAGCTTGCTGTCTCACGACAGGCCTGGTACACATGAATGTCCCTGTGCAGGTAAATTTTCGCTTACTGACGTGGAATATCCCACTTTGGGTTGTCCTGAAAGGTTTCCAATGACCGCACAATTATACTCAGATTTGCTCCTTTTATTTTTTTCTAAAATATTGTCGTGCTACACGCAGCAGAAGTATCTAAAGACGATTTTAGTTCTAACACAGCCAAATAAAGAACGAAATGTCGTTATCCATCGTGTGTTTAATTTTAAGTGAAAGCTATATGTGGAAACCAGCTTTGCAGCTCTTGAATGAATCTTTTTATCCGTGGAATAGAATGTCCACATTCACGTCAAATCCAGCACGTATTGTAGCTCTGCTCTAATCCGTTCTGTGGTGACCAGTTATCAATGGTATTCAGCACAGATAATCTAGTATTCAGTGTCAATTCTATCAACGGGTCCGCCCTGGTATGTAATAGTATTTGGGTTTTAGGTTTGTTGATCTTGTGTATGCGACATATCAGCTCATAAAGGGAGAATATTACTGCGTATTTCCAATTCAAGGTGTGTATAGGGATCAAATACTTCATCGTTAATGTAGAAGTAATAGATGCGTGGAAACCGGTGAAAACGTGAGTTAATGGTGTTACTGTTATGTCGCAATCATAAGAACGTGATGAACATTTCTCAAGTTATTAAACTTATTCTTCTTGGTATAACATGTTCATGCTTACTAAGTAACAGTGAGAGTGAGTTGTATATGTGTGACTTCGAAGTTATTTTATTCCAAAGTGGCCATCAGCTTGGGGTAGGTCTGTACGTTGTAGGAACGTTGAGCGGGTCAACGTCCACACTCGAACTTTGAAATGTTTGTGCTTCTGTTGAGTTGTAATGTTGGACACACGTGATGTGCAAGAAGAGTTGGTTTGTTCAGACAATACCTTTCACTGCGCGATTAATGTACAATTCTCTGAATGACTTGCAGTGCAAGCTACTGGTGTAATGTTGGCGGCAATTTCAGTTTTGGTTATTTATATGCAACATATTAGAATGTTTTAACCATAGATACATGATATTGTTTGTGTTATTTCATTAAGAAACTTTAAGTTAATTACATAGTGAGTTGGGATCTCGGACTCTTCAACTGTAATGTAGGGGCGTGTGTAGCTATACACCATGGATTTTCAGTAAGGTTAATAGCTGTTATAAATAACAATGTACGTAACGTGTCGTAAAGTTTTGTTTCCTTCTACTTTATTTTTATTTTGTATACATCAAGTATGGTTGAGCAGTTATTCTGCATCCTATTGGGATGTTCCTGGTTCAAATTTGGGCCCAGAGAGTGGCTTCAGTTGTTTCGCTAGTAATACTGAACTACTTGCAACTCTAGTCTCAAACACCTTCCAAGAACAAACATATGTGTAATGGAAGCATTATTTCATAGTGGACATGTCAGTGCAGTGGTAGTATAAAACTGAATTTGTATCTTGTTATTCATGTCTCTTGAAATGGAAACCATCTTGGAAAAAATAATATATGTTGGAATAGTATCTGGTGTGGCCCCTGCCAACTGTCATGACTGCCAGCATATGCACAAAACCAAAAGCATAACTTTTGTTCATAACCTAGGTTTATGGATACAGAGTGTTTATTATATGTTAGTTCATTGTAGGTCGAAAGCATGATCTTATGTGCAAACCTGCGGCTGAATGTTGCTCAGCACACATATCCATGCCCTCTCCTTGGTCTATAAGTGCACAAACCAAAATCCTAACTATGGTTTGTATATACACCCACATATGTACCCATTCGTGGATTATTGTTTCATTTTTGTTTATGTATGTTGGCAACTGGGACTTGGCCTCATGGGGCTCTAATCTGGTAAATTATGAACTGAATGAGGCATGGTATGAGAGCAGAGGGGAGATTATGATTATAGTTGCATATTCATGGATAAATTTTACTTTGGTTAAGGAATTGTTATCCAGCTATCATTAAGTCTTATTTTTCGCAGATAATAAGTATTGTATTGCATATAGAAATGTTAAAAGAAAGCAGACATTGTTATGTGGTTTCCATGTTCAAATTGTGTATATAAATAACTTCACTTTCTTTAGTGTATGAATATTTTATATTTTCAGTTTTGATCATGGCTGCAGTTAATGTTTATTCCACAAATGTAACCACGGAGAATCTTAGTCGACATGATATGTTGGCGTGGGTTAATGACTGTTTGGCATCAAACTTTACCAAGATTGAAGAACTGTGCACTGGTGCAGCATACTGTCAATTTATGGATATGCTCTTCCCAGGCAAGTTACTGAGATTGTATATGAAAGCATGTAAAGGCTGTAGATTGTAGCTGAAAATGTGATGAGCATCTCTAACTGGCTGTAGGAAAATATTTAGGTATATCACTCTTTATGCAGTTACATGTGAAGCATTTATAGAGACCATAGGCAGTGGTCAGTCACAACAGTAAAACTCCTGGCAACTGAGAGACAGTCATCAGTTTGTGCTTTGATATGTGTTGTACATGGGCCTCATTTTCTACCACTGAAATGTAACAAAGTGTTATTATAAGCGTATGAATGAAATTACTTTGTTAACAAGAACAGGAAGTATTGGGAAATTAAATGATACAAGTAACATTTTTAGGAGCACATGTTTGTTTCATCAAACTTTCACATAACCGCATATTAATGTTGGCTAAATGTTTATGGAATTTGCTGAGAATGCACTTTGTTACTTTTGCTTACATAATTAAGCATTTTGGCTTGCTAAGAATTCCTTCTATGTTGAAGAGTGCCTTTACTATTGTAGTCCAGCCACTTCAAACACCAGAGCTCATTTTGATGGTGACTCGAGTACTGTCAGCCGTACACAGGGCGATTCATGGTTTGATGTTGTAACCTCAAGATTTAACACCTGCGGTCATTCCTGCTCAGAAATGTCATAAAAAATTTGTTTGATGCTCAGGGGGTAGAGTTGTGGCAGTCTATGGTAATGCATGTTTGATATTTAAACATACTGGTAGTTATTACAAACTGTATAGTTGACTGTTGTGTCTTGCATTGTGCAGTTCATTCTCTGTGCGTTAAGAATGCCTTCTTTGTTTGCAAACCCTGGTGTGGCGTATGTTTACGGGTTTGGCAACGGCAAGGCCCGTGCTGCTGTGACTGAATCCAGGCAAAAATTTACAAATAAAAAAATTCTATATCAACAGTTATTTAGCAACATCTTGCTTTTTTCAGAGAGAGCAACTATTTCCTGCAGTTTTCTCCACATTTTAGCTGAGCATTCAATACAGTGAGATATGATTGAAGAAAATATAATGCATGTTGTGTATGCCAATTCTCCTTTTAGTAAGTGAAGGATTTTCACATGTCTTTATGTTCCTTGAACAAGAATATAATGAACATAATACAAAGGGGCATGTGTCCATACTGTATGCACTGCAGTCAGCATTTCGAACCTTGTGGCCATGCCCAGTTGTTACTGGCTCTTTGTTGATAACCGAGAGCAGGGTAATTTTTGTCCTTTGACTAGTTTTAGTCTACTCTGACTAGTTTTAGTCTACTCTTAATGGAGTCAAGAAAGCTCAGCAGTTCACGTATGTGGTCAAAAGTGAATATCATGGTACTAAGGAAAGCAAGATTCAAAGCCAATTCTGTGTCAGTCAGTGGTGCAGTATTCTTCACTGCCAGCTAGCTGATTGATCCATTTGCCTGTGAAGGTTGTTATATAGGTGACATTATAAATTCTGTAAAACAAACTCCTGCATGTGTTAGTAAATGTACATTTGTAAACTCCATTCTGTTAACACTTGACATAGCACCTCCACATCTTACCTGAGAGTGAAAATATGTCTTGATGATAGTTTCTCTTGTGGTTGATGGATCGGTTGCAGAGCAGTTCCTTGAACCTCAGTGACAAAGACTTTATATGTGCAAGCACGTGAAATATTTGGTGTTCCACCAAAATGTGGAAATTCACGATTTTTTGTTGTTTCAACCCCTGTGAAATAGTGTCCTGATGAGTGGACGCAAGCTCTGTGCTCAATAATAGGCATGCCATTGTGTGTATCGAGGCTGAGGGTGGTTGTTTTGAACATTAATTCAGCGGTGAAAACGTCATATATTTGGTGAATCAGACCATGTTTTTAGGAGTAAAGCGCATGTTTCCAGCCCTAGCAGTTTGTGTTTACTGTACCTTACATCTGTTTTTTTTTGGGGGGGGGGGGGGGGGGGGTGGGAGAGGGTGTTCCTGTTTTTTTTTTTTTTTTTCTTTTTTTTTTATAAAAAAATAAAAAAATTTT
>Ga0123357_10012561_pt1 | contig 10927 bp, 8 predicted proteins | sample TergutEmb28metaG_FD_89873 | JGI IMG/M metagenome (GOLD analysis project Ga0123357, IMG submission 89873) | Embiratermes neotenicus P4 segment gut microbial communities from Petit-Saut dam, French Guiana - Emb289 P4 | ecosystem: Host-associated > Arthropoda: Insects > Digestive system > Gut ... | reverse complement strand
TAAAATCGCTCCAACATGTTTCGATCCTAAGATCATCCTCAGGGAGCTACGTTGTTCCTTGCTAAAGTCATTTTAAAAACACTCATTAATTAATTGCCATAGCACCCTATCAATATAAGGGAATGAATTAATGCGTGTTTTTAAAATGACTTTAGCAAGGAACAACGTAGCTCCCTGAGGATGATCTTAGGATCGAAACATGATGGAGCGATTTTAAATGTTTTAATGTGAAATTTTATGTAAGTGCTTTAGTTGGTGTGATAAAGTGACTATAGATAAAGTTTGGTCATTTGTAATTAATACAGCGGACGTACACTGGTAAGTACGTGGTGGTACTAGTCTTATCAAAAGAAATGTGTTTGACACCAGGCTAGTAAATTTGATTAATTGATGTTTGGCAACACAAGTCATAAATGAAATGAGAAATATTGTAGAAAGACAAATTTGTAAAAATTTGGGAAGTTTTGAGTTTTACGATTTTCACAGTAGCGTTGATGTTGTTTAAGAGTGCATCTTGTCCTATAGAGGTCATAGCTCTATCATATAATTATATAATAATAAATTAACTATGAATTTTGAACAGAATCAAGAAATTTGGTAAGAGGTTGTCCTAGTCTGTTCAAAGTTACTATCCCAGGTTTTGTTTTTATGGACTGAGGAAAACCTAGATAGGTAAAATTAAGTTCGAAATTTGAGGTGCTTACGTTTTGAGTGAAAGTGGTCTAATTCTACTCTGATGTCAAATTGCTTGGTGTTATAGGATAAAAACATTATTAAGGAACTTAATGTATCGTAAGTTCTTTGTCAGGAATCTTGTTTAATTTTCAAAAAATTAGCGGATTTCTACATACCTTGACTATGGCAGTCTACAGCGCAGTTATAGTACCATTACCAGACTTTACGCTTGTGGCTGTTATTTCCCCTCTACATGAAAGTTCTGTAGACGTTTCACAATTTATTTTAAAAGTTAAACTTTGAAAAATAATTTCACGGTTAACGTTTATTCTAAATAATAACAAATTATTTATAGAGGTTTGTTATACTTTTAAAAAAAGGCTAATCATTTAACAATAAGTACATTACTAACTCATTTTTAATGGTGTCAATTTTTCATTTGCATAAAGTCCTTCGGATCGCACTATGGCCTTGGAGTCGACTCAGCCTCTTACAGAAATGAGTAACAGGAGCATTTAGCTGGGGGTAAAGGCGACCGGTGCGTAAGGCTGACAACCTTACCACCATCCTGTTTCGTTGTCTGAATCTGGGAACCTTAACTTCCTGGATCCTTCTGGGCCACTCTAGGCCTGTAAATTGACTGCTTTTAACTTATTTTTAATAATGTCTCCATCACAAATATCAAAATTTCACACCTGAATTTTAGTGTGTAAAGAATAATGTACAGTTTTTCTATGAACAGTGGAAGCCACATGAAAAGTTTATATTGCAAGGTAATATTCTCAATTAGCTTTTTTGAAGGACCTGATTTCCCCTACAATTCACATTTTACAACCAGAAATGCAGCAAAATCTGAAATCATCTTTATATGAAAAACTGAAAATTACTTCACGTATGATTTTTTGACACGAAGAACTGAAACTTATAGGTGAAGAGAACTCATTTGGCAAGCTATATGTTGCAACATATCGCGAAATCAAACTTAAACTCTGCTACCCTTAAGTTAGATTAGCTAATAATTTGTGACTTACTGTCTCAGGTAACAAATTTCTCATATATTCTTATCTTGGCTGTAAAACTTTACATGACCAGGAGCCGTATATCACTAGCCAGAGTTAGGGGCATTAATAATGTCTTCCACGGGTATTGTATAGTACACTACCTGTTGCTGTCTCTCTCTGAAATGTAATTGCTCCGCATCATGCAACCACTTCCCTATTGAAGGAATAGCACAAAGAATAGTCCCATCCTTTGGAACAATCTATTGCTGTCTGTGTTCCTTTTAAAAACAAATGGCCAATCTTACGTTACTCTTGGGTAACTCAATGTGTATGAGAAGTTAAACCAAAGAACTCTATGCCAACGATGAGTTTAACAAATCTATTGGTTTGTATTACCATATTTAGCACTCAAGCGGGCAAAAAAAAAATGCATAAAATTGTTAATTGGAAACGGTGCGAGGAAGAGATTACTTGATAAAAGAGGTAGGCATACGTAGATGGGATGGCGATATTAAAATGGCAAGAAAAGACAAAATGTATGCGGTTGTAGACTGGATTAAACAGCCTTAGCATAGGTGAAGAATAAGAGACCAACTTGATGTCACAATTCATTAAGTTTTATTTCACTTCTTCTATGCTCAACATGTCTCGGACATTAATACATCCATCATCAGGATCCTGCGACTTTTCTATTGTATCACCACATTGGTCGTGTGTTCTTGTTTCGATGCGTGTTGGAGTGGTGTGGCAGGCTGAAGCACAGCTTCAGCCTGCCACACGGATACCACCCCAACACAGCCGCAATGAAACTCCAACACACATCGAAACAAGAACACACGACCAATGTGGTGATACAATAGAAAAGTCGCAGGATCCTGATGATGGATGTATTAATGCCCGAAATATGTTGAGCATAGAAGAAGTGAAATAAAACTTAATAAATTGTGACATCAAAGTGGTCTCTTATTCTTCAACTATCACAATATACATAAGTCTTAGCAGAGTTTACGATGGCGAGAAATCATTAATGAATTTTTCAATTTAAAAAAAGGTTAATTTTGTCATCAGCCTAATAATAATATACGTGTACGCTATGTTTTACAGACTTGACGATGACGCGTGCTTTATTTGTATGTGCTTTTCTTTTGTGAATGTTTCTTCCTGAAAAATGGTTTATTTAAGCCGAAACACGTAAGAGAGTGTGTACCATGAGGTAATACAGTATATGTCTGTTAACGCTAAGTGTAGTTAACTGAAAGTTTACGAATAACAGCCTCAGTAACTTTTAAATAAAACTGTGATTGTTATCATAATTACCACTCGATATTTTTCCAATAATTTAAAATCTGTAATTCATAGAGTCTAAAAGAATTCTTGTAATAAAACCAACTAGATGCACTAATTTCTCAAATTTATTTTTGGAATAAAACTCTGCATGTTTCGGAAAGTTCCTCTGTCCATCATCGGGAGTTTTTTTCACTGTACACACAGCAATGATATATGTCATACAAGTTTGCTGACTGCTTGCGAGCAGGATCGGGACAGAACTGCTAGCAAGCAGACGGCAGTATCTGTTTGACACATGCCTACTGCTGTATGTACAGTCCTGAACTCCTGATGATGGACGGAAAGACCGTCCGAAACATGTACAGTGTCATTCCAAAATAAAGTAAATTTGAGACACTGGTGCATCTAGTTGGTTTTACTATAGAAATATACTCTTTACAGTTGCTGCTTCCGAAATGTCGTGTATATTAAGTACGAGTTGTAGGACGGTCGATGTTCAGCGTGATATTCTTGTAACGAATCAACCACAGCTACACACCTTTAGAGAATCAATAAGGCGAAGTGCTGCTAACGTTTGATCTAGGCCTGTAATAACCCTCAAATATACGAACATCAAATTCCCTCTCGCAATGAATTCTCTGCGAAAGGCAGAGGAGAGAATTCCAGAAACAGTGGAGTCTTGAAGATTTATTCTTGGTGTACCTACCGACGATGTGACAGCTCATGTGGCATCAGTCGTCAGAGATGATTTTCAAAGAATGTGGGCGAAAAAATCCTGGAGTAATTTGAATCTTATTATCCCGGAGTTTGCTTGGTGAAACTAATAAAACCACAAAATCTCAGTCAGATATACTAACCGGTCTCTGGTTCGAAATGTGTACTCGCGACCTGAGCAAAATGAGGCAGACGTGCTACTGATCCTACCACAAGGTTCTGTATGTGGATATAGGGCCATAATGTGACATCGAATTATTTAGATTTAGGTTTATACGTTTTTTTATATTGCATATATCAAATTTTAAAACTGTTTAAGAAAAATATATTTTTTGCAACCAACGAGATAATAAATGCATATTTGTGTATAGTTTGTTTGCGTGGTACCCCTATGCATTTTATTTGTGCAACATTCCAAACACTTATAATCCTGATCCTAGTAATCATTCCATGGAGTAGAAACGTCTGGAGAAATTAATGTTTGCTCTGATGGTCAAGAAATTCTTAATCTTTTAAGAACTTCCTTGTGGCAGATGAATACAGTTCATGCCCTTATCTCTAATTTCTTTCAGATCCATTTTAATATTACCTTCCCATGTACGGCTATACATAAGTACATGGAATTAATTTAGTTCACAGTAAGCGTCGGCTTATGACTGCTGTCCGTTTTTTTTTAAATATCGCAACAGTAAAATGGAAGAGCCTTGTAACATAAGGTGTACATTTCATGTTATGACGCATTTCTTTGACAGCGTCTACTAAACTCGTAGCTCTCAGCTCTCACAGGAGCCTTTAAACTTATGCCAAATTTTATGTTATTCGGTCCATTTAAAGGAAGAAGGAGTTTGAGGGAAGATATGCAAGGCTTTTACAAAGGACAGGCACAAAACAGCAATATTCTATGGGGCAAAACGAGAAACTAACAACTACAGTGCAATATCGCGTCAAAGTACGATGTGCAATTATGCGTCATTAGTAGATTAAACTACTGATAAGAAGTTATTGTGGAGTAAAACACAGTGAGTTTCTGCTGAAGCCGTTTTTAGAAGATTCATTTTTCATTTTCCATTACGTAACTTCGGGCTCAAAAAAGACTAGACCTCCGACTACTACTTGTTTTTTTTTATTGTTTGTAGGACCATTCAGAGATATTCATTGCCTGTTACTTTATATGGCTACAAAATTTGGTCTCTCACATTCGGGTCATTATACAGGCTAAGGGTGTCCGAAAATAGGATGCTGAGGAAGACGTTCGGGCATGAGAGGGAATGTGTGACAAGAGTTGGAAACATGTTGAAATGATTAGCTCCATGATTTGTACTCCTCGTTACAAATGATTGTAGCAATTAAATCGAGGAGGATAATATGGGCGGGGCATGAGGAACGAACAGGGGAGAAGAGAAATTCATACAGGATACTGGTGGAGAAACCTTAGTAGAAGACTTTGGTGGAGTTGTCAGGTTAATATCGAAATTGGTCTGAAAGAAAATGAATAAAATGGCTGGGACGATATACATGAAGCTCGAAGCAGGAACTAGTGGCAGGCTGATGTGAACACGGCAATATACATTCGGGCACTATAGAGTGCAGGGAATGTGTTGACTAGCTTCTTAAGAAGGGTATGCGTTATGAAGTTAATCTGCTGGTTAGTTTGACTACCTCTTCTTAAGTTGGCATTCTTGCTTAGAGGAACGTGGCAAGTTGTTTTGAGGGGCGTGAGTTCCAAAAGGTTTCGTACACCACAGAACAGGGTTTTTTTTGTGCAAAAAGTGTTTTCGTCGTGAAATCGTTGTGCAGATGAGCGAAATAATGAACATCCGTGACGCTCCTCCAACAAACTGTATAATAAATGGCATCGAAAGAATTTTTAGGACTACTTTCAGCTTCTCCATCTACATTTTGCAGGGTTTCGTCTCTTGTTGCTGTTTGCTTGCATTGAACAACACTTCTGATATTAAACCAATTTAACGAAGGACCAGTTTCGTCAAATTTTCTTGTCAGCCTCATTACCCATCTTTCCAAATGAGATGTTATGTAAATTGTAATGTTCCCTGTAACTTATGTTCATTTTCACGACACTGTATGGTTTAAAACATTTTCGCAAGAAATACCACCTGTTTTGTTGCGTAGTATCTTATAATCACAAACAAGGCTATCAGAATCAGCTGCCTGCAGTATTCACCAAGTGCACCAACGAATATTCCCATTGACAAATCATTACAAATTAAGAATCCGTATTTTTTCGACGACACTCTAAATGTTCACTTAAGAGCCGAGAGACGATTAATAATTGGGTCCTAGCACACAAATTGTAAGTAGACTGATATCAGATTTATCACGATGCTCCGTCACCGGAACTTCAAATTCCTAAAAGAATTGTTAAACAATTGATATCTGAGATCAGACAGTCTACTTACAGTTTATGTGCTAGGACCCAATTACGAATCGTGCCTCGGTCTTTAAGTGAACATTTAGAGAGTCTTCGAAAAAGGACGGATTCTTAATTTGTAACTATTTTTCGATAAGAATATTTGTTGGTACACTTGAAGAATACTGCTGGCAGCTTATTGTGATGGCCTTGATTGTGACTATAAGATGCTACGCTACAAAATAGGTGGTGTTTGACAAATGGTTGTAGCTGTATGTACAGTCGTGAACTCCTGACGATGGACGGAAAGACCGTCCGAAACATATAGAGTGTTTTTTCCAAAATAAAATAAATTTGAGGCACTGGTGCATCTGGTTGGTTTTACTATAGAAATATATTTACGATGCACGGCCCTATGAACGTCAGATTTGCAAATAGTATCATCTGAAAATGACGTTAGAAACGTTGCCGTTTGTCATTCAGTTGTGTTAGATGTAACAACCAGAGAAATGAATTGCCATCAGTACGGTTTGTAAGTGTTATATCTTTAGTTTGGTTACATTTTTCGATCTCAGAAGGTCGTCTTCGGCCAGTAGTAAAAAAATACATGAAAGTAATTGTGTACAAGTGTATTAAGTTTTGAACTGAGATGTCAGTTTTAGAGTTTGAAAAAATTCGTGTTGCTTTGTTCACGTCCACAAAACAGACAAGAATTTCAAACCAAAATTTCACGAACCCTTGCTTCATACTCATCTCTTACATCAAGATACGATAGTACTCGTACAGTTCAAGAATATTTTAACAGCCATTAAACAATTTTAAACTTCAGAAATGTTCATGTATATAATTGGTTTGACAAAGCAAAATGTATTTTATCAAACTGTAAAACTCCGATTTAAATTCAAAGCTTAATACAAATGTATGCAATTGTTTTGTGTGTTTTATACTACTGGCCTACAAATGAAACTCTGAGGTCGAAACGTATTGATATGATACGATATATTATATTATATTATATTATATTGTATTATATATTTTTTAACTGCAGTTGGGTAGCCACCCAGTGGCAGTAGTACAGTACACATTTACGCACAAACAATTTACAGAACGACACGTAACAAATATTACGCATAACAACACAACAATTTGGAAGAGTGCGGGCCGTGCCCCGTCTTTGCGGGTTTTGCCCTGGCATTTGCCTTACAACTGAGGAAAAAGCACGGAAAAACCTCAGTCAGCGTAGCCGAAGAGTGCCATCTGGCCTGTTTAAAGATACAGCACTTAACATGTTGTGCTAAAGGTAATTTATTTCTGTTGTAATAAAATTAGAAACTGTTCTTGTGGGCATAGAGATTAACTTCATTGAACGAACCCATCAAAGTACCTAGTTGTAATAACATTTCTTTCACTTGAATCGTCGTGTGTATTAAGCATGCGATATGTAGATATGCCTTCACTGCAGCAATGGTCACTGCTGAAGGCATGACAATTTTTGCATTTAAGCACCTCACAACCTAGCTTAGTCGTATTATTTTGTTTGTATCTGAAAGGTTTCCGGATTTAGACCTCAACGTCGACAATATTGTGCAGTGGTTTTACTGTTTACTTCAGCCATTACAGACCACTGCTGTTATAATACGAGATTGTAAGAAAATAATTTAACTTAGCACGTATTTTGTGTTCTTCATTGCTGAATAATACCAAAATTTCTTTGTAATTTTACTGCTCTACCACTACTTTTGGACGTAGTTCCTGACACACTACAACCATTATCATAACGTTGGACAAGATGTTTTTGCCGTGTTGATAGAAGTCCGTATCCTGTGCTATCAGTCATGGTGTCACAGCTGCTCGCTATTAGCCTAGGGTGCCACTTACGAAATTATAGCTAACTCACATAGCAGAGCGCTCTCTAAGAAGACAGTAGCTCCTCCGCTAGAAGCGAAGTTTTCAACACTTTCCGATACCCACAGCTGTATTACCTTATACACAGCAGCCAGCCACCCACTGGTCCCTGTCTTGAGCCAGATCAGTCCAATCTACACACACTAACCATATTTAGTTACGTAGTTATTCGCTTTTTTTTTAATTAATTGCTGATCGACACTCACATATTGAAGGCGGAAACTGTTGCTTCCTTTCAATCCTTTCCAATTTCAATCTGATACTCATCTACCAACTTGGAAATGGTATGTAGTCAAACACAACGGTGTCACAAAAGGTGTATTTAGTGACTATAATGGGCGGAGAACAGACCTCCGCACAAGTACAGAATCATCATACCTGCCGAGCACACCTCGACGAAGTAGCTTTACTTGTTGCAAATAAGGTCCTTATGTAGAGAGCTCTACACCACGTGCTCGCGCTATGCTTATAGTGAGATCTTAAGTTAAGTTCTCCCAAGACAACCTGAAGATGACCAGTACAGGCTGAAACATGTAAAGTTGGCCATTATAGTCACTAAATACACCTTTTGTGACACAGTTGTGTTTGACTACATACCATTTCCAAGTTTCATACACACAACTTCCTAGATTCATCTACCAAACATGATCAGCACTGAGGATTTAGAAATACGCCACTGCGCGAAAAATGGTTGGAGCATTACGGAAGACAAGAGGAAGCGAGTTTTCTTTTGAGGACATTCTTAAGATCACTCCACCCACCCTTCCTCTAGCTGCTTTTCTTACTTCACTGACATTTATTTCCAGGGATGAACGCCCAAGGACCTGACAACATTCTTATCCTTAGCAATCTATTTTCTCTTTTCCTTTACTCTATTTTCTTTCTTCTTTGTTTGCTCCTCTTTATAGAAATAACACCAGGTTTTCGGTTAGTCTTGGTGGAAGGGGGAGTCAAGGCTCCATCAGATGTACTCCTTTATTCATATATACTCGTACATTTACATTACCACCTCTGTGTTTTTTAGTTCTTGATTGTTTTTAGAGGGAACCAAACGCTTTCTAATAGTTTAGGTGTTTAGGTTGTATCATTGTTTCGTGTTGTATTATGTCTGTCGTGTTGGAAAAATTGTGAATAAGAGAGGTATTTGAATTTCTCAAATACACAAGTGGCTTTAACAAAAATATTAGTGCTGCAATTAGGTAGATTTATAGGTGTTCCCTTATCAGTAGGCTTATCTGATTTCTCTCAGAAAAATACAGACAGCGTACACAGATATAAAAGGGTCTAGATGTCAAAATATTTTTCTATCCTTTTTCAATTTTAAGGCGCTTTAGTAAACTCGAGAAAAGCGACTGTTGTTAGCTTCGTCGTGTCTGTCCGTCTGTCCGTATGGAACAACTCGGCTCCCACTGAAAGGATTTTTATGAAATTTTGTACCTGGGAATTCTTCGAAATCTGTTCAGAAAATTCGAGTTGCATTAAAATCCGACACGAATAAAATGAAAGTCAATATATGTTTTTTATCATCTCGCTCGATTCTTCCTAGAATGAGAAATGTTTCAGACAAACATGTAGAGATAATTGAAATATACGTTTTATTTTCAATAACTTGTTTACGAAAATCGTGCCTTCTATGAGATAATGTAGAAAAATATTGCAGAGCCGGAGAGGCCACAGATGGCAAATATGGCGCATGCACGTTGCATCCTGGATACCTCAGGCTACAAACACTCTCTCAGATTATGTAATAGTTATTACTTTCCACTGCAACAGTGGCTGCACGAACGCTTCCCATCATTGCGTTATAGTATATTGCCTGACTTGTTTGTTTTTGTTTCGGACAATTTTGTATTTCCTTCATAAACTTGTGTGCTAGCTCAGTCAGAAATGGTATGGCGCGAACCATGAAGTGTACGGAGGAGGCTCGATTCCTGGAAGATACAGTATAACACCCAAAACGACTACGAACTCCATACAGCACTCTGCCCAGTAGGTCCTTCGTTTGGAGACAACACTTTCCAGAACTTGAACACCATTACCGAGCACATGGCTACAGTATTGAAGCTTCTGACGTGTGTTGTGGGGTTTCCCGGTTCCAATGTAATCCGCAACAGCCATTACCTTGAAGAAGGTTTTCTTTTTTTCTCTTCAGTCTGTCCAGACAGTTACCGGAACAGTAACTTAAATTATAGACCGAATGACTTCTTACACATCTACTCATGATACAATTTATTATCGTCCAATCATTCGACGCTGTGTGTTCTTAATTACTGACTGCTTCTGTAAATATGTTACAAGGAGATATAATAAAATTTGTAGCTGAAACCGTTATAAAGAATTTTATCTTCTCATAACTCACGGGTGCAAGAATGCCGGACGCCAGATTACCTTGTCAAATCTTATATGGTGACGCCTAAAATTTGTGAGTTTCCAGTCTGGAACTTAACTTGATTTCACCCTTCTTGTGCCTAGAATTCTGAGGCACTCCGTATATTTCGGAAAAAGTTTTGCAGCCCTGAAAAATTAAGAATCTTTTCTAGACACAGAACTAGTTTCATATTTAAGTTTAGGGCTGCTACTGGATATTTCAAATTGGGATGGAAGTTGTTGAAATTTGTAAAATATTTACCTGAACAACAAACTGGGGAACGCAAAATCACTCATGAATAGATTAAAAAAGGCCAAGTTGAAATAGCTGTATTAAGTGTGGCGTTATCTTGTTCCTTTCACGGAATTATTATCCTCAGCAAAGTGTGTTTTAAAGTCGACTGAAAATTGGTTGTGATGTTGAAATTGATGAGTATCATAGCCAGATGTTTTGAGGTGTGAACTGTATTCGCTTGGACATACTTCGAAACTTTCGCCTCTTTTTTTTTTTTTTTTTTAATAAGAAAACATTTCTGTCTTAATTTTTATTTTTTTATTTTTTTTTTTATTTCCTCTTCCTTTGGATTTTTTTTGCCAGCTTATTTTTTTT
>Ga0123357_10012560_pt1 | contig 10928 bp, 5 predicted proteins | sample TergutEmb28metaG_FD_89873 | JGI IMG/M metagenome (GOLD analysis project Ga0123357, IMG submission 89873) | Embiratermes neotenicus P4 segment gut microbial communities from Petit-Saut dam, French Guiana - Emb289 P4 | ecosystem: Host-associated > Arthropoda: Insects > Digestive system > Gut ... | reverse complement strand
ACATGTTCTCACTATCAGTCGTCATGTTCCTCTGTCACATGTTCCCACTATCAGTCGTCACGTTCCTCTGTCACATGTTCCCATTATCAGTCGTCACGGTCCTCTGTCACATGTTCCCGTTATTAGTCGTCACGGTCCTCTGTCACATGTTCTCACTATCAGTCGTCATGTTCCTCTGTCACATGTTCCCACTATCAGTCGTCACGTTCCTCTGTCACATGTTCCCACTATCAGTCGCCATGTTCCTTTGTCACATGTTCCCACTATCAGTCGTCACGTTCCTCTGTCACATATTCCCAAAGTATTTAAGAAATAAAAGCTAGTTACTTTTCACAAATCTGTCACAGCAAAAACCTTCAATAATTTATGGTCCGTGGCCCTTGTGTTGTCAGCACCTCATAAGTTTGCCCTGTCACCATGTTTAAATTGCAGATTTCAGGGAAGTACAACGTAACAAGATATGGCGATCTCCAGCAGTGTATTTTCGTGCCAACTTCCACAAAATGCGGCCATAAATGTCTCGTTATTTTGATGTCCCCGACAATCATGGGACGTAGGGACGGACGGACGGTCTGACAGATTTATGTGGCTCGGCAAGAAGAAGGACGAGATGAATTATTCGCGACTGTAGAGGCAACAAATTGCAAGCAGCTCCTTGCGGCGTGTGGCTGTACATGACACGACAGTGCGCATCGCTGAACTGGATGTGTGCAGTGTGCGTGCGTGTGCGTGCGTGCGTGCGTGTGTGAAATGTTAATGTAATTAATGGGTGCAGCGTGCAATTACGAACGAGCGATAAAAAGCACCGGCCTGCAGTGCGGTTCGCCTGCTGTTCGCAGTAGGTTTATTAATGCTGCTCCAAGTAGTGGTTGTACCACGTCACAGCAGCTCACTGTTTGCTCCAGAGAGTACAGCAGGCCACTTCATCAGGCCGCCGTGTTGTCTACGTGTGTCTACTCACGAATTATAAAATCGTAATTAATGTTTAGTATTGTTCGCCTTGCCTGGTGACAAGATCCATATAGAGTAGGCGTCTGAGCGGTGTGGTGTGTGTGGTGTGTCCTCCCGCCATGAAGATAAGCATACGTTTATGGCAGAATAAGTGGAACAGTGTGTGGAGGTTACATGAAGAAGATAGCTAGTTCTGCAGAAATCTGTCAAGTTTGTTTGATCTAACGAGGACGGACAGACATACAGCACAATAACGGGTTCCGAAGAAGGGCCTGTACTTTCTATGCAGGCCTTCGCTAGTAGAACAGAAAGACCCAGTTGCTTCCTTGCTGGCTGGTATTGTACTGCGCTTGAGAAATTGTGGAAGTACGGCGTATCAACTGAAAATGTCGTATAGTACCGAATAAAAATTGGAGTGTGAATGTTGATGGTGAAATGGTGAAATGGTGACGCAGTTAGATAAATAGCATTGTTAGGACGAGGGTTAATTTAAGGAGAATAGAGTGGTGGGGCAGTAGATCAGAAACAGCTAGAGAGTTTTGAGATGTGGTGCTGGAGAAGGATGGAAAAGATCAGTTGGACCGATCATGTGAGAAATGAAGAAGTATTACTGAGAGTCAAGGAGCAGAGGAATATCCTACATGAAGTCAGGAAACGGAAGGCTAACTGGATTGGTCACATTTTGCGTAGAAACTGCCTTCTACAACGGGTTATTGAAGGAAAGATAAAAGGGGGTATAGAAGTGACAGGAAGACGAGGAAGAAAACGTAGGAAGCTACTGGATGACCTTAAGGTAAGGAGAGGATACTCACATTTGAAGGAGGAAGGTCTAGATCGCACTATGTAGAGAGCTCACTTTGGAAGAGGCTTTGGACCCGTGGTAAGACAGACTACTAAATGAATGAAGAGTGGTGGAACATGTAGAAAGCACGGACTGCAGGACAAACGCGCAGTGGTCGCGACGTGTGAAGGGCTGAGAGAATTTGTGTAGCTGGAGGTTGGTACTAAATGTGTCTTGTATAATTACAGTCTGAAATTCCAGCTGCCGCAGGATGCTCAAAAAATGCGTTCACAAGAAACACTTCCCACCTTTTACGTTAAAAGAGAGAGGGGGAACAAAGGTGTGTGTGTGCCCGCTTGTAGCACAGCGGTACTGTGTTTGGTGCAGTACACGCGGTAGGCCACTCCGCTGTCACCGCAGTCAGAACGGTGGCTGTCTGGTGACACGTAGCTGGACGGACAGACAGACGTCTGTCACTGGCTACAGGATCAGAGACACGCATTGTTGCAGTACGCACTGCACGATCTGCAAAGAACGCCGCCCTCTTATTCTGCTGGGATCCCACGATGATGTATGACATCTAAATTAAATGACTGTACGGACTGTGTTAGTACATTCTGTGGCTAAGGCACACGAAGTTGATAAATTAGCTGCATTCCGGTACCTCACAGTTCCACTGTCGCGCTGTGTGGAGGTTAGTTCTGTTGAACCATATTTGTTACTGCGTTATGACCCTTCAGCCGTTTTCGAACTCATGTAGCAGAGTCCTTTAGAAGCTGATAGTTCCTCAACTGCTCTGAAATTTTCCGCATTTTATATAACCATTTTCAGTACAGCCCCGTACATGTCTCTTTCATAAGCCAGATAAGTCCAATCCACGAGCTCCGATAGTTATTTTCTTAATATCCGTGTAATATTAACTTCCCCTCTACGCTTAGGTCTTCCGGAGTGCTATCTTTCCCACAATCCCCTCCCCCCGCAGTATGTATGTCTGCTACATGCCTCACCCATCTCATAGCTTCTTGCTTTGATAATCCGAATTGTATTTATGTGAGCAGTGCAGATCATAAAGTTTCTCAGTGTGCAGTTTGCTCCACTCTCCTGTTACATCCTTATTCTTAAGCCCAGACACGTACCTCAGCACTGCGCCCTCTTCTCTGGCACCTTCAGTCTGTGTCCTTCCCCTAATATAAGACCAAGTTGCACACTCATATCAACAAAAGGCACACGTATACAGCTGTCTGTCTGTCTGTCTGTATTTTAATCTTTATATTCTTAGACAGCAAACGTACTGCCGACCGCTCACACCAAATGTAGGCACAAACGTACTGCCGACCGCTCACACCAAATGTAGGCACAAACCAGTGTGTGACGTAAAACGAATCGTCCTTGGTTCACGACAGTAGTATTCAGAATTTGAAACCAGGAAGGCATAGGAGACAGATCAAGGTCGCGACGAACTCCATTTCAAATATCGGTTAGCACGATATTCCCCGCTACCCTTCCGTTGCCTTGATTTCTACGTGCTTTCTGTCATGTACTTCCTCTGTCGTGGTCTGTTGGTAACACTGCCACACGTTACGTTACGGCAGGATTACATCTACAAAGTCCCTATCATTTTGTGTTAAACCTTCTTCACCAGTCCCACAAACCATGCGGTCCTGCTCCTACCTCAGTCACGTGACTGCAGCTGCTCCCTAAGCAGACACACAGTGGCACCGCCACCGCTCTGACTGCACAAACACACTGATTTACGCGCACACGACTTAGCGCTCTGTCCCGACTTGTGACGTCAGCGTAGGCTCGCTGACGTTACAGTGCCTGAAGCTGAAGACTTTGCGGATTTAATCCTGTTATACCAACACACGCCCTTTCAGACATAGAGACGTGTCTGGATTGTGAACGGGAAGATGCCATGACATTTTGTGAGAGTATGTTTCATGTGTCGCAACGACGTAGGACGCTGAGCACGAGACACGTTGTTAGCCCTGTTCCCGGCATGAGCTGAGAACTGAACAAGGTAACCTGATTCATACAAGACGTCGGCTGAGTGACCTTTATAACGCGCCTGACGGTTCGTGTTAAGTAACGGGATTTAATTTGCTCTAATTTACCTTCTGGTTTCGTAATTTCTGTTGCAAGTCTGCTTTAATTATAATTTATGTGGGTTGAAAGAGCGGCACGGCGCTGCAGCGCAGCTTCTCGCTCCGAACTGGATGACGTCAGCACGTAAGGGCCGTCTGTTACGTGGCACCGTGCAACTGTCCGCAGTGTGCAGTGCTGGTGAAGACAGCGGAAGGCTGTGTGGCGCCAATCGAAGGAACGCCGTTCGAGCGCGTTGGTGGCACCGACGGTCCGCCTAAATGTCGTCTGTATCTCAGAAGGAGGCTGTAAGACATTTCCTGAAGGTTATCAGTTCTGTTCCCCGTAATGACCGCCACGTGTACACCTTGTTGTCAGCCCAGCCAGATGCTGCGGCCGTCTTCATGTCGCTGCTCATAAGGTTTGGTAACGTAGCAGGTCTGAAGTTAGGCGCACTGTTGGCCCTCCCACCCGTCAGTTCACACTACTGCCCTGTTAGTCCCGTCCTTAGCTATGCCACGCCCACTTCCTTCAATATCGGTTGCCGGTTGTGTCAGTCCTGGCCAATGATGTGTATTACGCGTTCCGTAATTTTGCTGAAGTGAGCCCAGCATGTCTTGTCAATCCTGGCCATATTATATTTTGTCCGTGCTGCGACTGGGGCTGGCATCGGTCAGCGTCTGTCAAGGAGGCTTTTTGTAATTTTCTCTGTTTCCAAAGAACAGTTTTAAACCCCTTACCTGCGGAGCTCCCAGGTCGCTGTTAATAGACCTAGTTGCAGTCCAGACAGACAGACAGGCGGTCGGTCGGCCGCCAAGGCCAATTCCACACACCGCACACGCGTGCCGCCATATTGCATTGGGCTTCATAAATACCGTACATGACACGTTCAGTGCGGTTAGGCTTTGGGTCGTCCGGGAGTCGAACTCTGTCCCTTAGGGAATATTATTCAGATAAAGGTCTTGCCTGCAATTTCGGTTATTCTGTGGGCACATTACGGCGTTTTGGTACGCATTCGGTACCATTTAGGTGCCTCGCAAATTGAATTTTTGAAACAGCAGTGGAAAATCTGCTGTAATTTTTGCACACAGAGGTAAATTTTCCAGATGCCTTGTTTACGATTCTGCCGTCGGTAGCACTGAGAATTTTAAATTCCGTGGTAACTATTAGTACCATCTGCTGTAACAGCGTTCTGCCTGCAGAGTGGTGGTGTGCTCCATAAGATTGCCACAACAACTGCTAGTGTAACGGACACGTTGTACTGCCTGCGTTCGGAACGTGCTTGCACGTCGTTAGTCAGAAGGTAGCTGCAGTGCGCACAGCAACTGCCCGGTGCCGCTCTGTGCATTGTGTCGGTATTAACGTCCACGCCGTAGGACTAAGACAGGTCCTTATTTGGATCAACACTGCAGATTCTTGCAGTCTAAGCATTTTAAGTGTCATGAATTTCGATTTTATTTTCAGTTGTGTCGGTGCAGTGCCGATGGCGGTTGCCGCGCGGTCTAAGACGTGGGTCTGCTGCCGCTCGCTTGCTGGGATTGTGGGTTCTAATCCCGCTGGAGACATTATGTCTGTTTCTTGTAAGTGTTGTGTATTGTCAGCTAGAGGTCCCTGTGCGGGGCTGATCAGTCGTTCAGAGGAGTCCTACAGAGTATGGTGTGTCTGAGTGCGATCGTGAAGCCTCAATAATGAGGAAGCCCTGGCCCACTGGGGCTCTCGCACCGTGGTAAAGCGACGTCAGTGCTTTATTCAGCCGACACACATTGCTGCACCACACTGCAATTCGCCCAGCATCGTACCATTAGCACTGTATTTGGCGCAAACTGTTCGCTGGGTTGGACACGTAGCTTGCCGAAAGACAAGCACGCATTTACCCTTTAAACGCCGAATTAAATTCTATCTGCCATTTGCTGGCATTATTAGGAGCTCACCATATTCTCCACGTTAGCAGGATAAGAGTTAATACTACCTCCACATTACGCGTACGGTTTCTGCATTTCGTGCCGACCGGTCATCATAACCTTCAACACTCTCACTTCTGGTGCAGTCGAACACGTGTACCTGGGGTTACGTCTTCATCCCAGTGAGTGAATGCAACCAAACCAGAATCGCTGGGGCGGGGAGGGTGGTGCTGGAGCCACAGCCGCGCCATCTGCGCTCAAAACAAGTGTCTGCCACTGTGCGGTAACGTACAGCAGGCGTATTAAGGCACATCTGTCGCTTGCTGGAATTCCGGACAGGATAATTACGGCAGTTCATCCACATTTTTAAGAGTATTTTGTGCCAACCGTAATTTACAGTGTTGTAAAATGAGCGTGAAATTGGTAGAATATGTAGTAGAGAGAAAGTGACATGGAGTGAGCGTCGGCAGTGCTTATGGAATGACACCATTAAATGGGCTGGGGGGGGGGAGCAGGTTCGTGCCTAATGGCATTTGTGGCGTTCAAGCAAGATGTGAGGTTGCTGAAGATTCGAATATTCTGAGATGCTACGTCGTGCCGATTGGTACACACCTGTCGACGTTTCGATGGCACTGTGATGCTTTGAAACGTCCTGAACTGCTTACCAAACGACACGCTTCACGTTCCATTAATTGTGTTTTTACGTTCGGACAACACAATCCGTCTAACATTTGTACAGGAGAGGCCTCGTGCTGCAGTAAGTGTCTGTCTGGCTGTCTTTTTGGTGTGCGCCACAGTGCAGCTGGACGGCGGAAGTCAGATAGGCCGAAACGTGTTGCAGCAATATACAGACTTTCCTGCGTTCCCAATTCCTGAAGATCGATCTTAATATTATCCTCCAATCTGCGTCTGGGTCTTTCAAGTGGTCTCTTTCGCTCAGGTTTCCCCATCAAAACCCTGTATACACCTCTGCTCTCCCCATACGTGCTACCTACCCCGCCCGTCTCAATCCTCTCAATTTGACCTCCCGAGCAATATTGGGTGAGCAGTGCAGATCATTAAGCTCCTAATTATGTAGTTTTCTGCACTCCCTGTTTCCTCGGCCCTCTTGGGCCCCAATATTATCGCTATTTTATATACATTTTGCTTAAAAACCAGCTCCTTGCATATATGAAGCGTTTATATATATATATGTTTGTGTGTGTGAGACATTCCCCTCAGCGGTAACTCCCTGATGATGGCAGTCGACATCCTAAATATATATGCTGTGTGGTGCAGCAGTTGGTTTTTAAATAAAATAGTTTTTGACAATAGAAATTGCATTTCGATCTTCTGGGTTGGGCCACTACGTTTATCGTGCAGCTGCATCAGCGGATGATCTGGGCTGACTGACTGACTGACTGACCGACTGACCGACCGACCGACTGACCGACTGACCGACTGACCAACCGACTGACTGATCGACTAACCGACCGACTGACTGGCTGACCGACCGACCGACCGACTGACCGACCGACTACTAACTGACTGACCGACCGACTGACCGACTGACCGAATGACTTGACAGCCACAGCGCTTGTTTCGTGCACCAGCATGTTTAGCACTCAAACGTTCTACGTGTGCATGTATGTGTTTTGTGTGGATCTGAGAACAAACAGCGATTATTTCCCTATACAGCATTAACTGACTGGTTTTTATAATTGATTGAGACGGAGTGTGTTTACTGCGCGGTACGGACTGGATAAGCCTCTCTGAATACAGTTTCCCGTTTGAAGTGCAAATTCACATCACCTTCAGACTTCCCTCACTACAGGACATGTTAAAGGATTGTCAGTGATTGATTGATACAACTTGTGTGGCCCCTTGTAACCGGAAGTCCACGTGTCTTGCTTCAACACGAGGGCAGTGTGCACGTTGCATTTACCCACTTTTCCAGCCACTGCTTACAGTTGCATTACGCATTTTCCCCAAAGTTCTGTAGAGCAGCAGCCCAATTGACTGTCTCCCTCCTTCCCACAGTCAATTGCCTGTCCTCAGATCGTCACTTCACAGAATTTCATGACACTGCGTTTGAATGACATACATTTGCACGGCCGCCATGTTAGTACTCTTCACGGGACGAGTTTGAAAACGCGCCTAGTTGGGAGGGAGGATCCTCATTGTACCGGTTGGTGATGATTCTGACAGTCATTGTCGCTGTCGGTAGGCTGCAGTAACAACGTCGTCTGCAAAACGGGACGTCTTTATACAGCGCCGTCTTGGGGTAGCTCCACAGCCGTGTCGTGGTCCAGCAAACACACAAACACAACACATCATGATAAGCCCTTAGCTAAGTGCGGGCTTTGTTACAGAAGGTCATCTTGACCCACACGATGTCACGCGGTGAGCCCAGAACGTAATTTGTGTGAACAGAGGAGAGACAGGACACATTGTGCAGCCTCTCCCTCCCTCCCACCCACGTTGCTAGGCAGGAGCCGGGGTAGCTCAGTCGGTATGGTGACTACGTTATTGACCAAACGTTCGATTCCCGACAGTGGCAAGAGACAGACCATTCCGTACAGGGGTTCCCCGGAGTTAAGACGGCGGAGCGTGAGTCTGTTGAGTAATCTTCATCCAGTGCAGAGGTTAAGCACGAATGGCGCAGTACCTCCACTTCTCCTTACGCTATTATAGAGCGGTACTAAACACATGCACAACTTTACATTTTCCTTAATGGGTAATTTGGGTTAGGTTAGGCTAGGTTAGGTTGGGTTGGGTTGGGTTGCTGGCGTCGGGACAGTATTCTGAGTGGCTCAAATGCGGAGTGCAGTTGGCAAATTGGGCACTACTGTGTCCGTCGATAAACAGAGTTGGGAAAGCTTCTAACTGTTGAGTGACTGATTTATCACCGTCAGATAAATAATGTTAGAGATATTTATGTCGACCACATTTTTCGGCCACTGTGCAGTACCCTCCAGACCACATGTTTCGGCCACTGTGCAGTACCCTCCAGACCACATGTTTCGGCCACTGTGCAGTACCCTCCAGACCACATGTTTCGGCCATTGTGTAACACCCTCCCCACCACATGTTGCGGCCACTGCAGTACCCTCCCGACCGGCCACTATTCAGTACCCTCCAGATCACATGTTTCGGCGACTGTGCAGTACCCTCCCGGCCGGCCACTGTGCAGTCCCCTCCAGACCACATGTTTCGGCCACTGTGCTCTAACGTCATCACGGTCTGTTCCACAGCACGTCTCTCAGTCGACGTGCTGCTGTCTGTCCTTCCCGTCTACATAAATCCGCTTACAGCTGCAATACTTAATGGCCGATGTCACTGAACCGATAAACGCATTTCGTCGGTGTGTGACTGCCGATCCCTGTGTAGCTGCACAGGGCGTCGGAGACAGTGCCACATGGCAGCCGCAGGGTTGCCAAGATTTCTGCATTACCTAAAAAGCCCAAGTTTCCCTTCCATTTAAGACGATGTAATGCTGGAAGACACATTTGCTCGATACAGCATCTGCTTAGCTTGTTCATGTAACGTGCGGGTTGTGTGCTGGTAGCTCTATTAAGATAAGATGAACCCTTCTTCAGACACTCAAAGTGTTAGGAAAGTTTGACGCACGGAAAGCAGTTCAGATTATCTGCCTTGCGTCAGAGACGTTCCGACACGCTTTTACAGACGGACTAGAAAATCAGAGTTCCATCTGCTGCTGTGTTTTGGCACGTAGTGTCGAGCTTTAATGTTCCTAGAGGCTGTGGTTCCAAGCTCCGTGTACATGTGTTTATTGCTGGTACTGGGTGTGGCAGCAGCTGCGGCTGGATAACAGTCTAACAGCAGTCAGTGCTGCACGTTGCGTTCTGCAGGCAATCTGCATCTGACGCGGTACCTCGCACAAGTTCAGTTCATTAGTTAACATGCTTTTTTTCTGTGTACACTCGGGTTTTAAGCATGTCCTGCAGTGTACAGTCCGTGTCAGTGTACCCTACACTGTACAGTCCATGTAAGATACCTTTCATTAGTCCACGACTCTTCTCACGTGTTTTCCACTTGACACTTCAACTGATGTTACATGCCCACCCGCCAGCTGTTGTCGCCTGCACATTATCCGGACACAGTCAGATGATGTCCCAGCTGGACCCTCTACTGTCTAACGATGTGTACGTCACGTGAACCCCAAGTGCCCTTACACAGGCTCCGGTAACCACATCCACAAGCTCCACCCATCCCCCCTTTACTTGGCCCCTCTGGCGTGTTCGTGTGGAACACCGACATCTAGACCACATTTTCTCCCTCAGGTAAAAGCGCTGTCTCGTGGCATTCAACCAACAGTGCAGTATATTTCTTATTTAAGGACGTAAATACTTCATGTAGAACGTAAGAAAGATATTGCTGCCTGCGGCGTGCGGTGCGGTTCAGTTCAGTTCAGTTCAGTTCAGTTCAGACATCCGATCTTTGCTCTTGCTGTACGAAAGACTTGTATTGCTGGGTCTGAAGGGACCGACCGACCGACTGACTGCTAACCCAAAGTGGCATTCCTTTGGATCGCAGCGTTCATGGTTATAGAGTTTTGAATGTTGTCCTGGGTTGTTTTGTTTTGTGTTGTTTTGTTTTGTGTTGTTTTGTTTTGTTTTGTGTTGTTTTGTTTTGTTTTGCAAAGTTTTAAACGTTCTTTAATTTCTGAAGTTTTCGGTGAAAGAGAGCAGACAGTTGTTAGTAGCAGTGCAGGAGTGGCACTGTGCTAATGGCACTGTGCTAATGGCACGGTGGTAATGGCACTGTGCTAATGGCACTGTGGTAATGGCATTGTGATAATGGCACAGTGCTAATAACACTATGATAATGGCACTGTGCTCATAGCACTGTGGTAATGGCACTTTGCTAATGGCACTGGTAATGGCACTGTGCTAATGACACTGTGGTAATGGCACTGTGCTAATGGCACTGTGCTAATGGCACTGTGCTAATTACACTGTGGTAATGGCACTGTGCTAATGACACTGTGGTAATGGCACTGTGCTAATGACACTGTGCTAATGACACTGTGGTAATGGCACTGTGCTAATGGCACTGTGGTAATGGCACTGTGCTAATGGCGCTGTGATAATGGCACTGTGCTAATTACACTGTGGTAATGGCACTGTGCTAATGACACTGTGGTAATGGCACTGTGCTAATGACACTGTGGTAATGGCACTGTGCTAATGACACTGTGGTAATGGCACTGT
>Ga0123357_10012559_pt1 | contig 10928 bp, 5 predicted proteins | sample TergutEmb28metaG_FD_89873 | JGI IMG/M metagenome (GOLD analysis project Ga0123357, IMG submission 89873) | Embiratermes neotenicus P4 segment gut microbial communities from Petit-Saut dam, French Guiana - Emb289 P4 | ecosystem: Host-associated > Arthropoda: Insects > Digestive system > Gut ... | reverse complement strand
TGGTGTGTGTGTGTGTGGTGTGTATGTGTGTTGTGTGTATGTGTGTGTATGTGTGTGTGGTGTGTATGTGTGTTGTGTGTGTGTATGTGTGTATGTGTGTGTGTGTGTGGTGTGTGTGTGTGTGGTGTGTATGTGTGTTGTGTGTATGTGTGTGTATGTGTGTGTGGTGTGTATGTGTGTTGTGTGTGTGTGGTGTGTGTGTTTTGTGTGTGGTGTGTGTGTGTGTGGTGTGTGTGTTGTGTGTGTGTGTGTATGTGTGTGTAAGTGTGTGTGTGTGTTTTGTGTGTGTGTGTATGTGTGTGTATGTGTGGTGTGTGTGTGTGTGTGTGTAAATGTGTACTGGACTACTGACACCGGGTGCCTAGCCAATTACAGTTAACAAATATAACATAAAAGAATTCATGACCGTGGAAGAGGGATAATTAAACTTTCATTCGTCGACGTTACGTGGCAACAATTTTCCAAACATTAAAAAAAAGTCAGTAAGTGGTGCAACTGTCAGCACATATCGGTCGCAGCGTTTAGTTTTAAGCGGTGAGGAAGAAAACAAAGGCAAGTTTGAAGTTCCTGATTCATGCCTTGTGGACTGTGGCACTGTTGCAACTGGTAAAGTGACTTTCGGCAGGGGAATTTTGTTTACATCTTCAGGATCGAGCAGCTGAAGAATAATGGCTTTTTGTTTACAAAAATCGGTAAACTTTGCTTGCTTTATCAAATCCTAACTACACATTTCTAGACCTAGTAAAGATTTTCCAAATCCCTGTTTTTGCATATGACAATAATAGTTTTCAAAGTCTGAAACACATTATTTTCCGGATTTTCTGTAAATACTGTTTTTTTCAGTTGTGATAATATTGATTTTTATTTTCCATTTCATACAAGGCGTTACTCCTTATTTCGTTTTGGAAAAACGAGCTTCCTTTCGGTCCTTCGGTAGAAAGTTTGTTTCAAAATTTTGTCCATTTCGTATCTCCGTATTGTAATTTTACACTTGACAAGACAGAAAGGTAGATGTTTGTTTACTAAATATGTTAAAAATGTGTAAATCTACTTCCTATATGTAAATGTCGTTTATAAAATTATTCCCATTTGCATATCCCTGAGAAATATTGAGAACTTACAAATTATCTTGTAAATAAAAGAGCTGCTTCGAGAAATCTCGTTATGATCAACAAATAGCAGCTGTTGATACTAAGGTCGGATGCTCCTGCTAGGACTAGACAGTGTAGGGGTCAATATGAATGAGACACTTGGGCACCTAATCTGAATTATGTTAGGATTATAGTCTAACGAATAGGGGAAAATTGCAGAAGGATTCGTTGTTAAAATCAAGGGTTCAATACCTGGTTTTATTAAAAGAAATTCGGAAGGTTTCTGCTCAGTCCAGCACTCTCATATGGTCGGAGTGCTATTCTGCTAGACTGGGTTACAATCTGGGTTATAAGAGTGATGGAATATCCTAAAAAATTGTTACGTCGGCTACAATTTTAATTTGTGATTTTATGCCAAATAAAATAAGTGTACTTCAGATAAATATTTGTGAAAATCGTCACAGTTTTATTCTTACTAATAAAATTTGTATGATACCGTAAGGAAGCGAAATGTGGAAGGAATACACAATGAGTTTCTATGTACCAGTTCATAGACTTTCTCTTGAAGCAGCATAAGGGAAATGGAATAACTGAACAGGTAGGCCGGCCATTTTAAGTTGATAATATAAAATATAAATTTTCGGGTATTCTGTATATTGACTTAAAGCTCCTGTGTATGACTCGGGTCGTGCAAAATCGGCGGTTAACATTGTAAGTACTTTATGGTGGTGTAAATGTACTGGGAAGTTTTAAACTAAAAGTTTTAAATCAAAATCCAGCTCGATATAGCAAATTAACAGATCCAGTTCTTTCATTTATTTATTATTTAACACGTTATATATATTATCTCTGTTATTTACAATCAGTGTGTGTACTTGTGTGGTAGTAAACAAAAAAAAAGGACGAACGAGGGAACTTTGATTTCATGTGCATTCGCTCTGACATAGTCGCAAACGAATTTATTATTTTCTATCAACAGACAAGGCAGGTTTAAGAAGCGAATAGTGAACTGGGTGGCTAGAAGCGTTGAGACAGTCCCCTGTGTTCCAAGCCCATATGAATTGATGGATTTTCCTAATCGAATTATCACTTCGTTAAGCCTGATTCATACGCAAATTTCTAACACGAAAGTTTCAACATAATTTCAATAATTCGTAATTTCGAATTGGATCGGTTCTGATGTTTATGTAGCAGAATTGTTGTTGGAAACTTTGTGTTACTGAAGTTCTCACCGATATCAAATATATTTATGCACTCAGTGTACTCCCTGTACGTGAAGTTGAATTGCTCGCACTTATAGCTTGAGAAATGGATTGCACAAATTTCCCTAATATAAAAATGTATCTTGGAATATTTGTAATATTTGATTCTATTTCCATGTTTTCAAAAATGTTCTTAGTGGAAAAATCATATATTGTTAAATGTAATGTTGGTTCATAAATAATAATTTGCAGTAATCTTTAGTAGGCATGTTGTGTTCCAATTCAAATACTCTTCTTGGACAGCCTGAAAAATGTCGTTTAAATTTTTTGTCAATCTGTCTGTTATGCAGGTCGTAATTCCAATGTTCCACTGCACCGGTGAGCTCTGTACTGATTGTAACAGCTTACATAAACTTTATGTGTTATATTTTGAACACATTTTCATTTTTATGGGAACAATGGAGTAACCTTCACTGTTAGAGCAACATGTTTCGAACTTAATTTTGATTTCTTCGCTTTCTTTACACCCTTAATCTTTTGGCGCCGGAATTATATTTTTTTTTTTAATTTTAGCACATCCTGTATAAAAAATGTGAATAAAACAGGAACCAAATACGTTAGAATTATGAAACAAACTGCGTTTTGAAGAGAGAAAAAAGGAGATTTTATACCACATTTAAAATATTCAGTATCTAAATTTGTTATATATATATATATATATAATGCAACGTTTAGAGGTTAGCGGTGCGGTACGACCACTAAAGTGGTCCTTAGGCGTCAAAGGGTTAAAAGAACATCAGAAATTATAAAGTTATTACTGGCGTCTTCCCAAAACTATTTTAAAAATAATATATTTTATAATTATTATCAAACACATATTATATAGCGCATTAATATAAAATTTCTTATTTTATATCTCATTCATTTTAATAAAAATATATAAATTTCTCTATACTAAAATACCCTTGTTTTAAGGCTGATAATCTTTTCATGTATGTATTGATTATTTGAATTTTTGTTTTTTTCATGTACCACACAAAATGAAATGCTGTGATTTTCCTTAAACATTTGACTGTATTATAATAAATAATCTTTATTTCAAAACAGAACTTGGCGGTTTAGGACTTCCTGAATATTTTCCAAAGTTCTTTGTTCGAAATTAAAATCCAAGTAATTCCTGCCGCTCTGAAATTAAGACATCATTTACATCAAGAACTACGTCACATCCCACAAGACTGTAATTACATAACATTATCCAAAGTCAGTACCTGCAACTTCAGAACCTAAAATGTTTGCTGGCCACACTGCACCCGTGCCAACAATACCGCTACACAAGATGCTGAACAGAAAGAAATGGACACGAAGCGACACACAAGGCGAGCCACTGTATATGGTGACAGTTCTGATTAATTGCAGACCAATATTTTACGAAGAATACCGCAAAATCAAATTTCGTCGATATCCGTCCTGTTGAGCTGATATGCTGCCTATGACGTCGTAATAATCGCATGAGCTCTGACTGTTTCAGGATCTTAGGGCACGTGACATGACTACTGGTTCAAGTAATAACCGAATTGGAACTAGAGTTTGCAAATTGGAACTTTGTTATCAGCAAGACTAAAGATGAGGTTTCTTGTGATTTACATGGCTACTTGTTTCGACTACTAATTGGTCATCTTCAGGAACCTAAAATAAAACTTTTAATTTAACAAATTTAATTGTCTGACGATAAAATCTCAGTTGTTTAAACACTCAACACTGCATTTCCTCTCGAACTTAATAAATACAGCGTGGCGCGGAGCCGACTGACACATTTCAAATGGTCATAGATAATACATGGAAATAGGAAAAAGTAAGCGAAACCAACTATAAATACGTCCAAGTATGCTATTTATTACCCATAAATTACAAGCTTATTTTCTGAACATCAGGCAGATGACCTCCGTTTACATCAATGCATTGTTGCAAGCTTGTCTGGAAGTTGAAGTACACGCGCCTCAGTAGGTCCTCATCAATAGCCGCAACTTCTTCAACAGTGGTTTGTTTGAGTTCTTGAATAGTCATGATACACCTCCGGAACACACGGTCTTTCAGGAACCCCAACAGGAAAAATCTGGTACAGTAAGTTCGGGCGACCGAGCAGGCCAAGCGATGTCGCCGAAAATACGAACACAGGTAACACTTTGTTGCACGTTCCAACGCTCATTGCGACTGACCATATGAAATGGCGTCCTCTCCTCTACCGTTCCTCTTCCCGCCAACCACAACCATCTATAGCGCCGGCGCAATATTTAAATTTCAAATGTGTTATTCGGCTCCGCGCCACCCTGCATATTTGTTGGTGGTGAATGATGCACTGTGATATGCACAAATTAAATGGTAAGTCAGAAATGATACTTGTGGTAGACACTTCTTGTTCTATGAATTCCTTTTGCAGTCTTGCTTTCACAGTCTTCCTCTGAAATTATTCTCAAAATTTTCTGTACGAATAAAGCTACAAAAGTATATGTTGATATGTTTACGTATGGCAGAATTTCAACGAATTCAATAATTGTGTTTTTCAACACTGTTCATTCAAATGTTTTTATCTTCATCGAAATCCTTTTAAGCTTACGTTAACCCTGAGAAAACTTTACACATAACATGCCATATTACTTAAAATGCTGCCTTTATTTCTCCTGAAATTAATGGTAAATTCTTTTTTTCTCCTTTCGGTATTAACATTACTGCATTCTGGGACATGGGACCTTGTGTTATGGTAATTTATACGAAAATTGTAAGGAATATATTATTCTGAGTTGCATGTAATTCTGAAAATTATTTTTTATTTAAGTATCTTTCACAGTGTTCTATTTGAGCCCTTCTAATTTCCAAAAGTTAGGTGACCATGGAAAAAGTTTGTAAAATTATAAGTATACTAGATAATTCTTTGAAATCATTTAAGTTTAGAAACTCTCTGTGAAGATGGTGCCTATTCGTTGCATTCATTGTGTCTGTGGGAAAATTTGTTTAGTATATTTTTTATTTATTTCCAAAGCATATCATTGTGAAAAATAACTATTCTCATGTGGGAGATAAGGTCTATTATCCCCTATGGGGGCCTCAAATGAAATTTCTACTTTTTCCGCAATCACAATACTGAAACGTTCTTTTGTAGAGTAAATTAACGTCTTTTAGTTATAAGAAAATGCCATCGAAACTCTACTTTATTTATAATGGAACGGAAGGAGGCAAAGTTCCTTGCGTTCATTGTGCATTTCTTGGTTGTTTATGTAAACATAAACTTGAATATACAAGAAAACATAAGAAACATTCTGTCGAAAACAACTTATATCCTCAATCGAAAACATCTAATCTAGAATGTAATTTGTTTTCGAAAACAATTTTTATTCTCAAAGAGATGTGTCTGACTGATAATTTATGTTGTTTGAACTGCAAATTTGGTATCTACTGAGCAATAACACAGCGGGATATGCTCTATTAAGTTAAATGCAAAAAATAACAAAATAAATTACCAAATTTTAAAGAATGAAATTCCTCCCATTGTGTGTGTTACTGAAGACAAAACGGTATAAACTATTTCTTTAAGATATTCTTTATACTTGCATCATATTCAATAATTAAAGCGCAATGCTAAAGGTCATACATACATATTACTAATTTGTTACTAAGAGTAAATCATTTTCTGATGGCCATTCTTTGTTAGATCTAAACATATAAACTGTGACACTGGTTTTACCTCACAAATACTACTTATAGTACCTCAGTTCTTGGGGGTTATTTTTCAAAGTTTATTCTCTGCGAAAAGTTATAAGTAGGCATGTTGTTAATGATGAGTTCAGTAGTTTCTTTCGTTAGTATACTTTAAGACGACATTTTCCATATTACAGAAAATATGAACTCGAAACGTGAGGTACTAACTTAAAGATTAGTATTATCTAAACTCTATAAATTATTAAAATATCCTGAAAATTTAAATGAGGTTTAATATAAGAGATTTAGAAGTTTCACAATGAGGTTTAAGTTTATAGATTTACTACAATATTTATTGTAGTAAATCTGTTAAATTATTTTTTATTATCAAATTGCTTCATATATATATATATATATATATATGTGTGTGTGTGTGTGTGTTTTCCAACGAAAACACAATCAAACGCTGCTTGTTTGTTTCGTCCGCAAAAACGTCACTGATATTTATCAGTAAATATTGTGCAGTGTACCAGAAACATTCCTTTCAAAAACCTACATTTAAAAACAGGGATATATGCTAATTTATTCAGAAGATCTGAGCAAAGGATCACACACGAATTTAATCCAATAATATTTTCGAGAATTTAGGAATAAATTAATTACCCGTACAATTAAAACTAGCACTTGGGACTGAGAAGTCACTACGTCAAGAAACATAGTGCCTTTTTTAAGCTAAAAGCGACACAATGTTTTTTGTGAAATGACACTAACACTGCTCTATTTGTCACACGTGCGCCAGTTCTGACAGATGTAGAAGGTTACTGTGGCTTACAGAATTTAGCCAAGAGCCATGTTTTTGCATTGTACATTGTATTCTTGGATTCTTTTTAGGTAATCGGCATTTCAAAATATACTTTGCCTGATTGTGGTTTGTACTGCAGGGAATAGGAAAGAGATTACTGGCGCGAAGTCAGATAAATAAGCAAAGTTATACCGCAACAATGAACCATTTGGCAATGATCGTTTTGTTGCCAACCCTTCCTTGGATATCTATGGAGGAAAGTTTCTCACTTCTTCTGCTGCCTAAATATTTTTAAGGTTCTGTAGAATTATTTAGCCTTTATTATGCATTCTACTCTCCATAAATTAAGATCACTCGACACTTCCTGCCAACAATTTTACAAACTCTTTCTGACGTTATGACTCTTGCGGACTTTACACACGGAAGATATTAAGAAGTCTGCCTGTATTCGGTCTATATATCAATTGTTATTTTGGAGTTCACGACTGTGGAACAGTCGGATGGATGTGCAGCACAAGTGGCTCTGCGCTCTAGTGACATCTCGTAGTGACGTTCAACACTACGTCGACGTCAGGTTCTTGAAGTGATTCCTGCCAATTATTGTTTTTTCGATATCAATAACAATTTGCGTTCGTCAAAGTTACGTGACAACAAGCTTCCAAACATATAAATGAATCAATAATTCATGTAAATGTGAGCAGGCATCAGTCGTGCTCTATTGTTGGAAGCGGCATGAAAGGAAGTGGAAGTGAAAATTTGAAGTTCCTGATTCAAGTGTTGTGGGGTGTGGCATTGTTTCAAATGGTAAGAACGACATTCCGCAAGGGAATATTGCTCAAATCTTCAGGATCGAGCTGTGGAAAAATGGTGGTTTTTAAATTATAAAATTAGTAAATTTTTCTCTTCGTTATCAAAGATTAACTACTGTTTTCCAGATTGAATAATAATTATCTAAATCACTCATTTCAGTACGACGAAAAGAACTTTCATACGTTACAACGTATTTCTGCTTTTTTTGGAACTACTAACATTTTGAGTTGAGTTAATACGGATTTACGGGTTTTCACTATCTATTCTTTGTCAGGTGTTACTTCTTACTTCTTTTTTTTACAAAATCCGTATTGCCTTTTTGCAGGTCTAGTTCTTTAAAATTCACTCCCTTGAGAATCTCCGTATTTCAAACTGACACCTGACAAGAGACGTGCATTTGCTCTGTACTGAACATGCTAAAAAATGGTTTTTATCAACTTCCTTTACGTAACTATCATTTATCATAATATCATCTTCTGCATTTCCTTCAATATTTCTTAGAATCCACCAAGTATTTTGCATGCTTAAAAAGGTGCTTCGAGGAAGTTCATAAAATCAACATATGGGACCTTTAGACAGCAATGTCATATGTCTCTACTAGGTGTCGCCAGTGTGCAGGGCAAACAGAATGGGAGACTTTGCACCTATATCTGAATTATGTTAGGAAACCTAGTCCAACGGAGTGAAGGAAATGTTAGGAGGATTTCTGGTTAAACGTAAGGGTTACGTACCTCTTTTTATTAAAAAGAATTTCGGGAGAGTTCTGGTTAGTACTTTAATGTGATCGGGCTGCTATTCTGCTAGACTGCGTTAAAGCCTGAGTTATCAGAGTGTTGGAAAATACTAAAAAAGTTAGTTCAGTTACAAATTTAATTAAAATATGAGGCCAATAAAAACAGGTGTACTTCAGATAATTATTTGTGAAAATCATCACTACTGTCTTCTTACTCACAAAATTTATGTGATACAATAAGGAACCGAAATATGGAGAAAAGACACAACGAATTTCTATGTAAAGCTTCATAGATTTTTTCTCTTGAAGTAGAACAAGGGAAATGGATTAACTGAACAGGTAGAACGGCTATTTGAAGTGGAGAATGTAAAATATAAAGTTTCCGAAATGCAGTATATTCAATCAAATCGCCGGCATCTGACTGGGTTCATGTAAGGGTCCATTTAACCAAGATGGCTTGAAATTAATTTGTACACATTAGTTTTTGCTTTATGACGAAGATGTTAATAAATTGTGCGAAAGATTACAAACTTACTTGATCCATGGTGCAGAGTCCTCCTTGAGAAGCTAACTGGCTTGCAGCTAGTCAAGAAATTCTCCGCATTTCACCGAACCAGAAGATTCATTACCGCACACACAACAGTCCGCCAACTGTCTCTATCCTGGGCCAGTTCAATCCAGTCCGTAGACCCACATCCCACCTCTCGGAGATCGGTTCTAATATTATCCGCCCATCTACGCCTAGGTATCCCCAGTGGTCTCCTTCCCTCCGGTTTCCCCACCAAGATCCTATACACCACCTTCTCTTCACCCATAAGTGCCACATGTCCAGCCCATCTCATTCTTCTCGATTTTATCACCCGCACGAAATTGGGTGAGGAGTACAGATCATTTAGCTCTTCGTTATGCAATCTCCTCCATTCCCCCTTTACCTCGTCCCTCCTACGTCCAAATATTTTCCTCAACACCCTGTTTTCAAACACCCTCAGCTTCCTTTCCTCCCACAGTTTCAACGACCAAGTTTCACGCCCATACAAAACAACAGGCAAAATTACAGTTCTATATATCAGATCTTTAAATTTTTGGATAGCAACCTAGAAGACAAAAGATTCTGCACCGAATGATAGCAAGCACTTCCTGCCTTCAATCTGTTCTTAATTTCTTCCGCAATATAATTTCGATTGGTTAATGTTGTTCCCAAATATTTAAACTCCTCCACGATCTCGAAGGTACTATTATCAATCCTCACACTGTGAAAAATTTCTGCATTCTGATCTCGAGATATGACTATGTACTTAGTTTTATCAGCACTTATTTCCAGTCCAATATCCCTAGTAGCAGCTACTAAAGCTTCTGCATTTTCCTTTAGAGTATGTATGCTTCCTCCCAGTATATTAACATCATCGGCATAAGCCAGAATCTCATGTGAACCATTTAGTTTCAAGCCATTCTGGTTTACCTGAATCCTCCTAATGGCGTACTCTAAAGTAAAGTTAAAAAGCATTGGTGATAGAGCGTCTCTTTTTTGAAACCATTCTCATAAGTAACCTGTCAGACACATTTTTGCCCACCCGGACTCTGCTATATGTTCCAGTCAGACTCATCTTTTATAACCTTACAAGTTTCCTAGTGATACCAAACTCAATGATAAACTTATATAAAACCTCCATCCTAACTGAATCGTAAGCTATCTTGAAATCTATAAAGAGCTGATGAACTGGTTCATTGTATTCGCTTTTTTTCTCAAGTATTTGGCGAATGCAGAATATATGATCAATAGTCGACCTGTTGCGTCGAAAGCCACATTGATTATCCCCGATAATTTCCTTCGCGTATGGAATTAACCTTGTCAACAGGATGATGGATAAAATTTTGTAAGTGGTTGGCAAGAGTGATATGCCTCTATAATAATTGCATTCTGTTTAACCCCCTTCTTGTGAATAGGTATTATGATTAATTCCTTCTAATCTTCAGGCAGTTTCTCCTTCTTCTAAATAGAAGTAATAAGTTTATGAATCTCCAAGCAAATTGTTCTACTCCCTCCTTTAACCAGTTCTGCCGATATTTGATCAAAATCTGGCGATTTGTGGCTTTCTAGCTTATCGATAGCCAGGTCAACCTCAGGGGCACTTGGTTCAGGTACTAGTGGTTCTGCTGTGTGTACTTCTGCCCGCCCAACACCCTTAAGCCCATGCACGTTGAATAGCTGGGAGAAATAGTTCTTCCACCTAGCCAAAGTACTGTGGGAGTCTGCCACCAAGTCACTTTTCCCATCCTTCACTATATTACATCTAGGGTGGTACTCCTTCTTAAATTCTTTGATGCCCCTATACAAGTCCCTTATGTTTTGGATATTATTGTTAGTTTCAAGTTCCTCAATGTTGACTCTCATATATGCCTTCTTTTTGTCCCTGAAATTTCTGCTAACTTCACGTCTTACATCGTTCAGAATATCTACATTGCTTTGGCTTTGTTCCTGTATCCACTGCAGTTTAGCCCGCTTCCTTCGCTCCAAAAAACCTAAACATTCTTCATCAAACCACGGTTTATTCTGCTTCAATTCGTGCAGACCCAGACTCTCTTTCGCTGAGGTTTGT
>Ga0123357_10012558_pt1 | contig 10929 bp, 6 predicted proteins | sample TergutEmb28metaG_FD_89873 | JGI IMG/M metagenome (GOLD analysis project Ga0123357, IMG submission 89873) | Embiratermes neotenicus P4 segment gut microbial communities from Petit-Saut dam, French Guiana - Emb289 P4 | ecosystem: Host-associated > Arthropoda: Insects > Digestive system > Gut ... | reverse complement strand
GAAGTTATCAGTAGCGGTAACTGTTACACCTGCAAGACCAGACTCCAGCCCGTCCATGACGCCGTTGCCGTTAAGGTCACTATAGACTGTCCCTTGCAGAATACCGCCTGCAATCTCTACGGCCTGAGGGACTCCTGTGGGGCGGAACCGAGAAGCGTCAATGGTGTATTGGATCACGGCTTTCCAAATATTAGTTTTGCCGTAGTCTGCTGGGCTAAGCGTGCCGAGGTCTACATGAAAGATCACGTCTTCTGCCAGGTCAGCTTCCATGCCAACAGGATCGGTGATCATAATCATGTCTGCCTGAGCAGGGTCAGTGACTATCGTATAGTCGCCAGGTTGGGGTATCTGCCCTACTGGATAATAGACCCCGTCATTCATCTTTAAATAAGTAACGTCAAACATCGATGGAACAATCTCGTTGGTAAAGTTCAGATCGTATTCAAAAGGACTATCCTGGAACGCGGGACCAAAGTCTGCGCCTTTCTTAGGAATAGGAACAAAGACTTGCAGGCTTGAAACGGTGCTTCCGGTTTGGTTGGTTACGTGTACTTCATATTCGCCGCTCATGCCCTGGTTCATGAAAGCACGGGTGTTATTGGGGTCTACGGCATTGTAGGTATTCCAGTCACTCCAGGTAGTACCACCATCGGCGGTGATGCGCATGGAGTTATCTGCGGTGACTTCTTTTAGCTCCTGGACAGTGAAGGCACGGGTTGCAATTCCACGCAGGGCTCTTCCGCCGTTGATGCCGTAGGTGTCTAGCTGCACATTAGGACTATTTCCCACTGCAGTACCAATTACAAGATCTTTATTCCCTACTGCTTGAAAATTTGCAATATCATAGCTACCTGCTGAGGCTGACTTCTTCACAATGAGGTCAAATGCAATCGCAACTGTTTTCTGAGTCCCATCAACGCCATAAAAACCCGCCTCTGTTCCTGGAGGTGATTGGAATTTCCAGATGGTAATCCCTGCATCTTGGGCTGCCTGCGCTTGGTCTGCCTGTTCGGTTACATCAGCACCCGTAATAGGAACTCCGTTGATGGTATAGTTGGCGTAGCCGAAGTCCTTTGGCAAATACAAATAGAAAGTAGGATTATAATCATAACCTGTAGTGACGCCAGTGCCTAAGCTCCTATACGGACTATAATTTTCTGTAACATGAACACTATCTCCTGCAGCTGCAGTATAGGTATCGAATGTCGCGGTGCTGCATATTCCAGACAAAACACAATTTGAACTAGGAGTTGCGCTTGTAGTCGTCTGCTGCACCGTTGTATTTTCTGAATCTGCAGGGTCGGTTTCGGTTTCATAAAGCGTATAGGTGCTTATCGTCTTATTGCCATCTAAAAAACTGCCCCATAGAGACAATTTGTTTGAGGCAGAAGCATACAGTTCTGAATTACTAGCCGCGGACGCCGTATCTCCTCCGGCTAAGGCGCCTATTTGATAACTGACCGAAGTGATAGAAACATCAGCATCAGTAACTCCCGGCATGTCTGTATTTCGAATAACGGCATAGTCAGCAGCGTTTACGAGTGTTGCCACATCAGCCAAAGGCCCATCATAGGTGTTTCCATCAGAAGTTGTAACGGCAATTTCGGTCCCATAATTATTAAACTTTGGCACTGCGATAAGCCGCACGATAGCATTGTTAGCAAAATCCGCATGAACAGTCAGATTAGCAGTGCTGAGTGTTGCTGCTCCAACGGCCTTCAGATCCACAGTACCAAGTAAGCTGTTTTGTTTCAGGCCTCGCTGCCCATACCAATCATATCGCGTGGAACTTAATCCAGCAAATGTGAACGCAAGAGTAGTACTCACTGTGATTTTCAACATGTCCGTTGAGTCAGACCCTGTTCGAGCGTGTCTGCTTTCATCACCATAGGTAGTTATCTTGACATTTCTAACAGTGAAAAAATAAGTTCCGCTTGACGATCCATTCGGAAACGTTAGGGTTGTTTGCACTGAATATCCTCTACTGCCCGTTGGCACATTGAACACATAATGTGTGCTTCCATCAAAATTGACACTAGTCGAGGCTGGACTAAATCCAGCAGCATTTATCGCATCAACAGTTGCCCCTGCTGGCCAGTTTGACGGCAAATCAAGATCAAATTCAAGACTGGACCAGACAACACTATTATTAACACCTAATGAGCAGATGCTAATAGATGGTTTGCCGCTTTCTCCAGGAGCAATGGTTATTAAAGAGCCACCATAAGTGACTGTTTTATTAGCGGCTACGGTTGATGTTTTGGTAACAGTAAGGGCTTTACTATCGGTTTCAACTCCTGCTGCTGTTCCTGCCATATCTCCGCAGGCTACGATTAGCTGCTCGGTAGTTACGGTTTGGTTATCGGCACCATTGTAATACAGATTTGATGCTGTCATGCTTATTGAAAACTCTCCTGCTACAAGCGAATCTTTCAGGTGATAGGTTACTTTGCCTGCTCCTAAGTTTGAAGCAGGCGAGCCAACACCAGGGGCTCCGGTGCCCGTGTATGACTTACCAGCAAAGGAGACTACCTTGTCGATAGTGGAATTATTAGTAATAGCAACTCCATTGGTCTTCCAGGCGGTTCCCCCTATCATATTGCCAGGTTGCATCCAGTAGGGAAGGTCAATGCTGACCCAGCAATCATCACTGGGGTTTTCTTTGGCAACACCGATGACCAGGTAATACTCGGTATTGACGTCCATGATGGGATTGGGGTTTACGAGGAGGTCTTGGACAGGTGTGCCATCTGGAGAACCGGGGCATAGTTGCAGTTTGGTAATCTGGGCGCCGTTTGCGGCGGCAGCGGTCTTGGGGGTTGTCATGGGGGCGATCAGTTGCAGGAGCATCGCTACTGAAAGGACCATCATCAGGGCACGACGGCGCAGGTTGCTGGATTGCCGCGGGTAGCCTGTGGCCTCGCTCGCTGTCGCTCGCAAATTACTGGATTGCCGCGTCGCGGCTTCGCCGCTCCTCGCAATGACAGGAAAATCATTGTCCCGTGACGATGGTTTACGTGTTCTCATACGTGTATCCTTCCTCCCTTTTTATGAGAGCCCCACTTGATTGACTCCCCCTGTGGTAAGCGCCGATGCGCTTGGTTACGGTTTTGTTATGTGGCCCGGGGTCTATGTTTCTCCGAACAGAGGCGCGCCGGGTCGTCGCGCCCTACATGGTCTTTGCCTAGCCGGGCGGTTTGCCCAGTTCCGGTGGCGCGCCGGGTCGTCGCGCCCTACGAGGTCTTTGCCTAGCCGGGCGGGTTGCCCAGTTCCTTACAGACCGAAGGGCCTCGATGGCCCTGAGGGCTGTCTCCATTCAAAAAAAATCCTTTTCTCCGGGCAAGGCGCGCCGGGTCCCCGCGCGCTACGCATGAGTTGCAGCTCGTTGCCCAATACCTTGTTTCCATTCAAAAAAATCCTTCAGAATCGTTTTCATCAGCGGACCAGGATGGTTAGGATTTGGGTTTTGGCTTTTACGCCTGCTGGGGTGGTGGCGCAGAGGTCTACGTGGGAGCTTCCGGGTTCGTTGAAGTCTATGAGCTCCAGACCTCCTACCAGCACGGGCAGCTGGGCGCCGGCGCCGTCGTGGGCTGCAGCGCCTGCCGCCTTCAGCAGCTCGGCTGCCGTGGGTGGCGGGCTGCCGCGCGGATAGACCAGCAGGCTGCGCGCGATGGTGATGACCGGGCGGGCGGGCGCTGACGGCGCCGCCGGGGTGGGCTTGGTTGCAGACGCAGCCGTCACGCTTGCTTCCTGGGACGGGGACGTGCCGCCGGAGCTGGCGCGCTGACCCTCCGTAGCTACCACTCTCGTGTTTTGTGTGCGGACTGATGACGGCCCTTCTGTGACGCTTCCAGTCGCGACCGCATGGTGTTGCGCGGGGATTTTCCTGTTAGCGGTGACGCCGCGGTAAGCCGCGTAGCCGCCGCCCGCAACGAGCGTTGCCGCCAGCAATACACCGGCGCCTTTTGTGGGCAGCGCCGCCAGCCGGGCGCCGCGCCACAGGTTTGTCAGCAGGCGCGCCGTCTTACTCTTAAGGCCGCTCGGCTTTAAAAACGCACGCGCGCAGGCAACTGCCGTCTGGTTTGAGGCGGGCGTTGCCAGAAGCGACGGCAAGCAGGCCGCCAGCAAGGCGGTGGTGTTATCGCGCGCTGCGTTGACGTCGCTTGCGCTGTATTCCTCGTACAGTGCGCGGGTCAGCACCAGGGGTTGCTGTTGGGTCGAGGAGGCCACCTGCGCCGCCCGCTGCTCGCTGCGCGCAAAGCTGGCTTTGAGCGAGTCGCGCGCGTCAAACAGGCGCTTGTTGACGGTTGGCGCGCTGATGGACAGGGCTTTTGATATCTGCAGCGCGGAAAGCTCATTGAAGTAATACAGGATGACGGCGGTGCGCTGGGCCACCGGCAGCTCATCGACCAGCTGCAACAGCAGGCGCCGGTCCTCCTTGGTGCTCAGCGCCTCTTCTGGCAGGAATTCTGAATCCAGCGCCGCCAGGGCTTCGGGGTCCTGCGCGTTTGCGGCCTCAAGCGAATCAGGCTGTGGCTTTATCTTGTACTCGCGCAGCCAGCTCTGGGCCTGCGTGCTTACAATCTGGAAGAACCAGCCCTCAAAGTTGGCTGGATCGCGCAGAGCGTTCAGCTTTGTCAGGACGCGCAAAAACACCTCCTGGACAATCTCTTCTGAGGCGTTTTCGTCGTGGGTGATCTTGCATGCCGTGTAGTACGCGCGCCCAAAGTAGATCTCATAGAGTTCTGAAAACGCCTGGGACGAGCCGTGCTGGGCCCGTTTTACTATCCGTATCAGACCCTGCGCGTTGATCGGTTTGTGCTTGCGTCGCTCGGTGTGTGTTGTGTCTGCTGTCATATCTCTCCCTGTAATATGCAATTGATTTCTAACGTTTCCCTTAGCGTATTGTAATCTGCATTCATATACAGGGACGCGAAAAAGGGGTATTACATTACAAAATTGCTGAAAAGTTTTTAAAAAAAGGCGTAACCCACGGTGAAATTCACGCGTGGGTTACAACATTCCCCCTTTAAAGGCAGCAGTCCCATTAGAGTTTCCCTCCCTGCTACTGCGAAATTATATTATAGCATATATGGTTTAAGATTGGTAACATTTTTTATACTTTAGTTGAAGGCGCCGGGTTGTATAAACAGGGTAAATCTGTCCTTTTGCTGCATAACTTTGCTGCAGTAAGGTAATCTGTTTTGTTTTGTGGCGCGCAAATACGGTGCGATGCGGGTGCGGATGCGGTGCGTTGTGGGACGGGGTTTTTGCCCGAACAAGGCGCGCCGGGTCGTCGCGCCCTACGGGCGGGCGCCAATCAGAACATCACCAGCTGACGCCTGCCGCAATATTACGGCGTTATTTTGCGGCGCGCAAATACGGGCATATTACTGGGCTGACAGGCGGCGCGATCCGGGTGAAGTAAGCGCCTGGCCCTGCTGGCAGAGCGCGCAGTCCTCGGGCGCCCAGCTGGCGATGTCCAGCGCAAGCAGCGGATAGAAGGGCTTGTCGAACTTTTTGCTGCCGCCCCGGTCAACCAGAGAGAGTACCCCAGCCACTTCCCCACCGGCCTGCTCTACGAGCCCGGTGACCTCCTGGACGCTGCCGCCCGTGGTCACGACGTCTTCGACCACAAAGACCTTCGCGCCGGGCGCGACGTGGAACCCGCGCCTGAAGATCATCTGGTCTTCCTTGCGCTCGCTGAAGATGAACGGCAGGTCGAGGGCCTCTGCCACCGCAAAGCCGATGAGAATGCCGCCTACCGCCGGCGAGGCCACGACGTCTGCCCGCGCCCCTTGTGGCAGGCGGGAGACCAGCTCGCGCGCCATCCTGGTCGTGAGCGACGGTGACTCCAGCACGCGCGCGCACTGCATGTAGGAGTCCGAGTGCCGCCCGCTCGTCAGCTGGAAGTGCCCATGTTGCAGCGCGCCACAGTCCTTAAAGGCCGCCAGTATCTCATCGTTGGTCATAGTGAGTAGTCCTTTCTCTCGTCAGCGCTCGCGGGGCGCGCGCTGTCGTCAGCGCTCGCTGTCGCTCGCAAATTACTGGATTGCCGCGTCGCGGCTTCGCCGCTCCTCGTGGCGGACGGTCTTTAAACGCGGCTTCGCCGCTCCTCGCAGTGATGTTTGCCAGGTTGCATTCCGTATAGCGCACGTCCCATATCATTGAAGATAACGTTCCTGCATAGTTGCTCTGACTTGATCTGAAGAGACCACTCTTCCCGCTCGCAAATCCTCGAACCCTTTTTCGATCTCTGCATCAAATTGTTCCGGAGAAAGCGATGAGTACTGCATCGGGACAAAAGACGCCTGACGGCTTTTATTATGCAGGTCGAAGGGCCTCGATGGCCCTGAGAACTGTTCTTCCATAAAATTAATCCCCTTCCTGACAAGAAACCTGCTCCTGTGTTGCCAGCTCCTGGAGGATGGCTTGGGCGGCGGCGGCGGGGTTTGCGGACTGGGTGATGGGGCGGCCTACTACCAGGTGGGTTGCGCCCAGCTCCAGGGCGCGGGCCGGGGTTGCGATGCGGGACTGATCGCCGGTTGCAGAGCCCGCCGGGCGCACACCGGGCGTCACGATGGTCGCGCCTGCGCCGAGTATCGAGCGCGCCAGGGGCGCCTCCAGCGGCGAGCAGACAATGCCGCCCACGCAGGCCTGTGCGCTCAGGCGCACCAGACGCTCAACCTGGGTCTGCGGGTCGTCGGCCACGCCGATCTGGCGCAGGGCTGCGGCGTCCATGCTCGTCAGCACTGTAACCGCCAGGATCTTTGGCGCCGGCTTGCCCGCCTGCTCTGCGCCCCGGTTTGCGCCGCGCAGGGCCGCCGCCATCATGTCAAGCCCGCCGCAGGCATGCACGGTCATCATCTCGACCCCCAGCGCGGCCAGCGCGAAAGCCGCCCCCTCGACCTGATGCGGGATGTCGTGGAGCTTCAGGTCCAGAAAGACCTTGTAGCCGTGCGCGTGCAGGTCATCGATGATACGCGCGCCCAGCACGTAGTGCAGGGTCATGCCCACCTTGACCCAGGTGACGACGCCGCACAGGGCGTCTGCCCAGGCGCCGACCTCATCGGGCGTGCCATCAAGGGCAACGATCAGTTGGTCTTTGGGGTTGGGCATGGTGGTTGTCCTTTCGGGTTCAGGTTGTTGCCGGGTCCGGGCAAGGCGCGCCGGGGTCGTCGCGCCCTACAGGGCGTGTGCCGACCGGAACCGTCATGGCTGGCGCCTGGGCGTCCTTGCTAATCGGAACAAGCGGAGTGCCGCCTCTGCGCGCCCTACGCATTGATGCGAGCCATTGCCGGGTCCGGGCTAGCTGGCGGGGCGGACGGCGCCGGTCAACTTGGTGACTTTTGCCACGCCTTGCTCCTGGCAGTAGCGCGTCAGCTCGTCGAGGGCGTCGGTGGTCGCACAGGGGTTGTCGAAGTTTGCGGTGCCCAGCGCCACGGCGGTGGCCCCGGCCAGCATGAACTCCGCCACATCGGTCCCGGTCGCCACGCCTCCCATGCCGATGATCGGGATCTTGACTGCGTGCGCCACCTCATAGACCATGCGCAGCGCCACGGGCTTGATAGCCGGGCCAGAAAGCCCCGCCACTCCCCGCTTGAAAACCAGCTTGCGACTGCGCGCGTCGATCGCCATACCCAGGATCGTGTTGATGAGGCTGACGGCGTCTGCGCCCGCCGCCTCAACGGCGCGCGCGACCTCGGTAATGTCGGTGACGTTTGGCGTGAGCTTAACGATCAGCGGGCGCAGGCTGAACGCGCGGCAGGCGGTGGTCACCTCTGCGGCAGCCGCCGGGTCAACGCCCATTGCCATGCCGCCGCAGTCCACATTGGGGCAACTGATGTTAAGCTCATAGGCCGCTACGCCCCCGGCCTCCTCCAGACGCTCGATCACCGTGGTGTAGTCAGAAATACGATGGCCGCACACATTGACGATCACCGGCAGATCCGGCGCGTGTTCCTGGAGCCACGGCAGATCATAGCGGATAAAATGCTTGACGCCGGGGTTCTGGAGGCCGATCGAGTTAAGCACCCCCGACGCTGTTTCTGCCAGACGACGGCCAGAATTGCCCTTCCAGGCCGTCGCAGAGACGCCCTTGGTGGTCAGCGCCCCTAAGCGGGTGATATCGATCAGGTCGTTGAACTCGCGGCCCGCCGCAAAAGTGCCTGAAGCCGTAGTGATTGGATTGGCAAGCGTAAGCGAGCCGATTCTGACCCGCAGGTCAACTTCCAGAGGGGGCGCTTCCGGCGCTTTTTGCTCTGCCGCTGGCCCTGATTGCGCCGATGAGCCAGCCGCGGCGGCCCTCCCGCTCTGCGTGTCCTCATCAAACTCCAGCTCAAGAGCAGCCTCTTTTTCATAGCGCTTAGCGAGCTCGGGAGGCAACGTTATCATTCCAACACACCTCCTCCGCATTAAAGATTGGTCCGGTCTGGCAGACTTTCTGCAGCCCGCTTTTTGTCTTGACTACACAGCCCAGGCAGGCGCCGATGCCGCAGGCCATACGCCGCTCAAGCGACACATAGCAGCGCAGCCCGTAATCCGCGCAAAGCTGGGCGACCGGGATTTGCATGACCTCCGGCCCGCAGACATAGGCCACGTCGAATCGCTCTGGGGCTGGGGCTTGCTCTTGCTCTGGAGTTTGTTCTGGCTCTGGCTCTTGTTCCTGTTCTGGTTCTTGCTCTGGTTCTGCCGCTGCCGCTGGCTCTTGCCTCACCGTTGATTCAAGCAGCGTCACAAGCGGCCCGGTGATAAGGCCGCGCGCACCCTCGCTGCCGTCATCGGTCGCACAAATCCAGGTATCGACAAGCGGCTCAAAGAAGTCGCGCGCAACCAGGCGCTCTGCAGTTTGCGCGGCCTGGATCATCGTGACGTGCGTGGCAATACGCGTCTTGAGCTGCTGGGTCAGCATGGCGAGTGGCGCCGTCCCGATGCCGCCGCCAATGAGCAACATGCGGTGGGCGTCTTCTGGTACCGGCCAGCTTACACCGAGCGGGCCCAAAAGCGAGCAGCGCCGATCTGCCTGCCAGGTCGCCATCAGACGCGTGCCGACGCCGACTGTCTGGTAGAGCAGGCGGATCTCGCCGCGACCGGTATCGGCCTGGTAGATCGAGATCGGGCGGCGCAGCGCATGTCCGCTGTCGCCGAGCTGGACCTGGACGAACTGACCCGGCGCCGCCGCCTCTGCCAGACGCGGCGCCGTAAGCCGCATCGACCAGATGCCCGGCGCCACCATGCGATTGGTAATAACCCGCGCCTCTTCAAGAAATTTAGTCACGTAACGCCTCCCTGTGCTCACTGTCGCTCGCAAGATTAGTGGATTGCCGCGTCGCGGCTTCGCCGCTCCTCGCAATGACGGGAAGATCGAAGTCTTGTAGGGCGCACACATCGAAATTACCCTCCTTGCGCGCGGCGATCGCCTGCACGATCGGGATCGCAGCGGCAAGCGTCGTGACGTTGGTGATACGGTAACGGATGGCAGCCGCGCGGATGTGGTAGCCGTCGCTGCGGGTCTCCTGGCCAAAGGGCGTATTGATGATGAGCGCGATCTCGCCGTTGGTGATGCGGTCGATGACGTTGGGGCGCCCCTCATACTTCTTCATGACGACCTCAGAAGGGATACCGGCGGCTCCCAACACCTGAGCGGTCCCCTGCGTGGCCACAATATCAAAGCCGAGGCCGCGCAGGGAGAGCGCCAGGCCAACGACCGCTCGCTTGTCGCGGTCACAGACCGAGAGGAACACCGTGCCTGAGGTCGGCAGCTCATAGTTGATCGCAAGCTGCGCTTTGGCATAGGCGCGCGGAAAGTCGGGCGCCGTACCCATGACCTCTCCCGTGGACTTCATCTCTGGCCCCAGCACCGAGTCAGCGCCCGGGAAACGATTGAAGGGCATGACCGCCTCTTTGACGCAGTAACGCGCCAGGCGTCGATCATCTGGCGGCAGGCCCAGGTCGGCCAGCTTCTCGCCCGCCATCACGCGCGCCGCGACCTTGGCCAGCTGGACGCCGGTAGCCTTGCTCACAAAGGGGATCGTACGGCTGGCGCGGGGATTGACCTCCAGCACATAGATCGTCGATTCCTTGATCGCGAACTGGACGTTCATAAGCCCCACGACACCCAGGCGCAGCGCCATACGATGCGCGATCTCGCGCATCTCGGCCAAGGTGACCTCCGGCAACGTGAAGTGCGGTATGCAACACGCCGAGTCGCCGCTGTGGATGCCAGCCTCCTCGATGTGCTCCATGATGCCGCCGATATAGGTGTCGGTCCCGTCGCAGACCACATCGCAGTCGACCTCGATGGCCTGCTCCAGAAAGTGGTCGAGCAGCACCGGATGATCCGGCGTGACCCGCGCAGCCTCGGCCAGATGTGACTCCAGATAGGCCTCGTCATAGGCGATGACCATGCCACGCCCGCCCAGGACGTAACTCGGGCGCACCATGAGGGGGAATCCGAGCCGATGGGCGATCTCGCGCGCTTCTTCAACACTGGTCGCGCTGCCGGCCGGCGGGTAGGCCACCTCCAGCTCGTCGAGCACAGCGGAGAATCGCTGGCGATCCTCTGCCAGATCGATGGCCTCCGCGCGCGTGCCGAGCATCGGCCAGCCGTCATCTTCTAAGGGGCGCGCCAGTTTGAGCGGCGTCTGCCCGCCAAAGGTCACGAGCACGCCTGCGGGGTCTTCGACCTCCAGAATGTCGCTGACGTCCTCATAGGTGAGCGGCTCGAAGTAGAGCCGATCGGACGTGTCGTAGTCGGTGCTGACCGTCTCGGGGTTGCAATTGATCATGACCGTCTCGAAATCAGCATCATGCAGCGCATAGGCCGCATGCACACAGCAGTAGTCGAACTCGATCCCCTGCCCGATGCGGTTGGGGCCCGCGCCGAGGATGACCGCGCGCGGCCTTACCGCCGGAGCATGCTCGTCGCCG
>Ga0123357_10012556_pt1 | contig 10929 bp, 4 predicted proteins | sample TergutEmb28metaG_FD_89873 | JGI IMG/M metagenome (GOLD analysis project Ga0123357, IMG submission 89873) | Embiratermes neotenicus P4 segment gut microbial communities from Petit-Saut dam, French Guiana - Emb289 P4 | ecosystem: Host-associated > Arthropoda: Insects > Digestive system > Gut ... | reverse complement strand
CCAGAGCAGTACAACCCATGAGATAACTCAACAAATAAGTCGCAAGCTCCTGAGGATGGATGTATTAACATCCGAAACATGTTGAGCATTAAATAAAGAAATAATAAAGCAAGTGACATCAAGCTGCTCTCTCTTTACTCAACTATCAAGATGATGCACGGTCCAATAAACATAAGATTCAAGAGTAATGAAATATTATTCAATAAAGTAGTCTACGTTAAACATTCTACCGATGTCACCAACTCAGTTATAATCCATTACAATAATTAATAACTATTTTTCTTGACGATATTACCCGGCTTTATTAGATCAGCGTTTAGCCAACAAGCATTTCTTTTCAGGCGCAGCCCCCAGTAGGCCAGAACCTCCTTATTGTCGAGTATTCACTGTCACGCCCAGTCACACACACCACACGCGGTATGACTCCTATGGACGAGTGATCAGCCCGACGCACAGACATCTGCCTGACAACATACAACACTTACAAAAAGACACACATCCATGCCCCCGACGGAATTCGAACCCGCAATTCCAGCAAGTGAGCACCCGCAGACTCACGCCTCAGACCGCGCGGCCACCGGGATCGGTCGACAAGCATATTGCCTCTTGAAATATACCACATTACTCTTCGAGGGTTAATTACCTCCAGATTAATAATCACTGGTCTGGAGGAACTGGGAAAAACCATGGAACCACAGCAGGCATGAGTGGAGATCCCATTCGATAAATTCTAAATTTCAAATGAGAAACGCATGGCATGGGTTTATGTAATTATATAATATGTTTCACTCTGGTAATACGTTGCGGTTTTACCACATAATTGCTACCGCGAACCCAAATATCACCCGTTCCACTTTCGCGTCATTCTATCTTTGTCTGTCTTCTCCCTTGCTAGAAGCACTGTGCCAGCATTTCCACCATTCGTCTTCTAACCAAGCTCCACAGGGGACAGTTTGTTCGCGTCTGTTCTTCAAAGAAAGGATTTTAAACCCTTCCGGAGACGTTAGAACCCTATTTACAATGGAATAAGGGTACAAGGGTGACTGTGAGATGGAACTGCAAGGAGAAGGCAGGTAAAGCTATTCCTGTACAGGTCTGGACAGGCCCTTAGACCTACAGTAGTTTGAGTCTCCCAGAATTTCTATACAATCGGCACATGAAGGTGTTAAGATTGTCTGCCCTAAGCATCGGCCGCATTTACCCCCAGGAGATATTCCTTGTACTCATTTCTGTTAGAGGCTGAGTCGATCCCAAGGCCATGGTGCGGCGGGAAGGATTACGTCAATGAAAAATCCGAAAGACACCTTTAGGAATCGAATCCGCGACCTTCCAGCTTCTAGCGCAGTGCCTCATCATGACTGCCTCTTAAGAAGGAAATAATCGCCCAGTTAGGCAAATAAAGAGACAAGTTGGAAGACCTAGGAGCAGATGGAGGTTAAATTGGATCCTAAAGAAATAGGACATGGAACTGCATTTGGCTTAGGACCAGTGGAGGTACAATGTGAACAAAGTAACATTCCTCCGGATTCTAATAATTGCGGGGAATTTATTGATATGCTGAATAATTATTAGCTTATATTTTAAGTTGCATGAATCACTTAGTGAAGAAATTCATATTCATTTCACTCCATTTTACTTCACTGTGTTACACATAATTCTTAGCATAATAAATTCACACATTTCACCTGTTATGTTTAAAGCAATGACATACAAGACAAGCCATGTGTGTATAACGTAACAATGAGGAGCGTTCGTGCAACCATTATTGCAGTGGAGAAGCAATAAGTAATACATATTGTGAGTGAATGATTTTAGGCTTCAGTATACAGCATGAAATGCATATGCGCCAAATGTTCATTTTGATCTGTCTCGTAACAAGCACGATTTTCGGAAAACTAATGTCTGAATATAAAATGTGCGTTTTGATTTTATCTGCAACTTTTTTCCTAACCAATTTATATTCTAAGAAGAATTATTCCTGTAAAGTCAGGTTTTAACGAAACTTGAATTTTCTCGACAGATTTTCGAAAAATACTCAAAATTTCATGAAAAGTTGTCCAGGAACAGCCGAGTTGTTTCATACGGACGGATGGGCGGACGGATGGATGGACGGATGGACGGACAGACATGACGAAGCTAAGAGTCGCTTTTCACAATTTTGCGAACGCGCCTAAAAATCTACCAAAAACACAGTGACTTTGTTAGTTGCTGTTCAGCTGCTGACCGAATCATGAAGCTTCACAGCTTCATTGTAAGAATACGGTAACTTGTAGGATCCCACAAAACATAAAGAAGATTCTGTTTTATACTTTGCATGTTTTACCTTATTTTTAAATACTGCGCAAAACTGAACTGATGACGGTCGACTCTTGACCGAAACATGTAGTTATTAAATAAATATAGTTGCGTTTGACCACGTGTGAGTATTGTTATTGACAGAAAGTTTATAAGTTTGTACCAGAGAAGCTAGCGGTGGCATAAGCTGCAATCCTGCTTCTTATTCGACAGGCCCTCGAGCTTAAACCTCGATTCGAAGACTAGCTACCATGTTTATTTTTCTTTGTTTTTCTCAGCCTCTTCGGGAACGTACCAGGACAGTATTTCAAATTATGACACAATGAATATGAAAGAAAGCTGATGTGGCCTATTTTAAGGCATCATAACGGATTTTCTTGGAAGTTCTGAGAAAAAACGTACAGGGTGTTTCAGTCAATTACTGTCACTTTCAACTTAACAGTGTATTGGCGATCGCGAATTTATTTATATGAAAACAGTGTCAAGGTAACAAACAAAGATTAGAATTTCACATGTGGGTAGCGTTGTGGATGACATGTTCGATGTCCCTTGGTGCTCTCGAACCGCTTGAAGACGCAATACAAAGTTCTGCATGAAAGAAGTTCAGTCGGGGCAGTCGGTCCGGTAATAAGTATGAATTTATGGCCCCCAAAATACGAAGAACGTATGTTACCAGCTCCAACGCGACACTGAAAAAATTATCTAGAGCAGGGGCTGTTGTCGTTAGTATCTATTCTATCCAGATAGTTGTTGCATACGATCCCTCTTTCCTATCATTTGTTTGTTGTCGTGTACATAAATTGACAATTTATAAATAAAAGAGTGAATAGTCCATGGTGCGCCTTGGGCGCGTCCGAAACTTTCATCAATACACATGCAACATCTGGTTGTTTTTATCGAAATTTCCTTAACGCTAGACCCCTAAAAACTGTGCATTCCGACAACGGATTTTTTTTCCTGTCCCGGAGGCATGACATCTTCCATAAAAATGATTGAAATCGAACATAATATTAATATCCTCTCGAGGGCAAGTAGTAATTGAAAATAACACACGTAGGATTCAACGAACCCTAACCCTCCGGCAAACTGCACAACATGGATGTAAAGGGAGAAGTATTTTTCTATTTTTCCATAATATTTGTATCACATGCTCTTACGTCACACATTTCCTAACCAAACGAATGCCCGACCATCAGACTGCTAGAAGTAAGGTCCTGCTTCAGCAGCTAACATTTCCTTACCAAGTCAATAACTTCTCCTCGTGTTACATAACAGGAGTTTCACTATCGTGTACACAGCAGCTCGCCACAAGGTCGTACCTGAGCCAGATGAATCCACTCATTTTCTCTCAGATGCACATATTATTCTCTCGTCGATGCCTGTCTTCCTGCCCTTTTTTATTCCGATTCTCCTACAAAAACTCTATATGTATTACCCTTCCATGCATGCAGCATGTCCGACTCATCTGCTTCTACTTAATATAATCTAACAACATTTGGCGGGTAGTACAGAACACTGAACCCGTTCTATATAACACACCCATAGAGCGAGTAACTGATTGTCGTCCTTATCTTGTTATGTAAGGATTCCGCCAAATGCAAATTTCGTACTACGTCGAACGAGCAATACGTACGTTGATTGTGAAGGTAGCGGATAATCGTAAATAAGATAATATCCTTCCAGTGCTCTAAAGAAAAATCCAAGTTGCGTTAGTAGAATTTACGGCCAATTTTCTAATTAATTAACGCGTTAACAAACAGTATTTGTTGAATTAAGACACGTCGATGAACAAAAGTTTGCTCTGTCCACTGGTTCTATTTTTTCATTACGGTTCTGTAATTAGACTACGCTAAGGGGGTCCTGTAACTAATACAAGCGCCGGGATTCAACCATCTTCATCGTAATACTGAGAGTCGCAGCAACAATAACGTACGTGCTCGAATTAATCGTACAAAATCACGTCTTCTTAGCATCGTCACCCTGGTTACATACGCTTATGACAGGGTAAAACAAATTGATCTCCTTTTGCATCTCGGTCCACAAACCGGCTCCCAGATGGTTTTACTCAGTACATCCACGCAGACTAAGTTAGATTCTTAAACCTTTAAAACAGAGAGGCTGCTAAGTGTATACCTGCTATAACATGCAAAACTCAGCATTCTGTTGCAACAGTGTCAGTAAGACTGACGGAATAAATACAGATCAGTTTAGATCTGAGGATGACCTGAGATACGTAGAAATACGTATTTGTACATAATAAGTAGAAATTAGTTGTGTTACGACAGATATTGATTTAATTTTTGTAAAGATTTTCTTATAATAAAACCAACAAGATGCACTAATTTCTAAAATTTACATTTGTGATAGAACTCTACACATTTCGGACAGTGTCTCTGTCCATCATCAGGAGTCTAGCACTGTACACACAGCAATAGGTATATGTCATACAGGTTATGCTGACTGCTTGCTAGCAAGTAGTCAGCATAACCTGTATGACATATACCTATTGCTGTGTGTACAGTGTTCTATGTAGAGTTCTAGTACAAAAATAAATTTGAGAAATTAATGCATTTCGTTGGTTTCATTATAAGACTAAATCACGATGCACGGTCCTCTGAATGTCAAATTTTGTAAAGATATTTCCATGTACAGTATTAATTGGTTGGTTCCTATTCTGGTGACTGATAAGTGTTTACTGAGAGGTAGAAACTGCATTTTTTAACTTTTGTTTATCTCAAATGCGGGCTAAGTGATTACTACTTCCTTATCCCTAGCAACGTCCATCTAACGATATAAAAGCGTGTATTTAAGCACTAAGAGAATTAAAGCTATAATACTGGTAATGTGTGTAGTTTATAGTATGTAAAAAGTTCTTAGAACAGTCTGTCGTAAAGATTAAGCAGCGGCTGATTTTGTTGAGAAAACTAAAATTACCTCTTCGGGATTCGACGTGGATACGAGCCGGGTAGAGTGCAATGAAGAACGAATCCCCTAACCTTCCAATTGTGGGATCGATTTGGTACCTGCGCATGCCCAATAACGGATGCTAATTTTACATCTGTGTTACTAGAAAGAACAGAAACCATTTAACGAATCGTTGGAAAATATTGATTTTGATGAGTGGTATACGTCTTGTGCGAGAAGCGGCCGGACAACGGTGAAGTATTGATTGTTCATGCAACTCGAGAACCAATCACAGTTCGCTTCACGTATTGATTCCTCACTCGTAACTCGAAATACTACCACGGGCGGCGCTGGTGATGCAATCTCGTAACTATCACCACCAGAGCTAGGAGATCGAAAATAGCAAGCGGGCAGCCATAACGGCAGTCAGATCGAATGTCACTGGTTACTAAATACGATCGGAAATGAAAGGATCACTCTGAGACAAGCAGCCATAAAACTCAATGCACACAGCACAGTTCAGCACCGGAAAAAAAAGGAAATTGTCCTAATTACTTCATAAGCCCGGAAACCTGTGAGCAGTTCCATGAACCGCGCATTTAGAACTGAACTAATTATCATCATCATCATCATCATCATCATGATACCTGCCACAGAAGTAGAATATATTGAACTCCCTACATACTTATCCATAATGATTTCTAACCTTATTTAGCAACTGTTAGTTCAAACTTAAGAAGCAATCATTGCAAATACGTATTTGAGTCTGCGCTACATTATTACTCAGACTACAGCTTACAAAAGACAGGCCGCATCCGAACATTCAGTTTCAAGTTGCAGCGACAATATCTGCATGGAAAGAAATTTAGTTTCTGATAATTTGGAAATACTGACGGTGCAGCGCAACATTTAACCATCTGTAGCCCGATGGTAACTACATGTGCTACCTGTCTAATATTATGAAACTCTAAACTTTTCCATTATTGATGCGCGTCGTAGAGGTGCTACAGTAACTGGGCAACATACTTTTTCCTTCAAGAACATTAACCTTTCAAAGCCTACTGGTTACGTGATGCACCGACAAGTTTAACATTCAACAACTGTACGCTCTGCCCACACTGTATTTATGTGTTTTGTATTTATCTGAGAACAAACAGCGAGTTGTGCCACTTACAGCATAAACGGATCAGTTTTTATAACCGAGATGAAAAGTGTTTATTGCGCGGTACGGACTGGGCCTTTAAATAAAGCAGTCTGCGCTTCGTCTTTAAAGGGTTAACAGTTTGAACTTTCTGATGGAGACGCGCTGTGTTCGCTCTAATGTAGAAGCCAAAGTTTGACATGGAATTTGGAAGAACAGAACTGCCGCCATGGTTAACACACTTTAACGCCGGACTGCTAGACAAAAGGCAGCAATCATCCGAAAGGTCAAGCGACAGGCCAGCTCAATAAAGTTTTTCCGTGGTTTTCCGTAGTCGTAGACCAAATGTTTAGTTAATACACACATTACATGCAGCACTGCATGCCTATCATTGCAGCCCTTCCAATATTACTTCTAAATTTCGTCACAAACAGCCGTCCCAGGGTTACCGAAACGTCAAGATGTAGACTTACAGGTATACAACTCAGCTGAATTCAAATTTCGGCATTAGTGTCGACTGTTGACAGTGCCTTAAATGGACTGTAGAAAGCCATAACTTCAGGCGGGCTAGCCAAAAAGCGCATGCAGCATTCGGTCACCGCAATAGTTGCAGTAATAAAATTTAACATACATAATATGTCTACAGAAAAAATAGTGCAACTCTACTGGCACACAAAATGTTTAGAAATTATAGCCTATCACTTTTTAGGCAGCACACAGTAAACAAATACTTCTTTTTGTTTTTTCGAGTTTACAAAGGCCTACTACTTTTGTCATGCGGCCGGTGCGTAAGGCTGAAAACCTTACCACCATCCTGGGCCATTGTCACGTAATCTGGGAAACTTAACTTCCTGGAACTCTCTGGGCACCTCGGGCCTGTAATGGGACTGATTTACCTTTCACTACTTTGTCATTTAACCGTAATTTCAGCGTAACTTGTCGTTTGTAAATAATGGCTTTCCAGTTAATTCGATCCCGCCACCCCCTCCCCCACTTTTCGATATATGTACACACACGTGCAGCCCTCAGGCGAGTCCTTAACGAACTGTGTGGCCTTCTGTGGGTTGAAGTCGGCCAGCCCTGACTGAAGCCAACATACGATCTTAGAGTGCTAATAACCTGCTGTAACACCCCGTGCGGATTAAAAACGCTCACAAGTACAGCAATGCGTCATGTGTTTGCTTATTTAGTGATGAGAATTCTTTGGGCATAATTATGAGTGAACGCTTATTGGAAAAACACAAAAATGGCTATGAAAAATTTAGGTTATGTCGTTGTTCAGACGTTGAGTCGCCGGCTTTAATTGCGTAGGTCTAGGCTCATTGCCGGGGTAGTGTATCTGGGATTATGGTCTGCAAAGTACCATGTGGATGGGCTTTTCTATGAGATCTTTGGTTTTACCATAACTGTTATCAAGTACATAAAAGGTCCAAGCACGTCCATCATCAGGGTCTGGTCCAGTAAGTTTATTTGAATTAGAATTTCCAATAAAATCTGTCCCACCCCAATCCTATAACGGCCAGCACAGCAGCTATAAAGAAATATTACGGAATTAGAAACAAATCTACGCGTAAAACGTCTGAAGGTAGAATACGTGAACTTGTTTCAAACATCTGCCAATGCCTGTGGGAAAACGCTAGAAAATACTTTCTTCGAATTTTTATATCGTGAACTTCAAGTAATTCATAGTTACAGTTACAGTTCCAAGTTACATCAGCACTTATTTATGTGGGTAACTCTGAAACCCCCAGATTGATTTAGGCGTTACGTGAACACGGTATATGACGTGCGATCATAGTGTAGAGGTCAGTCCGCCTATCTGCCCGTCAAAATTTTTCATCTTGCGAAGCACTTAACGGATTTCAATAAAATTTGATATGGAAAGTTTACACTAAAACTTATCAGACAAATTTAATTTTAGCCTTATCGGTTCACTGTACACGAAGGTCAAATCGATTTTTATTAAATAACAAACTACGGTACCTAATTTAAAATAGCACAGAAACCGAAAGGGGCTGCTGAGGGGAAAAATATAGCACGTCCGTAAGACTTTAAAAATGTCGAATGAAGAAGGTGGAAGGCCGTCAGGGTTTTGTAACTGAAGTTATTTAGAGACTGAAAGTAGAACTGCCTAATAAATAGCTTCAGTGCTCTTGTGCTCAGAGCCAAATATTGTTACAATCATCGAGTAAAGGAAAAAAGGAAATTATTGAGGCATTTGGCAAGGCTGGAAAAGAAAACATTTCGATGGGGAAATCTGAAGGTATGAGACCACATCGAAGACCTATAAAAGGGTAGAGAGTAATATTAAAATTATTCTGAAGAAATAGGTTCGGTGTAATTCTTGTAAATAACCAACTTGACGCACAATTTTTCATTTATGTTTATTTCTATTCTCTACATGTTTCGGGCAGCCGTGTGCCCATCATCAGGAGAATTATTGTATCAATGCGACATCTGGTTTGTGTCACTGTGCAAACGACCGTCTGGTAAACCTGCATACCAGACGGTCATCTGCACAGAGTGACATAAACCAGATGTCGCATTGATACAATAATTCTCGTGATGATGGGCACATGGCTGCCCGAAATATGTAAAAATCAGTCCCATTACAGGTACGGAAGGGCCCAGAGGGCTCCAGGAAGTTAAGGTTCTCAGATTTCGTGACAACGGCATAGAATGGTGGTAGGTTGTCAGCCCTACGCACCGGCCGCCTTTACCCCCAGGAAATACTCCCGGTACTCATTTCTGTTAGAGGCTGAGTCGACCCCAGGGCCATAGTGCGATCGGAAGGATTTTTATGTCAATGAAAAATTCACTGACACCAACTGGAATCGAACCAGCAACCTTCCGATTTGTAGCACAGCATCTCAACCACTGTCCTACCGCGGTCCACCTGCCCGAAACATGTAGAGAATAGAAATAAACATAAATGAAAAATTGTGCGTCAAGTTGGTTATTTACAAGGATCATACCAGGACGCACGGTCAACAAAACATAAAAATGTATTGGGTGTAAGTTGGATTCATCTGGCTGAGGACAGCGGCCAGAGACGAGCTGATGTGAAGAGGGGTACAAGACTTTGGGTTCAATAAAATGCGCGGAATTTCTCAAGTAGCTTAAAAAATACTAGCGCTTCTAGTGAAGGATTCCGAACCATGGAGTTAGTGACATAAATTTAGAGAAAGACAGAATTAATCCCATATTACTTTACATTGTTCGTGCCGTGCATCATGACATACTATAACTTTGGTAACACCAACACATGCACGTTTCTCCGATCCCTATGTTCTTTCTTTTAGTAAGCACCTACATGAATATTGTGGGCCCGGTAGCTCAGTCGGTATAGCGACTGACTACGGGCTGGACGGTCCGGGATCGAATCCCGGTGATGACGAGGTTTTCCGCCCTTCCAGACCGGCCCTGGGGCCTACCCAGCCTCTTGTGCAATGGGTACCGGGTCTTTCCCGGGAGTAAAGTGCGGCCGGGGCGAGTCGCTGACCACTCACCCCTTCTAGTGCCGCGGTCATGAAGAGTGGAGCTATACCTCTACCCACCCTCTGGGCCACACCGGGCCTGTAACGGGATCATTTTACCTTTACCTACATAAATATTGCACTTGATTTCATTACCTTATTTTATTGTTGTATGTTTCAATGGAATTTTGTTGTAAGCTCCCTGAAGATGGCAACAGTTCCAAAGCATATAGGAGCTAAGTAATACAAAGAACGCACAGATTTTAGAATTGTGCAATTGTTGGTGTTACCAAAGTTTTAACAGAACTAATCCCACATGTTTTGACAATTCTTCAATAATCAAAATTTAAGAACCTACGATTAGCCATATAGAAGTCTTGTTTGCTGGATACATGAAGTAGCATACGGCAGTTTACATCTTGTAAGTAAAACATTCTACGTACTCCGTTCTTAAGCAAATTCCGAATCCGTGTAGCTACATAAGGAGAAAATGTGCAAAATTGAGAATATAAGAACTCACTTGTTTGCTTATTGTGGTTTAGTTTACGACTGTCCGTAAACCATTATTATTATTATTATTATTATTATCGTCATCATCATCTCCTTTATGCAGGGTATTGATATTTATATTGCTAAGAAAAAAATATGTCCCTAGGGAATACAGTGTTGCAGCTATTCTGTTGTTACTATTCAAACTATTCATGGTGCTTATATCGTTAGTTCCAGTGTTGAATCTATTGTACTTTTACATTGGTACTTTCCGAAGTATGTGTGCAGTGTCCAATATGGCTGTTTTCTGTAGTTCCTTGACTTCATGATTTCCTGGTATGTTGTTCACGTATTTTCTGAATTACTTTGAAATAGTCCCAGTCGCCCCTATTATTACTGGAATCACCTTTGTTTTCACATTCCACATGCACCGTATTTCTGTTTTAAGGTCTTTATATTTTAGAATCTTGTCGGCTTCTTTTTTAATCACATTTCTGTCTCCTGAGATTGCAACGCCTATTAACATACATGTTCCCTTTTCATTATCACGGATTATAATGTCTGGTTTGTTGTTGGGGATAGTTCTGTCAGTTTGTACTTGTTGATTCCACAATATGGTTACCT
>Ga0123357_10012555_pt1 | contig 10930 bp, 7 predicted proteins | sample TergutEmb28metaG_FD_89873 | JGI IMG/M metagenome (GOLD analysis project Ga0123357, IMG submission 89873) | Embiratermes neotenicus P4 segment gut microbial communities from Petit-Saut dam, French Guiana - Emb289 P4 | ecosystem: Host-associated > Arthropoda: Insects > Digestive system > Gut ... | reverse complement strand
GTCTGGGTCGTCCTCTACCTCTTCTTCCTTCTAATTTTCCTTCAAAAATCTTCTTTACACACCTGGTCCCATTCATTCTACTTACATGTCCAAGCCACTCTAATCTTCGAATCTTTATTATGGCCACAATATCTTGGGATTTATATTTGGTTCTCAATTCTTCATTAGTTTTAATTCTCCACTGTCCATTCTCCTTTGTCGGTCCATATATTTTCCGCATTATCTTTCTCTCCCATGTCATTAACATTTTTTCAGTTCTACTTGCCAGTGTCCATGTCTCTGCTCTGTATGTCACAGCTGGTCTTATGATCGTTTTATAGAGACGAATTTTAATTCACTGGGATATAGATACTGGATAAGCTACACTTAAACCATTTCTCACTAGATGACAATGACACACTTTATGTCTTATTATGAAAACACACACAAGATTCATTAAAAAATCCAACTAAAGTATCAGCATTGAAATATTAAAGGGTAAACAGACATGTGTCATTTTGTTGCTTGTATGTTTCTTCATGGTTTTGTTTAAATTAAGAAACTTTTTCAAATGTAATTCAAATTTCATTTTGTCAATGCATGAAAGTTCTGTTCTTCTGAATTAACTATGCCATGCTGCTTTCCTTACAGGAAATGCCAGTAACAATGAACTTTGGCTATCAACACAGTGTCAGCAGGAAATCTGGAATAACTGCGGAAGTGCGTCAGTGTGTTGAATTTCTGGAATGGCAGAGTAAAAATGATGGCTTCAGGGAAAGACAAGGAAAATACATAAGTCTGAGTTAAAAGCACAACAACAGTATAGTTTCTTCACTCATTTACCTGCTGAAATGTATGAACCAGTCTGTAACATTTGTTACAAATATTTTACATTTTTATTTGTTTAAATTTAATTATCAATACTAAGCAAATATTTCATGATAAAATATTAACAATATGAAATTTTAATAGCCGTATTGGTGGGGGAAAGGTATAAACAAACTAACATAAATTTGTGTTATAAGGTAAAGGTAAATATTCACCCTATAACAGGCCTCGAAGGCCCAGAGATGGATTAGAGGTATAGTTCTACTGTTTCTTTAACCTCACAGCTAGATGGGTGTGGGTGGCCAATGCTACACTCTGGCCGCTTTACCCCCGGGAAAAACCCAGTACCCATTGTATAGGAGGCTGGGTGGGCCCTAGGGCCAGTCTGGACGGGTGAGGAAAATCCCGCCTCTACAGGGATTCGATCCCTGGACCGTCCAGCCTGTAGCGAGTCGTTATACCGACTGCGCTATCCCGGCCCACTAATTTGTGTTATATATATATTTGTAAGGATGATAAAGTTGTGCATGCCAGTGCATAGGAAGGATTTGTAATAGCAGTGTCAAACCTGCCTATTTTAGTACAAAAACTGAGATATAAATTTATTTGGTTAGTTTCCCAGTCATTGAGTGAAGCCTTATGGAGAACAGAGTATATGTATGAACCAGCACATGCGTGTTTTACCTCATTTCATTAACGGAATACAATGGTATCAATGTTGACATTGTCACTATTGTAATCCTATCTGTACTAGTTTATATATGAAACCCTATGCTGTATCAACACAATACCATGCTCCTTATCTGACATAAGTGTGACCAAGTTAGGCAGTGACACAGTCACAACAAAATTCTTTTAATAGTGATAAGATCAGTCAACCACTTGACCTGTTTATTGCAAGCCAAATCTTTTGTTGAAACAGGTGCAGAAAGTTCCAAGAATGGCATATAAATAAAGAAGCTTCATTTTCTCAGGATGTAGTTTCATCTTCTCCTAACACCATTAGGGTAGACAGTTGACAAGTGAGCTATACAGAATTTCAAATTACTTTATTGGAAGGAAAAAATCTTGGGTAAATGTGAGTAAAATGATGAATTAAGATAAGCTCTTAATATAATTATAATAGTATTTATAAGGAGTTTGAATATGCTACTCAATGCTACTCAAATATGAGAAAAAGAGAAGTGCATAAAATTTTGTTGGTCAAACCTGCACAAAAAGACGAATTTGAAATGGTGTATTAAAATTTATGTTAAGAAAACAGTCACTTATGTGGGATTTGGCAGTTTATAGGAAGGTTTTTGTTAGTTATTTTGGACCTACCATTTCTGAAACAGAAAATCAGCTAGCTGGTTGGTCATTGTGTGAATCAGTCATGAAGGAAGAGTGTAGGGGTATGGGTGGATGAATGTGTGTGTAAACCAGCAAGTGAGCGATTTTTTTAGTTAGTTGAGGCTTCATATCTATAGATACAAATGTACAGTGAGAAATAACAAGCTCTCTTCTTGAACAGACCCTTGCAAGATAGAACAAGACCACATAGGTGACAGTGCTGCCATGTGTACCTGTAGGAGATTTAATGAATTAGTTGCTTCAGCTATTGAAGTATGGTCCACATATTTCTGTTATATCTATGATTACACATAACATTTCACACGAGTCCATAAACAAGATGCAAAAAATATCAGTCTGCAAAGTCCAGGTTCTATAGGTGATTAAAATGGACATCAGTAAATGTGCATTTTGAGAGCTGCCTGCATGACATTAATGAACAAGTTTGTCTGAATTTTAAAATTATTGACAGTAGTCGCAAACTGTGGACTTTCTGCGTGCATGTCAAAATTTAAATATGTGGGAATTAAAATAACAATACAAATAAAATTTTAGTTAAAAATAAATGAGAATCTGCTCACAATATGCTTATTACTAGTCAGAAACTGCTCTTTTCCAAATTACTAATGTCCAATTTGTGTGTGTGTGTGTGTACATGCTTCATCTTCACCTCATTTGGGGGGGGGGGGGTAAAATTCATCCCGTTGTGGTATATCACATCAAAATTGACATAAGTGCTGCTGTCAACCAGAACAAGTTTTATTAGTTTTGTCTCTACATGCTTCATATTGTACTTTTAATTTACCCCGTGTTGCTCGGATGGTTAAATCATGGAGGTAGAGATGGGTGGAACAAGTGATAAGCATGGAAACAATTCAAAATACATGCAAGATTTTGGGTAAAAACCCTCAGTGTAAGAAAAAACTTTTGATACTTATGCATTAACAGAAGTATAATATTAAACAATATATTACATTTAAAAAGTGTTAAAATTATGGAGCAAACTCAGGTGCTTCAAATGCCTACAGATTAGTAGTCAACAGATTAGTAAACCTTTTGGTTCCATTAGAGTGGGAAATTGTTTCATCGAGTAACAGAGAAAACCTTGCACCACATAATTGGTTATAGTAATTTGTTGTGATTATAGTGCCATCTCTTTCTAAGTGGAAAAAGCTTAAATTATTGTTATTCAAGGCAATATGGAAATACAGTATAGTAACTAAGATATGTGTTTGATGTTGAGAATGATGTGATGTACATACTTGTAAAACTGCTTATGGGACATAAATCCCAGTGTAAAAAACAAATTTATGGCAGAGGAGTTGTTAATGGAAAGGTAAATGGGTGTCATGTTTTGTGAAGTTCAGTAATAGTAAGCTGTGTTTGTGCAGAACTGTGAAGAAGATGTGGAGTACCTGTATCTTTGCTCTAAGTATTCTGACAACAGTATCAGGTCTTGACAATGGGCTAGCCCTTACACCACCAATGGGATGGTTGGCCTGGGAGAGATATCGCTGTTTAGTTGACTGTGTGGCATTCCCTGATGAATGTGTCAGGTAAACCTCTTCCAGTATCATAATAAGGGTCATACATGTTATGCCAAATTTTGTTTAAAACATTTCAGTTGCTGCAGTCACTGATCATAAGTGATACATCAGCAGTCCCTGAAACTTTGGTCTTCTGTCCAAAATTGACAGTGCTGGTCATTTGATAAGATTTTAGTGCATTTCACTAATAATAGGCACTCCTTATTGAATATGATGACATTATTAGGAAATAATGTATTGAATGAGACTGCATTCACAAAAATTATTTATGCACAGACAATATAAAGGTAAGGAAACTTGGAAAATATTTTACCTGTAAACAAGATGTGAGCAAACCTGGAATGATTTTGTAAAAAGTATAATATGACAAGTCACTTTTGTTGTCTTAAATTTAAAATACTGCTATTCTAATTGCATACATATATTAGAAATAGCTGCCACATTCATAAATTTTTATGGAAATAATTTTCAAAATATTCTTCTGGTATTTCCATTTTGGATCCCTTGTCTCTGAATGATTAAAGACATCATCTGATGGATAGTCCTACTTGTAGTTTTAGGGATATGAAAAAGTTGTGTAAGGCCAAATCAATCGAGCATTATGGATATTCTAATATTGATATTTGTTTTCTGGAAAAATATTGTTCTACCAAAACATCTATGAACGAAAGAGTTTTATAATTATGCAAAATATACTTCTTCGACAAAAAATGTGGTGCCATACAGCTCACCTATTTTGTTTTGGACAAAAACATTTGTAATTATAAAGGAAATAATGTCTTCTGGGTACATGATGTCATGTAGTCTTGTAAAAATTTACCAGTATGTTAGACAAACTTACTGCTTTTATATGCAAGGTAAAGAATATCACTTTGCACTGAAGATGGAAGTAGTAAGTTCCTCCAAAACGTTAGTAAATGCTACATTACATGGTGACACAACTCAGATGACAGTAACCTTCGTAATCAGTACCTTCAGAGCTTAAAATCTTGCATTGGAACTGATACTTCCCATTGTACATATAAAGCAGACCAGCCCAATTTTAACAGTGCAATTTGACATATGTGTCTTCCTCCCCCCCCACCCGTACCCCTCCGTTGTTTTCACAGTGTCTAGACTTTTCATTGATGACTCTAGTGTTTCAGTTTTTTGCTTTGAGAGTTACACAGATGTCAAATTTTCTCTCCTAATTATTCATGTGAGAATCTATTCTTAAAAAAGCAGGTAGTAATGCAAGGCAATTTATCCTCTACAACGTAAATTTAAGACATAAACTACAAGTTAAATTGTATGCATAAATGTCAGGCTTCTACATATGCATATCTCCTACATCATCGAAGGTTCAAAGAGAATTAATTACTACTAATGGCATAAATTATGCACAACTTAGAACTATATTGAAAATAATCTCTAAAAGAAACTGGAATAGATTGATGAAACAAAATATAAAATTATGTCATAGGAAGGTTTTAACATACCAACTTAAAACAAAATGATATTCATCTAGGAAAAATGTAGACTTTCTTTCGCAAAATTCGGTCATATCTGTCAATTTCAAAGAAAAACATGCAGAAAAATGGGTGAACACAAATGTCTTTGTTTTATGTTACCAAAATTGACAAGAGGAGTTTTACAATTTCATAATCAAAAAGGGAGAACAACAGATCCAAAGGATAATAGTCAGGTTTGCCCCTGATAGCATAGTGGGTATAGCTACTAGGCTTTGGGCTGGACGGTTCGGGGTTCAAATTCAGGCAGAGGCAAGAGATTTTATCTTCTGCAAAATGTCCACACTGGCTCTGGGGTCCCTTAAACTGTCTATTTAATAGGTCCTGTGTTTCTTTTCTGGGAGTAAAGAGTCCGGAGAAGTAATGTTAACCTCTCAACTCAAACTAGTGCCGAGGTTAAGAATGAGCGGAAGTGTACATCTAGTCCCTCTCTGTGCCTGTACTTTCTTTTTAACTCATACTTTAGCAATACGTTCAGTTGTAACAGTTTCTTCATGGTGAATAGTGAACAACTCTTCCGCCGTACTGCTGATCTGCTGGTGTCAGAGGGCTATGCAGATGTTGGGTATGAGTACATCATTATTGATGACTGCTGGCTGGCACATGAGCGTGACAATGAAGGTCGGCTTCAACCTGACCCACAACGTTTTCCAAATGGCATCAAGGCCCTGGCTGACTATGTAAGTTGAACTACCAAATATTTTAACAGAGAGCTCGAATTGGAAAACTGTCATAAACAGAATGGTAAAGCTGTAACTTAGGAATGGTTGTAATGTTTGCCCCCAAACTGGAACGCCATCTCGATGTGTTCCAGCGAAATTCGATCAATACTTTGTTATAAACACTACATATAGTTAAATGGAACAAGTGACAACCTGATTCAGAAAGACAGATGCTAATTAAAAAAAAGAAATTGTCTTTGGTTTAATATAACTTTCCCAAATATGTGAAAGACATTTTAAATTATTTGCAGAAATTCAACAAGTGTTTTCCATATTATCTTCAAAATACCTTCCTGCTAATTAAAAATTCTTCCAGCTCATACAAAAAGACTTCCTATACTAGGTGAAAATCTTCACCTGTAATGTAATACAACATTTATTTGTGATATAATTGCATTTTAAAATTAACAAGTTGACCAAAATCCAAAAACATTGATAATTAAAGTAATTATTGTAGTCTTTGAGCTTGGAAATATACTTCATGTAATATATAAAATCCCTACGTAATTGTATAACAAGGTCTGTCCAGCTCTGCAGGATATACACATTTACAATGCCTAGCTAGACTGCAAATGGTGTGCTGCGTGACGTAATACAAACTTTACCAAGCCATTATGTACTTTCAAAATTTCATACGATGTTATGGTACATGCGTGAATATAATAGCATTTATTCATTGACCCGCATTCCACAAATTCCGATAATGTTACAGAAAACCATAGGATATGGAACTGATCAATGTAATGTGGTTATTTGCTCATAAGAAGCATACGTTTGGCTACATAATGAAATAAAATAATAAATTTATTTTTATTAACTATAAATAAGATAAATTATATGAAGAATATAAGATACTCTTTCTTATAAATTATTATGTAATTATAAAAAATTCATAAAAGTATCAAAGGACCAATATCTTCAGTTCACATTAAAATATCCGTCTAGTAAGCAAAGTGATCTTATGAGTATACATTGTTTTAAAGCTGGTCTAATTGTTTCAGTTCATTAGATAAAATCTTCAGGCTGTGTGGAAAATGATTAAAAACTTTAATTCCAAAATACTAGGCTCCGTTTTGAAATGTGGTTAATTTTGATATAGGAGAGTGTAAATCAGTACCGTGTCTGGTATTAGTTACAATTAATATCAGAATTTTGTTTATATAATTCTTTATTCCTGACTACAAATAATAAAAGGGAAAATATGTATTGTGATTTAAGGGGGAGAATATTTAGTTTCTTAAATAATGTAGGACATTAACCTCTATTTCTTGAATTCCTAATAATTTGCATTATTCTTTTTCATATCTTAAAGATATTATCATAATAGGATGCATTAGACCAGAAAATTATACCATTAGTCAAAATGGAATGAACTTTACATGAATCAGTCATTCTTAATATTTCATTTATGGCCTAATAAAGTACAGCCCTGCCAGGGTCAATTTTGACAGAACTCATAAGCACTGGCTATATTTTATCCAAATCGGAAGATAAAGACAGGAATTACAGGCATAAATTAATTTACGCAAGTAAAGTATATCGTTCACTGATCCGAATTTCACGAAATCAAAAGCTGCTTAACGGCACTGTGCGAATATCTTCTACCCTGAATTTTATCCAATTCTGAAGAAAAATGCAGAAATAAGGGCAACATTTTATTCACGCCCATAAGTAATGTATGGCTTTTGACCAAAAAACTTTCACGAAATTCACAATTCCTCAGTGGCATTAAGTGGAGATATTCTGTACCACATGGCACTCACATCGATCAAGAAGTCACATCATATCATATCATATCATATCATATCATATCATATCATATCATATCATATCATATCATATCATATCATATCATATCATATCACATCATATCATATCATATCATATCACATCACATCATATCATATCATATATCATTTATTTTCCTTCTGTAGATCTGTGCAGGATTACATAATCCATATGGATATGGAAATCGTCATATTTGTTGGGATTTATGGGTGACATCAACACAAGTGTGTACAACAATCACATGGTAATTAAAATAATAAATATAATAAAATAGGACAGTATGAATTGTTTAGTGTAATAAAATGTAATAAGGATAAAAATAAAAATTGAGGTAAAATAAATATAAGATACAAATAAAAATGAAGATATTGGGGTAAGTTAGAAGCAATTAGAGGCACTCTTTAAGTAAGAAATTATCCTTCGTTACAGATAGTGGTTGGATATATACAAACATATTTATAATACAGACTTGTGTGGGAAATACTGGTAGAAAGTGATGCACACCCTTAAGTAAGGTATGTTTTTCAGTGAACTGAATTTCAGGAAACTTAAACCAGCTGGATAGCTTTTTAAAGAACTCCGATGCAGAATTCTACAAAAATCCGACAGACTTTTCAGTCATTAATACTAGGTCAGACGTGGACAGACAGACAACCAGACATGCTCTCCACAGAAGGCATTCCTTATTTTAGTTTGTAGGGTGCGCCTAAAGACTTTTTCCCATTATTTCAAATTCACGAACTTTCGGATTATTTAAAATGCAATCTAATATGCAAAAAACATTCCTATAAAACTAAAAATCATGTGCTTTCCTATTACATAAGGAGTCCAAATTTGAAAATTTATCTGAAAAATCTGTAAAACAATACATGGAAAATTTAAAATATTTTTAAATTTCATGTCTAATAAGACAGAGCTGTTCAAATTTCTATTAGCTGTCCCTGCAGGGGAAGAAGTTTCGACAGTGACTCCATATTTTCAGATCTTATATAACCAATTACACATAATAAGAGATAAATGAGTATCATAAAGGACTTAACAACAAACTTGAACTGGAATTTTATCATAATGAAAAGTGTATAAAAATTCACTTTGGCTGTACATTTCTTGTTACAGATTCATTCTCTAGGATTGAAATTTGGTATCTATGAAGATTTTGGGAACTTCACATGTGCAGGTTACCCTGGAGTGGTGGGACACATGGAAACAGATGCACAGACATTTGCTGATTGGGAGGTTGATTATGTGAAATTAGATGGCTGCTATTCCGAACCTGCAGACATGGATACAGGTCTGCAAATTTACAGCATTGCTATGTGCATTTTCTGCTACTAAAATTGTATTGATTCCTCAGATTCAGAAACTTGATGACACCAATTTTTGTGAAGGTGTAAAGCTTTATAGCCAGGAGTTATGTTAGTGTCTCACAGGGAGAGTTTTATCAGAACAGTACAACCTGCCAGAAATTTGGGTTCCAAAAGAGCATGTGTCATAAGAAACCGTTTGTTGTAAGAGTTGCAGTTGATATGATGGGTTCTGAAATATCAAAGTTTATGTAGATTCTTCATTATTTCTCACTTATTTTTTCTTTCCATCCAGCTCTTTTCTTTTATAATTAAAGTCTTTTACAGTGCCAGAAGACACATAAATTACATCCTCCATCAAAATGTCCTAGTATTGCATCCATTTTGAAATTCTATGTGAGCACCTTAACAATAATATTAAAGATAAGAAGTTTGAATTGTGCGTTGGCATGTCCTTTCACAAAAGAAACCAAGAAATTTCACAAAATTCAAATTGTATCAACTAATTGTGCTCACATATTTGTTTGAATGATATGTGTGTGCATGCGCGCGCGTGCACACACACACATACACACTTATATGCATATATACATATATACATACACACACACAAACACACATATGAGTTCTGTCACAATGGCGTGGTACACCCTCAGGTTGCAGTGGGAAGGCACACCCCCTGGATATGGAGGAGACCTGTGAGTGCTGAGCATGCAGTGGTGGACAGTCAACAATTGGTGGTCCTCCACCTGAGGGTTGGGCGAAGATCTAACAACACCTTACCACAAAAAAATTAACATGTTATGACATGACTTACAAAGTCTTGTACTTGGACAGCTTCTCCATTTTACCTGATCTGTATTGTTAGATATAACTTCCCATTGCCATTCTAATTTGTTGTCACTCAGGCTTCATGCACTTCAGTTCAATAAATTGCAGTTAATTTTTGGTTTTTACTAACCTCTTTTAAAGAAGGTACCGGGAAATTTCAGTGCAATGTATTGTAGTTAATATAATGTTTTTATTCGTCATAATGACAGGAGATGATAGGAATTTTTATTTAGCACATATTTTGTTCATTTCAAGTCTCTCTCTCTCTCTCTCTCTCTCTCTCTCTCTTGCTATTGAGGATTATGATCTTGGACGGATGATGATGATGATGATGATGATAATAATAATAATAATAATAATAATAATTACTGTATGTTTCATGCTGTAACATGCTTCACAATAAAAACCACACAGGTTCAGTTATGGTGAAATTTGAGGTCAAAATCCCCTATTTTTATTCTGTCACCAAAAACACTCTGTAAGAAACATGTAGAACTGTTTTCTGTGTGAGCTGTTACAATATTTTGCTGAAAAAGAAGGGCAAAGGTTTCCTTGTAATTGAACATTTGTTCAAAAGATGGTGACAGAATATGTAAATATACCACTGTGAATTTATGAGCTCAGGAACAAGAAGTAGACCCAATAACCCAAGATTACTCATAGCATACCATGCACCAACTTTAAGGCCATGTAATGGAAATTCATGCATTAACAGAGGATTTTGTGTAGAACAGTAACTGTTTTTTCTGGGAGTTCATACATTCTTTGAAATAAAACTATTTTCCATCACTACACTCAAAGACTCTTGGGTTTTTTTCTCCAGCATGTATCTCAAGAGGGTACCAGGTCACAAAATTGACATTTTGTAAGTACAGTATGTAGCATAAGTATCACACAGGAATATGTGAACCTCCAATGTTTACTGATGGTGGCTAATGATGCTTACAGACCAGGTAACGTTTATTTGTGCCACTGAGTGTGTTGTTTTACATGATAAGAAAGCCAGCAGGCAGTGACAACATGAGTCAAATAAAATAAGGATACTGTGTGTGTGTGTGTGTGTGTGTGTGTGTGTGTGTGTGTGTGTGTGT
>Ga0123357_10012554_pt1 | contig 10931 bp, 4 predicted proteins | sample TergutEmb28metaG_FD_89873 | JGI IMG/M metagenome (GOLD analysis project Ga0123357, IMG submission 89873) | Embiratermes neotenicus P4 segment gut microbial communities from Petit-Saut dam, French Guiana - Emb289 P4 | ecosystem: Host-associated > Arthropoda: Insects > Digestive system > Gut ... | reverse complement strand
GCATGTTGTAGTGGATGAGGCCGAGGCCGCCGTTGAGGGCCATGGCGATGGCCATGCGCGATTCGGTGACGGTGTCCATGTCGGACGAGATGATTGGGATGGTGAGGCGCAACGTGTCGGAGATCGAGGTGGCGAGGTCGGCGTCGCGCGGGAGGATTTCGGAATAGCGCGTGGCGAGGGAAACGTCGTCGAAGGTGAGCGCGGTGGGGCGGTTGGCGTGGAAAAAGGCGTCGGCGGGGAGGTAGAAGTCGGCGTCGGTGGAATTTTCGATTGGGCGCTGCCGCGCCGGTGTGGTGGCGGCGGGGCGGCGGGCGGTGGATTTGGCGGCGGCGGTGTTGGCGGGCTTGGTCATGGTTGCCGTGAACGAAATAGCGGGGGGGAGGGAAAGCGCAAGGGGAGATTTTTGGCCGCGGAAAATCATCCGGATGCGAAAAATTTTTGTCTTCCCTTTCGCAAATTCAAAAACTATAATTACATGCAGATTGCTGGGCCATGGGCAGCAATCTGCATGTAGGATTATGGTTTTTGGTTTTTTGGCATTTTCCTTTTTCCTGTGTGGCAAGGGTGAAACCGAAGGGAAGAATCTTGCTCGCGCGAATGCGCGAACGCGAATGGTGTTGCACAAGTGCGCTTCGTTATTTCTCTTTTTTTTCCTTTTTCTCGTCATCTGAAACACCCGTCCAAATCATGAAACACCTGAAAACCGCCGCCATCATGCTCTGCCTCGCCATCGGTCTCGCCGCGACTGCCGCGCGCGCCGCCGATTCGATTGGTTACTTCGACACCATCAAAAACGACCCCGATGTCGTCGCGGGGAAAACTTACTTCTTGCGCCATAACTTGATGTTCGAGGGCGCCTCCTGGACCGCCACGAATTACTGGCGCGGCACGTTGCTGCCCATCAACACCAAGGTCAGCGTCGACGCGCTCGGCGCCAAATCGATGCTCATCAAATGGGACGGCGGCTCGCTGACAATTGAGAACAACAACTACACCAAAATCACCATGCTCGCGCTCGCCAAGCGCATGCTCGCGCCCAATCCCGTGCCGATTGAAAAATTCGGCGACGCGATGGCCAGGAACATCACCGGCGGCTCGTTGCAGAAGGGCATGACGCGCGAGCAAGTCATCATGACGCGCGGCTATCCGCCGGCGCACAAGACGCCGAGCATCGACGCCGACAACGCCAAGTGGACTTACTGGTCGAGCAAATTTGTCACCGAGGCGGTGACGATTTCCGGCGGCAAACTCGTGGACGGGCGCAACGTCGTGCAGTAACAAACGCGAGCGCGCGCGGCGCAGATCGCGCCCGCGCGTCACATGCCCGCATGACCGCATGAAAATCCCCGTCCATATCGTTTCGACTCTTCTTGCTTTTCTCGCCCCGCGCGCGCTCGCGTCAAGCACCCCCGATGTCGCCATCGCCGAACCCGCGCGCTGGGTCGAGCCTCTCGCGCAACCCGCGCTGCCCGACACTCCAGAAACCGACAAGACTTACGGCTTCGATTACCTGCTCGTCGACCAGCAAATCAACGTCCGCGAACAGACCATCTACGGGCGCGTGATTTACCGCATCACCAACGCCGCCTCGCTCCAGCAAGGCGCCCGCGTCTCGTGGGATTACGATCCGGCCTACAGCGCGCTGACCGTGCATCACATCCGCGTCATCCGCGACGGCGTCACGCAGGAACGCCTCTCGCCCGCCCTCCTCCAAACCATCCAGCAAGAGCGCGACTCCGAACGCCACCTCTACGACGGACGCCTCACGACCTTCGCGCTCCTCGACGACATCCGCGTGGGCGACATTATCGATTACTCGACCACGACCAAAGGCTGGAATCCTGTTTTCGGCGGCAAGTTCCTCTATCAATATCCGCTGGGCTTCGGCGCGCCCCTTCGCCGCCAACGCATCCGCATCATCGCACCCGAAAACCGCCCGTTTGCCATTCGCACGCGAGGCCCGTCGCCGCCCGTCGAATTTCAGAAACAACGCCAAGACCACGACGACGGAGACGTCCGTGATAATAACACCAACAGCGCCGACACCGACCTCGTTTACACTTGGGAAAGCGCCAACCGCCCCGCCCTCAGCGGCGAATCCGGCGCGCCCGGCTGGTATGCGCAATACCCCTACCTGCAAATCAGCGAATACCCCGCGTGGAGCGACGTCGTTCGCTGGGGCGTGACGCTCTACGAACTCCCGCAACCCCTCCCCGAAACCATCCGCGCCAAGGCCGCCGAAATCACCAAAGGCAAAACCACCGACTCCGAAAAAACCACCGCCCTGCTCGATTTCACGCAGCAGGAAATCCGCTACCTCGGCATCGAACTCGGCGCCGGCTCCCACCGCCCCACCGCGCCCGACGTGGTGCTCGCGCGCCGCTTCGGCGACTGCAAGGACAAGACGCTCCTCTTCTGCGCGCTCATGCGCGCCGCCGGCCTCGACGCCTGGCCCGCGCTCGTCAACACAACCGAGACCCGCGCGCTCGAAAACCGCCTCCCCTCGCCCGACCTCTTCGACCACGTCATCGCCTGCGTGCCAAACACAACCGCCACCGGCCTCAACGCCACATATTACGTCGACCCCACGCTCTCCGACCAAGCCGGCGCCCTCCCCGTGCGCGCCATCCCCGATTACCAACGCGCCCTCGTCTTCCGCCCAGGCAACACCGCCGGCCTGTCCACGATCACCATTCCCGACGCCGCCCGCTCGAGCGTGCGCGCCGAGGAAACCTACACCGACGCCGGCTTCGACAACCCCGCGACCCTGCGCGTCGCAATCACCTACGCCGGCCTCTGCGCCGACGCCACTCGCGCCTACATCCGCCAAACCTCGCGCGAAGAAATGGAAAAATACTACCTCAACACCTACGCCCCGTTATTCCCCGGCATCACCACCGCCGCCCCCGTCACATGGCTTGAAGACACCGCGCGCAACACCCTCACCGTTGAAGCCGCCTACCAAATAGCCGGCCTCTGGAAACACCCCGACGGACAGACGACCGACTGGAACGCGGAATTTATTCCCAAACTGGTCCTCGACTGCACCACGCTCCCCGACACCCCCATCCGCAAAACGCCCCTCTCCACCGGCAGCCCGCTCCGCATCGAAGTCGAGACCCGCGTCAACCTGCACCAAGACTGGCAAGTCGCGACCGCCGCCAGGCAATACGAAAGCCCCGGTTTTCGCGGCACATTTGAGAAACAACTTTCCACCCCGCGCCTCCTGCTCCTGCGCTCCTCGTGGGAACGGCTCGACGACAACGTGCCCGCCTCCGACATGGCGAAACACATTGGCGCCCTGAAAAATTTTCGCGACGCGCTCGGCATCACCCTGACCTACCGCGCCGCCGCCCCCGCACCCGCGAACGCCGCCGCCGCGCCCGCGACTGCCGCGACCGCCGAGCGCCCCCTGCGCACAAGCTGGCTGCTGGTGCTCGTGACGCTGCTCACCGCCGGCGCCTGCGCCTACGCGGGCAAGCTCCTCTACCGCGTCCCCGCGCTCCCCCCGCCGCTGCCGCCGCCGCCGCGCAGCTCGAGCCTCCTGCCCCTGCCGGACGCGGAGCCGCGCGGAGCGGAACTCATGGGCTTGGGCGGCTGGCTCATCCTTGTCGGCATAGGCGTGTGCCTGCGACCGCTGTGGATGTTGAAAGTCATCCTGACCAGCGGCACGCTGCGCTTTTTCAACCAGGATTTTTGGGAGGCGCTCACGCTGCCCGGCAACCCAGCCTACCAGCCCATGTGGGCGCTTGTTCTCCTCAGCGAGCATGTGATGAACGTGCTGCTCCTGTCGCTCAACATACTCCTGGTAATTCTGTTTTTCAAAAAGAAGCGCTGTTTCCCCGCGGTGTTCATCGCGCTGTTTGCCGTGGCGCTCTTCTCGCAACTGGCGGACCATTTTGTGCTGCTGAACCTGGTGCAGTTTCATCGCTCTCCTGAAAAAACCGTCATGAGCGTCGTGGCGATTTTTCAAACCGTGATCGCCGCCGCCATTTGGATTCCCTACATGCTGGTGTCGCGGCGGGTGAAAAACACGTTCACGCGATGAAGTATCGCAGGCGCCCAAGCCTGCGATACTTGAACCTGAAAATCGCGATTGGTTTATACGAGGGGCGCGCGGCGCCGCGCGCGCTCAAATTCCAATCGCGTTTTTCGGGTTGAAAACAGCGGAGAACCAAAAAAAACGCAACCGTTTCGGACTGCGTTTGCGCGTTTGGGTTGAAATGCGGTTGAATGCGATTGGGCGTGCCGCGGAGGGCGTGAGGGCGCGCCGCGCGCGCGCGAACGCGGTCTCGCTCAGACTACCTCGACTTTGCGGTGCGCGGAGTCGTATTTGAGCGTGCCGTCTTTCAGCGCGAAGAGCGTCCAGTCGCGGCCTGTGCCGACGTTGCGGCCGGCGTGGATTTTCGTGCCGCGCTGGCGGACAATGATGTTCCCAGCGATGACCGACTGGCCGCCGTATTTTTTCACGCCAAGTCGTTTCGAGTGACTTTCGCGTCCGTTGGTTGATGTTCCCTGGCCTTTTTTGTGCGCCATGACTGTGTCTCCTTGTTCTTCTTGTTTCTAATTTCCGATTAAAATTATGCCTTGATCGCCTTGATTTTGATCACGGAGAGGTCCTGCCGGTGGCCTTGCTTGCGCTCCATGCCTTTGCGTTTTCTTTTCTTGAAGACGACGATTTTTTCGCCGCGTTTGTGCTCAAGGATTTCCGCCGTGACACTCGCGCCTTCGAGGAAGGGCGTGCCGACGCGGAAGGCGTCGCCTTCGCCCGCGGAGAGCACGTCGGTGATTTCAACCGTGCCGCCGGCCTCGGTCTTCGGATAGCGGTTGACGATGAGGATGTCGCCTTCGCTTACGGCGAATTGCTGTCCTTGCGTTTTGATGGTGGCTTTCATGAGAAAATAAAGCGGTGGAATAAGGAGCGGGGCGTGAGGGGTAGCAAGGATTAAATTTGATTTTTGATTTCTCGGGGTGCGATTTGAACCCGAAAACACGATTGGAATTTGAGCGCGCGGGGCTTTTCGCCGGGAACGCGGCCAGCCTTGGCCGCGAAACGAACGCATCAAATTGCGCGCATGATTTTCGCGGCCAAGGCTGGCCGCGCTCCCGGCGGCGCCGCGCAATTTGCGTATAAACCAATCGCGGTTTTCGGGTTTTACCAGGCGTAGTTGGCGCCGAGGGCCAGGCCGTAGGGCTTCGTGTAGTCCTTGGCAAAGGAGCATTCATAGTCGAGGTAGACTTGAAGGCTCTTCAGGACTTGCCAGTTCACGCCAAGGCCAAGGTCAACCCGCGCGCCTTTGATCGCCGAGGTGTAGGGTTCGCTGGAACCCACCACATTCACCAGGCCGCCATCCGTCCATTGCTGCGCGACGTAGGCTTTCGCGTAGGGTTGCCAGATTTGGCCGGCTTTCGTCACTATCTTGTAACCGGCTTGCGCGCCGGCACGGACTTGGCGGCTCGTGGTTTGCTCCATGCCCACCGCCCTGCCCGCATTCGTCGTGTAGTCCTGTCCATAGACGCGCACGATGCTCGCTTGCGCATTCGGGGTCACCGACCAGTTGCCGCCGAGTTCAATGCGTTTGCCGGCTTCTATCGAGGCGCCAAAGGCGTCGTTGCTGAAGCTGCCGCCGTCGGTGTCAGCCGTGAAGGTGCTCTTGAAATAATTGTATTTGCCCACGAGGTCGGCATACCAGCCGTCGGGGGTGATGAAGGTGGCATAGAGGCCGCCGTAAACGCTGTTCATGTTGCCGCTGCCGTTGACGTTGTTGACGTCGCGGCTGGAGCCGCCGTAGCCGACAAAGGCGCCGACGTAGGTGGCCGCGCCGTAGCCGGTGGGGCGTCCGCCGTAGTCGACGCCGACTTCGGTGCCGTATTGGGTTTCGTGGAAGGGTTCGTGGGCGTCTTTGTCGTTGACGTTGATGCGTTGGGCGTAGGCGCGGGCCCAGAGGTCCATGCCGGGTTTTTCGCGGGGGTCGATTTGGAGGTCGCCGAGGCGTTTGGAGAGGGTGTCGAGTTCGGTGAGCCAGGTCAGGGGCATCGCGCCGGTGGCGGCGGCGATGATGTTCTTGGCGCCGCCGGTTCTCGCGCCTTGGGTGAAGGTCATGCTGCCGTCGTCGCCAAGGGTGACGTCGGCTTCATTCTGCCAGCCGGCGCCGGCGAACGAGGGGGTGGCGACTGACAAATCGCCGCGGTTCTCGGCGTTCATGAATTTGGCGGCGAAGCCGGCGGTGCCGGAGAATTTCGGCTCGGGGCCAATGTCGTTGAAGGCGATGGTGATGGCGCCGGAGTTGGCGGGGGTGGCGAGGTTGATTTGGTCAATCACGGGGGTGTCCGCGCCGATGTTGGAGTTGAGGTTGATGGTGGCGCCGTCGCCGTGGGTGTTGAGGCTGTTGAGTTTCAGGACGGCGCCGGGGGCGAGGGTTTTGGCCTGGCCGAGGGTGCTGGCGCCGTTCATGGTGATGTTGCCGAGGTTGGCGCCGGTTTGCATGAGGGTGACGGCGGCGTTGGTGATGGCGATGTTGCTGGTGGGCGCGCCGAGGGAGTTGGCGTTGGCTTCGATGTTCGCGCCGTCGAGGATGGCGATGTTCGCCACGGTGTTGTTGCCGGTGAGGGCGGTGACGCCGTCCGCGCCGGCGAGTTTGAGGGTGCCGGGGCCGGTGATGTTGTTGGTGATGGCGCCAGGGGTGGTGTAGGTGAGGGTGGCGGCGGGGTTGGTGGCGCCGATGGCGATGTCGCCGGCGCCGAGGGCGGCGGGGGTGGCGGCGGTGACGGTGCCGTTGTTGACGGCGACGGGGCCGGTGAGGGCGTTGTCGTGGTCGATGGCGACGGCGCCGGGGCCGTTGAAGTTGAGCGCGCCGGCGCCGGTGATGGCGTTGGCGAGGGCGCCGTCGGCGGTGTTGTTGAGGGTGAGGGCGCCGTTGTCGGTGATGGGGGCGGAGCCGAGGGCGGCGGTGTTGCCGAGGGTGGCGGTGGCGCCGGCGGCGATGGTGGTCGCGCCGGCGAAGTTTGCGTTCGCGGCGTCGATGGCGAGGTTGCCGCCGTTGATGGCGAGGGCGCTGGCGGCGGCGCCGGCGAGGGCGCCGGCGATGTGGCCGCCGTTGGTCACGGTGAGCGTGCCGGCGCCGAGGGTGAGAGTCGTGCTGGCGGCGGTGGTGACGGCGCCGAGGGTTTGGGTTTTGCCGTTGAGGTCGAAGGTGGAGGCGGCGTTGAGGACGAGGGCGTTGGCGGCGGCGGGGGCGCCGAGGGCGTTGTTGACGCCGGCGACGAGGGTGCCGGCGGCGACGGTGGTGGTGCCGGTGAAGGTGTTCGCGGCGCCGAGGGTGACGGTGGGCGCGGGGGTGGTCGTGCTGGTGGCGTTGATGGTGAGGTTGCCGTTGCCGCTGATGAGGGCGTCGAAGGCGCCGTTTTCGCCGGCGGCGGGGGTGAGGTCGAGGGTTTTGTTGTCGTCGATGGCGACGGCGGTGAGGGCGTAGTTGACGTTGAGGCCGTTGGTGGCGGTGAGTTTGTAGGTGTAGGTGCCGACGGCGACGTTGCCGGTGGCTTGGGCGATGTTGGCGGTTTTCGCGGTGGTCGGGCCGACGGGGGCGCCGGTTTGGTCAACGAGGGTGAGGCTGCCGACGTTGGCGGCGCCGTTGACGGTGGTGGCGGTGACGAGTTTGTCGATGGTGGTGCCGGCGGCTTGCGAGAAGAGGGTCGAGCCGATGCTGGCGATGTCGGTGGCGCCGGAGGGGATGGTGACTTGGATGGTGCCGCTTGTGCCGATGGTCAGCGTGGTGGCGGCGATGATGCCGTTGGCGGCGAGGTCGGCGGGGATGGTGGTGTTGAAGTCGAGTTTGCCGCCGTTGATGAAGAGGCCGTTGATGGTTTGCGTGGCGCCTGTGCCGACGGTGGTGGTGTTGCCGGTGTTGAGTTGGAGGGTGGCTTTGGTGAGGGCGGCGGTGTTGGCGCCGGAGAGGTCGAAGGTCGACGCGCCGAGGGCGACGGTGCCGGTGAAGTTGCCGCCGGCGGCGGTGGCGAAGGTGACGGCGTTGTTGGCGCCGGTGGTGATGTCGAGGAGGCCGGCGCCGGTGAGGGCGCTGCCAATGGTGTAGGCGGCGTTGTCGGTGATTTTGAGGGTGCCGTTGACGGCGGCGGCGCCGATGTTCGCGGGGTTGGTGAGGTCGAGGGTGGCGGCGGTGGAGATGTTTACGGCGCCGATGTCGGTGGGGTTGGCGAGGATGAGGGAGCCGGCGAGGACGTTGATGCCGCCGGTGTAGGTGTTGGCGGTGTTGGTGAGGGTGAGTGCTCCGGCGGCTTGTTTGACGAGGAGGCCGGCGCCGGTGATGGGGGTGGCGTAGGTGGCGGCGGTGGCTTGGTCGAAGACGAGGGCGGAGTTGTTGAGGATGCCGGCGGCGGCGCCGGTGGTGAGGTTGGCGGCGGTGCCTTGGAGGGTGCCGCCGTTGATGATGATGCCGTTTTCGAAGTTGTTGCCGGTGTTGCTGAGGGTGACGAGGGCTTTGTTGGTGGGGGCGAGGGTGAGAGCGCCGGTGGCGGCGGCGGTGTCGGTGGTGGTGAAGATGGTGCTGGCGATGTTGGTGCTGGTGGTGATGACGCCGCCTGTGAAGGTGTAGGAGCCGGCGGTGGCGTTGACGGTCATGCCGACGGTTTGGACGCCGGCGGTGTCGATGGCGACGGTGCGGGCGCCGGTGGCGGCGGCGGTGTCGTCGAAGGTGACGGCGTCGCCGTCGTGGAAGGTGCCGTCGTTGCCGCGGTCGGTGTTCCAGTTTCCGGCGCTGTCGGCCCAGGTGGTGGCGGGCGTGCCGGCCCAGTAGATGGAGATGTTGTGGGTGATGACGACGAGGTCGAGGTTGTTGGCGGCGGCGAGGAAGTCGAACTCGGTGCGCCCGCCAACGGGGTTGGTGACGCCGTTGACGAGGAGGTTGAGGTTGTCGGCGTCGGTGGCGGCCAGGCCGGCGGCGGAGGTGAGGAGGGTGTAGGTGCCGCTGAGCGAGGATTCGAAGGCGATGTTGATCGTCTCGGTTCCGTTGCGAACGAGGTCCGCGGTGGTGATGTGGTCGCTATTCGCGCCGGCGAGGTCGAAGTTGAGCCGGTTGCCGCCGTTGAGGGTGAGGGTGCCGGTGATCGGGAGGAGTTCGCCGGCGGTTCCGTTGAGGTTGCCGATGGTGATGGTGGCGCCGGTGGCGGCGAGGTTGTGGAGGGTGCCGGTGCCCATGAGGGTGGAGCCGGCGAGGAGGTTGGTGTCGCCTCCGAGGGCGGAGGCGGCGTCGAGGGTGAGGGCGCCGGCGGCGACGTTAGTGGTGCCGGTGAAGGCGGAGTTGTTGGCGGTGAGGGTGACGATGCCGGCGCCGAGTTTGTCGATGAGGCCGGAGCCGGTGATGGCGTTGCCCATGATGAGGGAGCCGAGGCCGTGGTTGAGGGCGAGGGCGGCGTTGGCGGCGATGTCGATGGGGCCGGCAACGGTGCCGGCTACGGTGCCGGCGCCGAGTTGGACGGTGCCGGTGGTGATGGTGAGGCCGGTGTCGGCGTTTTCGCCGGTGAGGGTGAGGGTGTTCGCGCCGGTTTTGGTGATGGGGGCGCCGGTGATGATGCCGGAGTAGGTGGTGTCGGCGGTGGCGTTGGCGAGGGTGAGCGCGCCTCCTCCCGCCGTGCCGTTGATGGCGCCGGCGCCGTTGAGTTCGTTGAGGGTTTGGGCGAGGGAGCCGGTGTTGAGGGCGCCGGCGGCGAGGGTGATGGTGGCGCTGTGGAGGAGTTGGTCGGCGGCGGTCAGGGTGAGGGCGCCGGCGTTCACGGTGGTGGCGCCGGTGTAGTCGGTGGTGCCGGAGAGGGTGAGGTTGCCGGCGCCGGTTTTGACGAGGTCGCCCGCGCCGGTGATGGTGGCGGCGTAGTCGGCGGCGTCGGCTTGGTCGAAGGTGAGGGTGGTGGCGGCAGAGGTGGTGATGGCGGCGGCGGGGCCGACGTTGAGGTTGGCGGCGTTGCCGGTGAGGGTGCCGGCGAGGAGGTCGATGCCGGCGGTGAAGGTGTTGGCGGTGTTGGTGAAGACGAGGGAGCCGGCGCCGTCTTTGGTGAGTTTGCCGGTGGCGCCGGCGAGGTTGGTGTCGGCGGCGGCGGCGCTGGTGGTGATGGCGCCGGGGCCGGTGATGGTGTAGGTGCCGGTGGCGTTGTTAACGGTCATGTCGGCGGCGAGGACGTTTTCGGCGATGGTGACGGTTTGGGCGTCGGTGGAGACGGCGTCGGTGGTGTTGAAGGTGACGGCGTCGCCGGGGAGGAAGTGGTCGTCGCCGCCGGTCCAGTTGGCGGCGCCGGTGTTGTCCCAGGTGAAGTTGGTGGCGCCGGTCCAGTTGAGGGTGGTGTTGGAGTTGGCGATGGTGAGGAGGAGGTCAAAGCCGGTGGCGTCGATGGCGTAGGTGGCGGTGGTGCGGCCGGAGAGGTTCGTGCCGTCGTTCTTGGTGGTGGTGAAGTTGGTGGCGGTGGTGTCGAGGGCGGCGGTGGAGTGGAGGAGGTCGAAGGTGCCGGCGAGGGGGGCGTTGATGGCGATGGTGGCGCGGGTGGCGTCGGCGAGGGCGGTGGTGTCGAGGGTGGCGGCGGTGATGGTGTCGCTGGTGAGGAGGGCGGTGTCGGCGTCTTTGAAGAGGTTGTAACTGAGGATGGCGCCGGGGTTGAGGGTGAGGGCGCCGTCGATGGTGAAGGTTTGCGCGGCGGTGGCGCCGGCTTCGCCGGCGGTTAGCGCGCCGTCGGCGGCGAGGGTGACGTTGCCGAGCACATGGGCGGCGCCGGCGGTGTTGCCGAGGATGCCGGTGGCGTTGACGGCGATGTCGCCGCCGAGGGTGTTGGCGAGGAGGAGGGAGCCGGCGTTGACGGTGGCGAGGCCGGTGAAGAGGGTGTTGTCGGCGTCGAGGGTGAGGGCGCCGAGGCCGTTTTTGTTGAGGGCGCCG
>Ga0123357_10012553_pt1 | contig 10931 bp, 5 predicted proteins | sample TergutEmb28metaG_FD_89873 | JGI IMG/M metagenome (GOLD analysis project Ga0123357, IMG submission 89873) | Embiratermes neotenicus P4 segment gut microbial communities from Petit-Saut dam, French Guiana - Emb289 P4 | ecosystem: Host-associated > Arthropoda: Insects > Digestive system > Gut ... | reverse complement strand
TGCTACCGCGGAATGGCACAGAGGGTTCCAGGAAGTTAAGGTTCCCAGATTACATGACAACGGCACAGGATGGTGGTAAGGTTGTCAGCCTTAAGCACCGGCCGCCTTTACCCCAGGAAATGCCACTGGTACTCATTTCTGTTAGAGGCTGAGTCGACCCTAGGGCCATAGTGTGATCGGAAGGATTTTATGTCAATGAAAAATTCCAATGACACCAAATGGGATCGAACCAGCGACCTTCCGATTTTTAGCACAGGGGCTTAACCACTGTGTTACCGCGGTCTCATTACTGTAATGGATACGCCTCATTATTGTCAGCAGATAGGACGGAACAGTATGTCTCCTTAATACAGTCGATAGTCGCATGCGCACTATCCCAAGCCAGACGAATACAGTTTACAATTTAAAATTATGTTTGAAAATTAGCTTTAATATTCTCTGCCTAAGCATGTCAGCCTTCTCCATGCGGCCTCTCCCCATCAATTTTCCGACTAGAACAATTTCCCATGCCTGCTACACCAGGACCAGCTCATCTTCCTTGGAAAAACCGTGAAAATCCCCCACAAATACAGCTACCCACGGGTGGAGAATCTCGAATCTCTTAAGTGTGCCGTAACAAACATTTCAAAAACGTCCCCGCAAGCCTCGAGGCCATAATATGTAAAACCACAGAATCAAGCAATGACGTGGATTTATTACATGTCTATGAATTTCTTGTGATGCCGAGTTGCAGATCCGATGAAAGAAAACCCTGAAACGAAATTTAGTGTATTTTAGCTGTAGTCATCACTTTTTGTGTTCTTGCTTACGAGTGATGCTAAATATTACAAGCATACATTTTTATTTACTTCCCTCCGCTATAGGCGCATACAAATATGTGTATAATTCATGAAAGAAGGGTAACTTCCATTAAGCGATTGTGTTTGTTCGATGCCTTACGGACACTGCCCTCCAATGTATAACATTTTATGACATATCTTAAATCTCTGTAAAAGTATTTCATGGCGCCAGGTCAAAACTGTGCAATGAAAGACGAGGGGCATCACAGAGAAGTCTGTGACAGTTCACTCACTTTGTGTCTGGAAGATCCGCGGTTCAATACTCGGGACTGACATCTCGTGTTTGTTCCATTTCTTACACGAAAACCGAGGGACTGGACATATCAGCAGCCTATATTACTTTCAATCGGTATACCACGTTAGAACCCTGATCCGGGGCCGGTCATCTTTACAAGATTTGTCGTTATCCACAGTCCAGCTGGGCAAATACTCGTACACACTTTGGTCACACAGACCACTGCCCGGCATCCGTTCACACATTTCTAGCTACCATTCATTGTCAGTCTACAACACCTGATCCAACTCTACGTTAAGTCTTCCTTATTTTCTTAGTCTGAACTCCTCTACCCACTCATTGTAGGTGTAGAGAGTTACTGTTGCACCTGATCACATTCAGTAAAACACACACACAATCGGCAGGACTCCTCTGGACGAGTGATCAGCCAGTAGCACAGACCTCTATATGTACGTACAACACACAATATTCACAACAGACAGACCTCCAAGCATCGGCGTGATTCGAACCCACAATACCAGCAAGCCAGCGGCTGCAGATCCACGCCTTTGAATGCGCAGCCACCAGGGTCGTCACAGAAAATACATAATGAGCCGGAATTATTAATTGCAAAATGTGTACAGCAACACGATTTGCCGGTCCCAGTGGCCGCGCGGTCGAAGACGTAGGTCTGCGGCCGCTCGGCTGTTGACATTGCGGGTTCGAATCCCGCCGGGCATGGATGTCTGTCTGTTAAGAGTGTTGTGTGTTGTGAGGCAGAGGTCTCTGCGACGAGCTGAACACTCGTGCAGGGGAGTCCTACCGAATGTGGCGCGTCGTTGTGTGAGATCTAGAAACCTCAAGAATGAGGATGAGGAGGCCATGGCCAGCGATGGAACGCAGCGGCACAGGAAACCCCCTCCCCCATCAAATATGATGTATGTACATATATATTCTCACAATAAATCAGACACATAAGCTGGTCCGCCCCATATTAACCAGGATCACCATATACAGACTACTGCTCCGGTACTGTTCTAAGACAAATGTAAGTCAACCAAATAATAAATAATACATGATATTACATACAAACAAAATATAACTTACAACATAGGACCAGGAACCCTGCCCCGTCGTCCTTTTTGGCCGAAACTCAATTTCGATGCTACAGCCGAAACCAAATTTCAAAACCTGCTCGCGCTACGGAAGACGGGACCACAATCAACCAGATTATAGCTGCAAGTCTTAAGGTAGGGCAGGGGAGGGGATGTAGGGGAAAAAGGAAATCCACTGCACAAATATATATCAGTAGTACCAAATTCACGAGCCTACATACTCAGTAAATAACACGGCACCGTATGCCCCAAGAATTCTAGCAAGAAGGGGTGTAAAGAAAGTTCGAAGTTCCAAGCGTATTCGATCCCGGCAATGGAAGATCAGTCCCTTCCTAACCTACACACTAAGTAATTCACTATCAAATATCAAACGCACTTAGGGTGCATGGCGTCAGACTCCAGATACAACGCGCTGCACTACATACGTCACAATACAGCACACAACATAGGCTATATGCAGGGAAGGATTTACCGTGAAGCAAATGAAGCTAAATCCGCAGGGCCCCTAACTTGCAAGGGCCCCTTCCAAGGCACTGGGAAGGGCCCTAAATAAATATTCACTTTCGTTCGTAATTTTGTATTCTTTTTTCTAAAGAGAGCCCTAAAAATTGTATAAGCTTCAGGCCCCACAGAACCTGGATCCGCCCCTGCATACACGTATAGTAGTGACCAAATTGCTAGGTGCTCCCCACCACTGTACACAGCTGCATTTGGCGAGGCGTGATCGCTGCTAGGTTCAAGAACGGCCAGGCAGCGTTATGCCTCTTTCAAAAACATTTACTCTTTTGGAAGTATATTTATAGCTTCAGTCAATGTATATGTTATTAAAACGAAACGATAACGCCCGATGGGGCGTGCGCTTTGCTTCTTTTGCTTCAACTTGTCCCTTCTCCCCGCGCCAACAAACCAGTAAGTAAACTGTTCACTACTGCAGTTCCCGCTATTCCTGCTATACAAGGCACTGGGCGCTGGTGTCCAGCGTCAGCCGGTGGCGGTGCTACAGCCCTATAATAATAGAGATACCAAATATTCTACCGTCTCTTAAAGCTGTGGGGCATACAACTACAGCAACAAATAAAACACAACAGCAGCACACTGAGAGACTGTGTTGCTGCAAGGGACGTGAGGGAAACCGAACCACTAATCACAGAAACATTAGAGGTCAACCGATACAAATATAATGAACCATGACTGAACTGACCTTATGGAATCGATATTGATCACTAAATCTAAATAGGACACGGTACCTGAATCGGCGCACAGTTTCTGAAGGACTTGCAAAACAAGGACCCTATAGATAAACCCGGCCACATATGTGATGTGGAGTATCGTTATGAAATATGATCACATGGGTCGGTCTGGTCATGAGCGCGTTGAACTCGCGAGCGTGACTTCCTGAGGCCTCAACGTTAGAGACCCATCGGGGGGCATCTCGGAGATTTGTGGCTGTCATCGTGTTTCTTATAGAACCCCTATACCTGCACAGCTGCCATGAAGGTTAATTCGTATGTTATCAAAAGGCGATATAACAAAACTTCAGAAGTTATTTAACGTTAAATTATGTGTACCTGCTTTGTTGGAAGCTGGCAAAAGATAGATTCCTCGGAAATATCGCTGGTCTTTTTTTTTTTTTTATTTTTTTTCATATTAACAGTAACAGGCCATTTTAACTGCCCCATCCTTTTTTTCGTCATCCCCTCTGGCTTCGAAATGTAGCTGGAATTAACTCGATATCTGGAGATACATAACATCTGAATTTCTCAATGCAAATTTCAATTCCAATAATAACAGCTAGTTCTTGGAGTAACAATGGGGCAAGCGGTGGCGCAATTGGTTGAGGCACTGCTTCACAAGGCGGGAGGTTCCGGTTCCGGGTTCCATTCCAGGTAGGGTCGCGTTCAGTTATGAGTACCAAGGGTAAAGTGCGACCGGCGCGTAGAGCTAACCCTGTCGTCCCAATTGTGCCGGATGTCAAAGCAAGGATAGAAGTCCAACACACATGTCTCAACAGAGTCTTCAGGACTTGTTACTGGAAAGTTTATATATATATGTATATATATATATATATATATATACAATTCCGCGGTGTGCATGTAAGGCTTTCTGAATTGAATAGCACGTTTAATTTCCAAGTGGGACTCTGATGATCCGTGGAGTGCATTACAAGGTTTATCCCTTTCTCAACCCCCATTATTCCCCCACTCTAATATTTCGCTTCTATTCTAATTTTTGTCTCTTATGAATAAGGGTGCTGGTAAGTTGCATCGTTCCGTGACGCCACAAAACTAAAGCTCTTTGTAAGTTATACACATATGCTGATTAGCCCAAGATTGTTTTGACACCTGTGGATCAGAGATATTATATTCTTTACGGAACAAGTTTCATTTCAAACGCTATACACAAGTGATATCCTCGCGTTTGTCGGAACAGAACGAAATGTAAATTCAGCCATCTTACCTGTCAGGATATGATTAATATGGGCACAGTAAGTCGATGTGCAACTTCCTCCGGCTGAATAAAAACCAGCGAAATGTTTCGTCAGCCTGTAGTTACAGAATAACAAATGAATAAGAACAGTTTCGTGTGTTCGTTAACGGAGCCCAGTGACTACTTTCTTCTGCCTAGCCATCTACATAATTTTTTTCCGTCCACCCAGTCCATCTACTTAACATTTAACACCTTCCATGCTACGCACGAACTAGCTTCTTGCATTTGAAGAAGGGGATGGATCAAGTCTCTGAAACGTTGTAACATAAACAAACGTAAAACAGTGGACAATGACCAGAGTGTCATCAGTCCATAGAGCCTCCAACACACCACCGTCAGAATTTTTTACAGTTGAAGAAAAAGCTCCCTTAGAAGAACCATCCTTATAGACTAAATTTATCTGTCGTTCGAAAAGACAGTGAAAGAAACATGTCCCACAAAATCTTAACAATAGATATTTGTGAGTAAATATAGAAAATATTCCTGTTACGAGAGGCACTAAAAGAAAAGTGTTACTTCGAACAAAAAGCGGCCTACCGGTGCCTAAGCAACAGGCGCTGTAGCAGGCCATCAGCTTCAGCAACAACCGTAACACAAAAGTGTCATGATCATCCGCCAATCATAAAGGTAACTGAATCCTCTCAAAAACGTGAACATTGTCACTCGAATAGTAGAATGCCGTTTGAGGACTAAAGTTCTGAAGATACATATCAACACATACATGGGTAAACATTCAGTCAGTTATTCGATCAATCAATCATTCATTCACTCCGTTGTCTGCCTTACGACAGGTCCATGGTCTCTTCTAAAGCTAATTTTCCACAGAATGCGATCTAATGCTTCCTCTTTCAGCATCCTTAAGATCATCCCGTAGCGGCTTACATCTTCTTACTCGCCTTCCCATCACTTAAATCTTTCCTTCGTTCTTACTTTCAATAACGTGTTTTAGTGGGCATTTCTTACGCAAGATGTGACCAATCCAGTTAGCCTTCCTCCTTTTTGTTGTATGTAGGATATTTCTCTCCTGGTTGACTCTGTGAAATACGTCTTCATTTTTCATATGATCAGTCCAACTGATATTCTCCGTCCTTTCCCAGTATCACATTTCAAAACATTCCAGATATTTGCCTCCAGAGAAGGCATCAAAGTATTTATCTCTGTTTTTGGAAAGACACTATCCAGAAAAAGTAAGAGTGTGGTAGTTTTCCATTTACTTTCGACATCACAGTACAGCAGCCGTTAAAACCACTCCAGTCAGGCCTGTGCTTTACGATCATGAACCAGCTCGTGCAGAGGTGCACAAATCCCGGGCGCTGAATCGCCGTAGCGACTAAATTCTGTACGGTGTTGCCTAAATTGTTGGTTTCTTAGGGTGAATCTTGCTTCATGTCATCCTCTTGGCGCCTAGAATTTGAGCTGGCCCTCAGGTTTTTGGAAAATGTTTGCACACACACACACACACACACACACACATACACACACACACACACACACACACACATGGAAGGCGTCAACCTCATACTTCTACACAGTGCAGCAGTAAGACCTATCTTAATCAAACATTTCATGATTTTCGTCATTCCTTTAAGGCAAATGACGGTACAGGGTTTCGAAATTATTCATGGCCAATTCCTCTCTCATCGTTAAGCAGTCAACATTTATAACCACCATCAGGTCTCATTTGTACTACATTACCTCTACAGTTGATACAGTACCGATAACTATGCAACAACCAGATCTCCTGTGACTTAAGGCCTTGTATTATGTTGAAACACATTTTAAGACCATAAATTAATACACTCATTTCTGTTTTGTTTGTTTCTTGGTATAGTATATTTAATAAATGTTTCTTAACTTCATAAATCACAGTTTGTTGAATAACAGAGTGATTATATATTATGAATTTACAACGACAGGGACGGATTCAATATTGGTGCATTTAAGGTTAAAGCTAAAGATATCTCTGCACAGAACTGGACAGGCCCAGACGGTTCCAGGAGGTTGAGGTTCCCAGATTTCAAGACAGACGGAACATGAAGGAAGTAAGGTTGCAGCCCTACGTAAAATGGACGCATTTGCATAAACACACTGACGTAAGAGCACATGATTTAACGTACTATCCTGACTTGTGTCATCAGCCCAGGCCTTCTAACGTTACCTTCGCCTGAAGCTGAAGACTTTGTGGAATTAATCCTAATATACATTGCCCTGTGACTGTGTTCTTGTTGTTGTCGCTGTTGCTTTTATTACAATTAGTTTAAATTATATAAAGTTTAAAATTTCCTTCAAAACTTAAGTTTTTTAAAAGTTTTAAAAGAGATCTGCAACACATCCAGGTCATTCAATCACAAATTATTCAACAACACTGTCAAAATTTACACTAAACTGTAATATAACCCGATACGACACTGGCCAAATAATGAACGGGAAAGGATGTGGAAGGAAGTGACCATGGCCTACTGGAGGTATTATCCCAGCATTTTTCAAAAGGTACTGAGAAAAACTACGAGAAATTTGTCACGATAGTCGGTGTTCCAGCTTGGATTCAAACCTGTTAATATCCGAATGCAAGTCGAAAAGCATTACCGCTCGAGCCATCGTCCGTCCTCGGTGCGAGTATCATATACGTGCCTTCGGTCTCCGCACCGACAGCGCCGCAGTAGCACAGTCGATGTAGTGAAAATGCTGACTGCCAAATTGCGGAATCGTGGTTCGATTTCCAGCAGAGAAAAAAGATTGTTCTCCTGTTCAAATCATTGAGACCGGTTCTGGATACACTCCGGGATCTTCTTCTTTGGTGTAGGCGGCTGGAGCGTGAAGCTGACGACTCGCATGTTTCTAGTGTCGAATTTTTAAATGAGTGTAGCTGTACCTCCACTCCCCGCATGCCTTCATGGAGTGCTTTAAAATTACTGCGCTTCTTTAATGGGGCAGTTGTATCAAATACATCGCGACATTTGATACTTCTGTAGGAAGTGATGAAAATCTGCAAAGTGCAGAATCTGTAGTCAACAGAAGCCTAGATCAGGATATACGATTCAGGGTCTCGATTCAAAGACCCGCCGTATTTAAGTATGCTACAGCGCTAACTTGCTCGGCAGAATCGAGGCAGGGTAATAAAAATTCAGTATCAGAACACGCCTCCAAATGCGGTTTACTTTACGTGACCGTCTTACGAATCTTCACGCATTTATGAACCCATATCACGAACAGTCCGACAGATGTGATGTCAAAAACTTTCTTATTTGCTTTCGGTATTAGTGAATAACTACACAAATAAATCTAAGGATTTTGCTTAGTAGCAAATTTTTAACGGATTGTGGGGAAGATATTTTTGTGTGTAGTCAGCGAATACCGTGGCTGAAAGTTACGCAGTACGACCACTTCAACTTGGAAAGACCCAACGAGCTCTTGTAAGTATATATATAGTTTTGTAGGTTTCAAACATACATAACGAAACAAGCAGATTTTTCAGTCCAGCACATAATTAAAAAAATAGCCTATAGCCTACAGAAAGACAAAATAATCACACGGCATGACGATAAAATCATTATAAACACGTGCATGCGAGCTCCTGGCCGATTTCCTTATTATGTGAAGTGAAATAATCCAAAAATTAGCATTTTCATGAAAAAGCCGTCAATAAGAACTCGGAGAACTCTCTTTCTACATAGCAAAAGTATGAAGACGACTCACGGGCTCTTCTCTACATTTCTTAACAACCTTTTTCCTTCTCTCTTCTTTTCTCTTCTGATTTATCTCTTTCCTTTTCGATTCCTCCTACTATTCCTCGCGTGTTCTTATTCTATTCTCCCTCCTTATCATCACCTTATCCTACACCTTTCGTTTCTTCAACATGTTCCTACTCTCTCTCTCTCTCTCTCTCTCTCTCTTCTGTTCTTCTTCTTCCCATTCTTCTCCTTCTCCTTCAAACCCTTGTACTGCAGAGTTGTACCTTCATGATCTTGAAATATTAACGAAACTCAAGCAAGAAGCGAGGTTCTTTAGGTTTATTAGAATTATTCGAAACGAGTTAACCTTTTAAACGCAAAATTCAACTCAACTCAGTGACACACTGAACACTACTTTCAGTTCCGCAGTAAGCATTCTGCATCCCCATTGTAAAGACCAGTTGGTTAATGCTATTTAGATAAATAACGCTCATTACAAGAGTTACCTTAAAACCATAAACAAACACTACCAAAAATATCAAAGCCACTGAGAGCTACTGCAGGAGGAACAGACAGTAGCCACTGTGCGTTAGAATTAAAGATTCATTCACTCGTCACGTAGTCCTGTCGTACGACAGTTCCATAGCCTCTTCCAAAGTGAGTTCTCCACAGAGTGCGATCTAGTGCTTCCTATTTCAACTTCCAGTATCCCCTCCTTTCCTTAAGGCCATCCAGTAGCTGTTTAGATCTTCTTCCTCGTCTTCCCGCCACTTCTATCCTTCTTTCTATCTATCCTTCAATAACGTGTTTTAGAAAGCAGTTCCTACGCATGATACGACCAATCCAGTTAGACTTCCTTCTTTTTATTGAACGTAGGATATTCCTCTCCTCCTTGGCTTCGTGGAATACTTCTACATTTCTCGCACGATCGGTACAACTGATCTCCTCCACCCTACTGCAGCACCACGTTTCAAAACTTTCCCGGCATGTGATCTACTTTCCGAAGTGTCCACGTTTCAGCACCATACGAAGCCCATTTAAAATTAATTAGTTAAAATTAACTATTATGACATCCTGTATTTTCTGAGACGAATTATTGAAAAGATAAAATGTTCACCGCCATGACTTAGTTGTAATCAATGTCGGATTTACTACATTTTAGTTACTAGTGGAACAGGCCCGTTGAAAATTCAACGGGAGTTCGGCTATGGGAGAAAGCACTTCGACATGTAGATATCCCCTAACGATCAACGCCATCTGTCAGACCCTGAGCGTCTCTTTATACGAAAGTGTGTACGTACATGTCGAGGCCAGCAGCCGATTAACGCCATCTGTCAGACAATGAGAGCAACTACCACAGGGAACCAAAGCAGAGAAGTGTTTCATGTAAAAGTGTACATAAGCCTGCGTGTTTGTAACATAGCAACATTACAATTTAGCAATCAAAGCTTACTTGTTATCATCAGTAAAGCAAAACATGTCGCAAAATCGTCAAGCTTCTTTTTCAGGTTCTTAAAAAATTACAGCAATAAAAACTTCAAAGCTCTCAAGCACATAACGTCAAGGTCTCACAACAAGTGGTAAGAATTTTTATCCCATGTTAATATACATGTATTTGTTGACAGCGAGTTGATATCTACCCACAATGGACGGCCTTCAACAGGAAGACAGTCGTACCAAGCTTCATAGAAGCAAAACTACCCGTGTGATACTCGGTATTTAAAATCAGAATGGATGCCCACACACAGTTCGATATTAAGGCTACCGAAGAACAAGCCTTCATAAAGAAACTGACTGCGAAACTAAATACAAAACAAACCTGCAGTTACAAATATATTAGAACAGCTTAGGATGCAGTTCCTCTGCACTGCAGAATGTTAAAAAGTTTACCAACGTTTAGGGAAAGCTTTTAGCTTCAACCTTGTGAAGGATCACACAGTCCAGGACAGCTTAGATTCTAAGGAGTCTAATCAATGACGCCCTTCCCTTCCCAGAACTTGAAGCTGGAAGAAAAAGCTCCTTCGAAACGTACGTTAATTATTTACCTACGGCCACAGCATAATATCCCAGAAGACGTGGATGTTCAACAAAACCGCTGTCAGCACCTCAAATCTCGCATAACATCTGCCGACGTGCATAACGGAATCAGAAGCATTTTGAAAGTCTCCCCCCTCCCCTCCGCCGCCATTTCAGAGAGACTTTCCCCTAACCTAAATTTAGATAGAACCCAGGACCTCCACAATATGAGTCCTAGGTGATAGGCATTTAGTAACGTTACGTGAAACTCTTTAGAAGTTTCTGGAATCTATGATTTGATTTGGTTAGAATCCTAATCAGCGAAGTGATTCTTCACAATAAAGATTCGTTGGGAACTCTTAGGAAATCGCAAAAAGTAAAACTGTCCCTGCGTTTAAGAATCACGTCGCAAGAAGGAAGTACAGCCAAGCTACATATCCTACATCATAGCACTGAACGGATGTGAGTAATAAGCTTCACGCCCCGGCCGTTTAACTCTCTCCCTCATAAGGAGTCTGAGGGTCCCCCAAACCTTCGGTTCACAGAAGCCCTTCCCCGCCATCTGCCGGAAAAAAAAACAACCAAGATC
>Ga0123357_10012552_pt1 | contig 10931 bp, 6 predicted proteins | sample TergutEmb28metaG_FD_89873 | JGI IMG/M metagenome (GOLD analysis project Ga0123357, IMG submission 89873) | Embiratermes neotenicus P4 segment gut microbial communities from Petit-Saut dam, French Guiana - Emb289 P4 | ecosystem: Host-associated > Arthropoda: Insects > Digestive system > Gut ... | reverse complement strand
TCGGGATTTCAAAAAGCTGGGGCGACCGCGTCTTTTCTTTGCTGTTTCGGCAGGCGCTATGGATTCGATGGTGAACAAATACACCGCTAATAAACGCCTTCGTTCGGAAGACGCCTATACGCCTGACGGACGAACCGACCGCCGTCCAGACTATCCAAGTATTGTTTACACGGCATTGCTTAAAAAGTTTTTTCCTGATGTTCCGGTGATTGTCGGAGGAATTGAAGCTTCTTTGCGGAGGCTCTCTCATTACGATTACTGGCAGGACAAATATTTACCCGGTATTTTAATTTCTTCTCAAGCAGACCTTTTGATTTACGGTTGCGGCGAAAAACCATTGTCGGCTGTTGTTTCCGCTTTGCAAAATGAAAAACAAGTGATTACCGATATTTCTTCAATTCCTCAAACGGCTTTTCTTCAAAAAGAATATCGGAAAATGCAGGGCGACATCGTATTACATTCGTATGAGTCGTGCTTGAAAGACAAACGCTTGGCAGCGGAAAATTTCCGACATATCGAAGAAGAATCCAACCGAATGGCAGCCAACCGTTTAATACAGAAAACAGGAGACAGGTTTGTGGTTGTCAATCCATCTTATCCTCCAATGACTGCGGAAGAGATAGATGCCTGTTACGATTTGCCTTATACCCGTTTGCCGCATCCCAAATACAAAGACAAACGGATTCCGGCTTACGAGATGATTCGCCATTCGATTACCATTCATCGCGGTTGCTTCGGCGGATGCGCTTTTTGCACGATTTCGGCACATCAGGGCAAATTCATAGCTTCCCGCTCAAAGGAATCCATTCTGAAAGAAGTGAAAGCCGTTGCGGAAATGCCCGATTTCAAAGGATACATCAGCGACTTGGGAGGACCATCAGCTAATATGTATCAGATGAGCGGGATAGATAAAAAAATCTGCGAGGCTTGCAAAAAACCTTCCTGCATTTTCCCGAACATTTGCCGCAATCTTCAAACTGACCATCGCCCGCTTCTGGAGCTTTATTTAGCTGTGGACAGGATGCAGGGAATTAAAAAATCGTTCATCGGCAGCGGCGTGCGCTACGATCTGCTGGTTCATCCCTGCGAAAACGGCGAATGGAGCAAATCTGCCCGCGATTATGCTCAAGAATTAATCAGGAATCACGTTTCCGGACGATTGAAAGTCGCTCCCGAACATACTTCAAAACCGACGCTCGATTGCATCCGCAAACCGGATTTTTCTGTTTTTCTTCAGTTTAAGAAAATATTTGATAAACTCAACCGCGAAGAAAACCTGAAACAACAGCTCATTCCTTATTTTATAAGTTCGCATCCGGCTTGCAGGGAAAAAGACATGGCGGAATTGGCGGCTATCGTAAAAAAACTGAATATATATCCCGAACAGATTCAGGATTTTACGCCAACACCCATGACTTTGGCAACCGAAATTTATTATACCGGACTGCATCCCTACACGCTTCAGCCGGTTTATACGGCTAAAACAAAGGAAGAAAAACTGAATCAGCGCAAATATTTTTTCTGGTATAAGAAAGATAATCTATGAACGCTCGCGAAAAAAATACAGTATCCAAAATGATTCGCATCTACTGCCGGTTTAAGCATGGGATGCGAAATGCGCTTTGCCCCGATTGCCGGCAATTGGAAGATTATGCCCACAAACGATTGGAACATTGTCAGTTCGGCGAAGAGAAACCTTCCTGCGAAAAATGTCCTATGCATTGCTACAAACCGGAATACCGCGAAAAAATTCGTGAAGTAATGCGATTTGCCGGTCCGCGAATGTTGTTTTTTCATCCGGTGGAAGCGGTCAGGCATTTGTGGAGGAAAATTAAAACGGATGTTTTTAGTTGAAATGTTAAATTTTTTACTTTCAAAAAAATAACTGATGTAAATCTTCTTTAATAATGAAATCATTATTATCTTTGTGCCGTTAAACAAATGCGATATTTAAAATGCTGAGTAAAGACGATAAAAAAGAAAAGAGGCATCTTGAAAAGGAATTGAAATTTTTCCTTGACTATTACAAGTCCGTAACTTGGAGGTCAGAAAAAATGAAATTTTATTTTGATGAACAAATCGAAATAATCATTGAAAGACTTAAAGAAATAGGTCATTAATTATAAAAACTCTCCCTTTCAAGAGAAGGGCTAAAAAGAAAATTATGATAGAAAAGATTAATCAGTTAAAAGAAGCGTTTTGCAATGCAAAGAACGACAGCGAGCGAAATGCCGTTGATATTCAAATGAAAGAATTAATCAACGAGGATTCCGAAAAGTTTGCGGAAGCAATGATAGCATCTGCTAAAGAAACAGCAGACAAAGCTACACAGTTGGCAATGAAACAAAAACTGGAAGAGGTTATTCCTGCTATATCATTGGTTTATATTGCAAAAACCTATTTCAATAAAACAGATGCATGGTTATATCAACGTATAAACGGAAATATTGTGAATGGTAAACCGGCTGTTTTTACTCCGAAAGAAATGGAAACAATGAAATTTGCTCTCAATGATTTATCAAATAAATTAAACTCGCTAAGCGTTTCATTATAAATCGCTTTATTGTTTAACACCGAATCCCGTGCCGCGCGGGATTTCTTTCGTCGGTGACTGAATAAATTTTACGCTGTTTGAACCTGTCAGGGTTCAAATATTGGTAGAAAAGCAATAACAACCCACAACGTCTGACCCCATACGGGGTCAAACATAAAGGGGAGCGGTTCTTCTCTACCAATATTCTATGCCTGACGGCATATTTGAAACATTTGTTGATGACATAACAAACAGTAGTCAATTGATTTACAAGTCAAGAGACTTGTTTTTAACTCGGCGTAACCAGCTACACCGAGCGGGGCGGGAACAGAAAAGTTACGATTTGAATGCAAAAAAGCCCGCTTGCTTTTTAAATTTACAGGCGGACCTTTTGAGAAAAAACAGGCAATGTTATTATTCCTTCACTATTTTACTAACTGTTATACCATTATCTGTATAAATCTTTATCAAATAAGTCCCTTTCAGCAAATATGATACAGAGATTGTTTGTACGCCGTTTTGCGAAGGCGTTGCATTCAATATCTTTACATTATGCCCTATAAGATCGTTAATTTCTATTTTCTTTATCTGCAAACCTGTCTTTATGAATAATTCGTTTTTAACAGGATTTGGATAAATTATGATTTCCGTACTTTGGATTTTATTTATGCCTGTATCAATTGCGTAAGTGACAGTAACCGTATAAGTTTTTGACGTTCCGTCTTCGGCAATCACAACAATATCAAAAGTATTATTACCGATATTTAACAATTTTGTACCTATTCCACTGACTGTTGCTGCACTGTTATTTGCTGTTGCGCCAATCATAATGCTTGAAACATCGCTTGAAACAATAACAGTATAATTTGTCGTATTTGGATTGAATGCAGGCATTAAAGTTCCCGAACTTACCGTTAAACTACCAAGCGTTGCATCGTTGCTTTTGATTTTTGCAAAATTGGCAACAAGACTTCTATCAGCTGAAACGGCAAATTGATAACTTGCATTTGTGGAAACTACTGAGCTGTTTTCTGTCCAATTATAAAATGTGTAACCACGGTTTGCCGTTGCTGTAACAGTACAAGAAGAACCGGAAGAATAAGTTCCGTCACCATTAGTTGAACCTCCTTCAGAGGGATTTGAAGATGTACTAACGACAAAAGTAGTAACAGAGTTGAGTATCCACTGAGCATATAAAGTAGTGTTTGATGCAATATTCCAGTTTCTTACACTTTCCATTGAAGCATTATAGTATTGCGTTCCGATTCCATCTGTTCCGGTATAGTATCCTCCAAAGGTATATCCTGTTCTTGTTGGAGCTGTTGCTGTTGGCATTACTGAATCATACGTTGCTGTTACACTTGAACTTCCTCCTGTTCCATTTTGTCTATCCAATATTATAGCATAAGTGTTAGGCGTGAAATTGGCAACAAGATTTCTATCAGCCGATACAGTAAATGTATAACATGAACTTAAAGAAACAACGGTACCGTTTTCTATCCAATTTGTAAAAGTGTAACCGCCATTTGTAGTTGCACAAATAGAGCAGGAAGTGCCAGAAAAATAAGCGCCGTCACCGCTTATCATTCCCCCTGCAGAGGGATTAGAGAAGGCGGAAATAGCGTATTGTGGCTTCTGTATAAAACTAACTGATAGAGTATGATTGGCAGTAACATTTGAGAAAGCATAATATCCATTTGTTTTAGCAATCGAATTGGCAACTCCGTCAACCTTAACTTCATCTATCTCATAATTTGCATTTGGCGTAAAGGTAAACGTTTGATTTGAGCTTTGATTGACAATAATTTCACCGCTTGGCAAGATTACCCCGCCTGAACCTGCCGTTGCAGTAATAGTGAAATATGCAGTTGGAATATCTTTGAATTTAACCTGCAATGTTGCATCTGACAGAACATTTGATGTGGTGTAAGTAGTTCCGCCTGTCTGAACTACACTTCCGTTCAGTATCCATTGGTCAACTTGTTTTCCACTATTTGGAGTTGCCACAAATGTTATATTGCTGCCACAAGTAACTGTTTGTACGCTATTAGGCCAAATACTGCCTTCACTGCCTGCTGAAGGTGTAATTGAAAAAAATGAATCAACAATATTAAAATTCTCCCAAACCCATGTTGCTGCATAAGCACATTGTGTCCCTGTCGGAACATACAGTAAGCAAGATGCTTGGTTTACGCCACTAAAAGAATAATATCCAACGCTTGGCGGTGTTGAGTTATTACAGTAAATTTCTCCCAAGTTGCTGCAACCCATGAATGATTGCGAACCGATACTTTTTACACTGTTAGGAATAGTAATTGACATGAGATTAGAACAGTAATAAAAAGCCCAGTTTCCTATACTTGTCACTCCTTCAGGAATCTGGATTGCAAAAAGAGTATTATATCCTACAAAAGCATCATCACCTATTGCGACTATTCCCAAATCATCAGGAATTTCCACTTCTCCTCCCCAACCATGATAGGCAATCAATACACCATCCACTACCTCAAATTCAAGAAGGTAATTGTTTATGGTTATGGTGTAAGTTTTTTGTGTATTATCCTGGGCAGTAACCGTGATATCAATCATATTTTCACCATAATGTAATGGTCTTATTCCATCTCCTGAAATAGAGGCTTTTGCATTATTTGGAATAGCCGTAATTGTGATGCTTGTTGCCGGCTTTTCCAGATTAACCAAATAAGAAGTAATATACGGTTTGCACGCAGGAAGCAGGTTACCCTCATTGATAGAAAGGCTGTTCAAAGTAGCATCGCTACTCTGTGAATTTACGACGACCTTGCAAGTGGCTGTTTTATTACCACTTTCGGAGGTGGCAGAAATTATCGTCTCACCCGGATTAATTGCATTAACCCAACCGGAATCGGAAACAGTAACAATGGTTGGATTGGCAGATGACCAAGTTACATGCGTATTATTTGCATTTCCAGGTGTAAGTATGGCTGTTAATTGTTCTGCTTGATTTACGTCCAACATCAAGTTATCTTTATCTAAAGCTATACCGGTAACGAAGATCGTATTTTCAATGGTTGTAAAATTTTGTACCGGAGCGAATTTTCCGCCTTCATGACCGGGATCAATTGCCTGAACACTCCAATAATATTGTTTATTCGGTTCAAGTCCATTCAGTTCATATCGAGTATTCTGATATACGTTTCCCATTCCTGTAATTTTGCGTTTGCCGGTTGTTATATCCGACATAGGCGATACGATATTAACGCTATCCGGTGAAGTTCCCACAAAAATATTATAACTCAAACCCAAAGAAGGCGTTTGTTCGTCGCTTGCCCTGTCCCATGATAAAGTAACCGAATGAGTATTGGGATTGTATTGTGATTTCAAATTTTGAGGAACAGTGGGCGGCGTATTAAAAGTAAATTCATTATTCCCTCCTGCATTGGTTAGAACAGCATTGCTGATGGCAACATCCGGATAGCCATCGTTATTGAAATCGCCACAATCAACATCGGGTCCATTGTAATCTGTCCCAATATCGGATATATACTCATAAGTATCTGTATTATTCAAAAACAGATTAAAACCAACCTGCTTCGTATAATCATCAGTTCGGGTTACATAAAAATCGAGTTTGCCATCACAATTAAAATCAACGACACCACTTCTATTGTAACCGAAAATGGAATCTATTGTTATAGTTTCAAATTCAAAATGATCTTGATTATAATGCCCTATATTAATCGAACCTTTCCAAGTAAGGTTGGGGTTGATATCCGAAATAGCAATTAATTCACTCATTCCATCGCCATCCAAATCTCCGGAAGAAAAAGTCATGTCAGAACCGCTTAAAGAAAATTCGACTGGCTCAAAATAAGTTTTCCTGTTTAAAAATAATATGCATTTGCTGTTTGAAGTCCTTATGACAAAATCAATTAATCCATCATTGTTGAAATCGTCACATACTACTGTATTTTCGCTTCGGAAAGAATAAGAATTATCAAATTCAAACATTGTTTCAAAAGAATCTCCTCGATTAATCAATACATATAACTTTGTGCCATTACTGTTCGGATCATAATAATCGGTGCCATATACCAATAAATCAATTAATCCGTCGTTATTAAAATCACAGGGTATAATTGAACCTCCTCCCAAATGAGGTAAATTGAAATCTTGTTTTTCAAATCCTTTCCCTTCCAGATTTTTATAAATCACAACATCTTCTACATATTGGTTATTATTAATATATTTATTTTCTGTTAAAACAATATCAAGATATGAATCATTGTTGTAATCAAATACCTTAAAACTTCCATCATAAGCACTTGGCAATTGGAAATTTGAATCGTTTTTTCTCTCTAATGTTCCGAATACATTTTCATACATAGCACCCGAGCTTGAGTCAAACAAATCAAGAGAACCGTCATTATTATGATCAAACCATCCTGTAGGTGCAGATTGACCACAAGCATAAGTATTCACATTATTATTTAATGTTTGACTTGAACCCAAACAACCGACATTTACTGTTTTTTTATCGATATCTTGATTTTTAGTATTCATCAAATGAAGAACATATTTTTTCTCTTTATTAAAAGTAAAAATAAATTGGTTGGGATCACCACTTATATTCTGTTCAAATACATAGTCCTCTTTATTAAGATTAGGAATTTTGTTATCCTTTTCATCTGTTATGACCAATCCCCAGACTTGATTTGCTCTAATACTAACCTTGATTTTTTCTCCTATTTTTGGATAGTTGTTACTAACGATAATTCCTTCAGTTGGAGGCTTGAGGTTGGAAATATAGCCCATATTTTTATTAAATTTAAATTCATTCTCTAAATTATAAAATCCATCGTTATTTTTACCTTTATTATTTTCATTCGAACCAAGTCCATTATTTCCATCCCAACCAAGATTTAAATGAAATAATATACCACCGCGGGTGGCATCATTTTTCAAACCATCACAAATAAATGCATGCCCTATGCCTCCTCCAGGATCTCCACACATAATGACCGGTTGCTTTTTATTTAAATCAGTAATAATAGAGTTCTTAGTTTCAGTAGAATTTAAATTTATATTAGGATAATAATGAGCCGAATCACTATAATTAAATATAGTTACAAGTGCCGTACATGCATCATTTAGATTTGCGGTGGTTTCGTATGTATAACATTTATTAACAGGATCATCCGGCACTCCATATTTTGATTTAGCAGCTATTGCTGCATGCTTACATAAAATTGCTACCGCATAAATTTCTTCTGGCGTACTTTTATCGGATAATTTAATAGGCATATTTTTCCAATCGTAATTTTCTGCACCAAAATCAGCGTTTAAATGTCCTCTAGGTATTCCAATCGTATAAATTTGATAGTCATCAATCTTTCCTGTGCCATATTGGGGATACTCCCAATACTTCATTACCTGAGCCATAGCCACAGCTACACACCCAACAGGTGCATAATTATCAAATGCTACAGGATCACACATCGGTGTTTTATTGGAGATTTTGGGGCATAAATTATTATAATATTTCCCCTGTCCCCATTGGGTTTTTATCAGAGGTCCAATATCTCCATTCGCATTTGAAATCAGGTGGGAAAAATCATTGTTAAAAAGTTCATTCCATTGCTGTTGATTTTCTTGCCTCTCTTCTTCGGATAGTATTTCTATATTAGAAATCGTGTTTACCCATCTTTCCAATATTCCGGCAACTTGTGGCGCAATATCGTTTTCATCAAAAGTACCGTCTTCCGAGTATCCTAAAACAGGTGCACAAGAAGTTTCTGCCGACAAAATAACAAATCCTTTGCCGGATGGATTGGTAAAAACATAAATCGCAGGCAACTGACTGCTTCTCAATCCGGATTCTCTGTAGAAAGTCGTACTTAACTGTAAATTTGTTTTCGATTGTCCGGATCTTAAAGAGGATTGGGCAGAACTAAAATAACTGTTTGCCGCGTCAGTTGCTTTTTTTTGATCAACCGGTTCTGCACTTGCATATATGCAGAATACACTTAACACGCATAATAAAAAAGAATGTTTCATAATGTCGTCATTTTTTTAGATTTGTTATTTGTTAGTTTAATTTGTTTGTACACAGATTTCTATTCAATCAGACAAAAAAGCGTGATACTATTCGCTGATTGCTTATTTACATTGACAGGTTCTCGTAAATACCTTTTCTTCCAAATAAACACGAATAATCCACGCTTCAAACGTGAACTTTCGCAACCTATTCTCGGAAGAAATTTACGAGATTCCGTCAATGTGAGAACAAGAGCTACAAGCTCAATTATTTTTTATTCAATATGTTACATTTTCATTCGCATATTCTCTTTTATTGTTTTAATTCGGCACAAACTTATATAAAAATTCTCAAATTTACAAAAAAAAATTCAAAGAAAAAACTTTTTTCTACCAATATTCTATGCCTGACGGCATATCCGCTTTTCAATGAAAAAAACATGTTGAATGAGTGGTTGTAAAAAATATATTCCTTTGTTTGGAAAAGTTCAAAAAACATATTACATTTGTATCATGGTAAAATTAAGGCTATATTTAGACAATTGTACTTTTAATCGTCCATTCGATGATCAAAATCAGTTGAGAATTAAACTTGAAACTGAGGCTAAGTTATTTATACAACAAGGTATTTTAACAGGGCTTTACGAATTGGTCTGGTCTTACATTCTGGAATATGAAAACAGGCAGAACAGATTTGATGATAAACGCAATGCTATTTACGAATGGAAGAATATAGCAAAAATACATTGTGTTGAAAATGATAAAATCATTGAATACGCAGAAAATTTGAAACGAAAAAATATAAGGACAAAAGATGCTCTACACATTGCTTGCAGTGTATTTAGCAATTCTGATTACTTTATAACCACTGATAAACAGCTGTTCAATCTTAGGTTGAATGATATTAAGATAGTAAATCCATTAACTTTCCTAAATGAAATGGAGGAATGAATTATGTATGCAGAAATGTTATTACGGAATGAAGGAATGAAAGTTTTGATTAGCCACTTGGGACGAGTAGAGGCTGAAAGATTTATAAGTCTTATTATTCGAGAGCCATTTGATTATACCGAATGGCAAAAAAACTTATTTAATGATCTGTCTGTAAGAGAATTGAGTAATATGGCAATGAAAGAATATGTATAGTACCTGAATTTTTTTCCAAAATTATACGCAAAACTCTAAATTTTCGTTATTAATAGATAAAACGGTTTTGATGCATATTCGTTTCATCTTTTTTCTATTTTGGATTCTTATTTCTTTTACCGCTCAAGCGCAGCGGGCGAAGATTACCGGCGTTGTCGCCGACCCCGACGGAATACCGATTGAGTTGGCGTCGGTTCAGGTGAAAGGAACGGCAAACGGCGCATATACCGACGAGAAAGGGAGATATACCCTGTCTGTTGCTACCGGCGATTCCTGCACTTTGGTTTTTTCCTGCTTGGGATATAATAAAACCCAACGGATTATTCCCGAAGTTACCGGAGATATGACCGTCAATGTGAAAATGCGCAGCTTTTCCATTGAATTGTCGGGGATTACGGTAACGCGCAGCAAAGTGCAAACCAATGCTATGGAAAATATCCCGATTGAACAGAAACGTTTAGCCGTTGATGCCACCGGCGGAAGCATTGAGTCGTTTGTTATTACCTCCGGCACAGGCGTTTCTTCAACCAATGAATTAAGTACGCAATACATGGTCAGAGGTGGAAACTATAACGAAAATATAGTCTATGTCAATGGAATAGAAGTTTATCGTCCGATTCTGATTCGCAGCGGACAGCAGGAAGGGTTAAGTTTTATTAACCCCGATTTGACTGCAAAAGTCGAGTTTTCATCCGGCGGATTTGAAGCTCGCTATGGCGATAAGATGTCGTCCGTACTTAATGTTACATACAAAAAACCGGAAAAGCTGGAAGGCGGAATCACCGGAAGCATGTTGGGTGGAAATATTTATCTGGGAAGTTCTTCGGGAAAATTCAGTCAAATCACAGGGCTGCGCTACAAAAGGGGAACTACGCTGCTGAATACGCTGGATACGAAAGGCGATTACAATCCTTCGGTAACAGACGTTCAAACTTATATGACTTATGACTTTACGCCTAAACTTGAGTTGAGTTTTCTCGGAAATTATTCCGAAAATAATTATAATTTTAATCCCGACATGCGGCATACTTCTTTTGGAACGCTTCAATCGGTGATGGGTTTCGACGTTTACTACGACGGTTTTGAAAAAGACCGGTTTCAAACGCTGTTTGGAGCCGGAACATTGAAGTACAAGATTGACGAACACGCGGACATCTCTTTGCAACTATCTTCTTTTCAATCAACAGAACAGGAGAATTACGATATTGACGGCGCTTATTGGATAAGCAACATTATG
>Ga0123357_10012551_pt1 | contig 10932 bp, 7 predicted proteins | sample TergutEmb28metaG_FD_89873 | JGI IMG/M metagenome (GOLD analysis project Ga0123357, IMG submission 89873) | Embiratermes neotenicus P4 segment gut microbial communities from Petit-Saut dam, French Guiana - Emb289 P4 | ecosystem: Host-associated > Arthropoda: Insects > Digestive system > Gut ... | reverse complement strand
TCTATTTTCGGTGGTGTGGCGGCATGCGTTCATGTTATGCCCGTATGCTCTGTTGGTGCTCCCGTTGTAAGTGGTATTGCTCTTGTACTGTGGCTTTGCGTTTGGGATCGTAATTCCTGCATGCAGTCGTATGCAGGAATTACGATCCCAAACGCAAAGCCACAGTACAAGAGCAATACCACTTACAACGGGAGCACCAACAGAGCATACGGGCATAACATGAACGCATGCCGCCACACCACCGAAAATAGAATAATGGCAACTTCATTATAGGAATTTTAACACTCCCTGAGGATGGTCAAAAGGAATGACTGAAGCATGTAGGAGTTATAACAAATTTTAAACAAACTGATATGTTTTAAAGTATTCTATGTAAATAAATATTTTAAAAGCATATAACAGTGCAAGTAGTTGGTCCACATTTCCAACCAGATTAAATTTTATAAAGCTTCCATCAAATACTGTGGCTTCCTGCCTGCTATTTAACACATAATGTGAAAACAATAAACCTAGGGATGTTGTTCAATAAACACCTCAAGTTTGGGAGAAAATGGCGCAAAAAACAATGATCAATCATGCATAAAGTTACATAGAGACAAAAAACAATTTGAAAATACACTGACAGACGACATGGTGGAAGAAAATTGCAAGAATCTTTCTCGTTTGTTAAAATTTACATGACAATTTGAAAGTGTGAAAAACGACAATAGCACACATTGTGAGTCATGCTGGTGATGACCACAAAGAACATGATAACGAAGAAGGAGAGAAATTTTACAGAACAAGTCACAGTGGAGGACTGAAGGCTACCAAGACTGCACTCGCTTATATTAAAAAAGGGGAGGGAAACATTACAGATGAACTGTTTAGATGCTACCATGATCTTGCTGCAAAGATAAGAAAGGAGGGTCAAAACAGAGACTCATTTCCCATTTCTTGAAAATACGATCCCTTCACCTACATTAAGTTTATATCAACCATCGTCTCTTTTATTAGTCCTCCACATTATCTGACATTTACAATTATCAAACTTCCTTCAGCCCCATTTAGATTAGATAATTAGCACACTACTGTATTTCAAACAGCCATCCCAAAATGCTTGTAAATGAATTAGTTGTGTCATATAACCTTCCCTGAACATGAATGTGATAACAGTGTACTCACTTTCATTTGTGACTGAACATGTTCGACGAGGTCTTTTACGAGCAGGGAGCATTGATGCAGAGTAATTTGTGGAAGCCAAGATTGATGAAATAGGTGAACCACTGGTGCTAGCAGCAGCATAATGGTGAGGCGGAGATTTCCGACGTAGGTCATACGGTGAATGGTGGCTAGAACTACTGCCACTGCTGCTGCCGCCACCACTTACATCAGGTGTATTCGTACTCCCGACTGCTGCAGAAGTGGCAGCTGTTGTGGACGTAGAGCTTGTGGAACTTGATGAGGCACCTGCGACAGCAGAACTGCTCGATGTTCTGCCTGTTCCAGGCATACTTTGATTCAGTTCCTGACATGGCAGTTCACATGGTTCTCCTAAAATAAATACATAACAACAATTATTTTAAAAACACAATAACATAATCACAAAACAAAATAATTTCCAAATCCAAACTAAAAGCCACATTTGACATCGTCACCTCAGAGTAGAGTGGAACACCTGCAGAGAGTGTTTTTGGTACATACAGCGTCACCAATGTGCGCCAGGATAGCCCAGTTGGTATACTTTCTTGCTACAGGCTGGACAGTCTGGGGACTGAATCCTGGTGAGAGCAAAATTTTCTGCTCCTGTCTAAACTGGCGCTGGGGCCCATTGCGCCGACCATAAAATGGGTACTGGGTTAATCCCAAGGGTAAAGCAGCAGAGGCATAGCATTAACCACCCAACCTCATATAACACTGAGGTGAAAGCAAGAGAATGGCTATAGCTCTATTCCCCTCCTGGGCCTTCATGGCCTGTTCTAGGGTAAACTTTAACTTTTTACCTTTATCTGCAACACCAACCTTCAAGAGAATTTTACTATTTGTGCATATCTCTGGTAGTATTTCATAACAAACACTTAAAATGCAATCTACATTCTTGACACAAAACTGAAGTTCCATTTTACCACAGAAAGTTATGACACAAAGCAGGCACAAATTAATGGTAGTAGCATTCTTCAAATACAAAGCATTGCGTCATCAGCATTATAGCAGAAGAATAAACAGTGTCCCAGCTTGTCAAAATGTACCCTGTACAGTTTATATATGAAGCCATTGTTTCATCTGGCTACATGCATCACTCTAACATTTGGGTTGCCTCATTTGAAGTAGGCGAGGAAGCAGTCACCACTATTCAAACTTGCTGAATCAGGGACCATATTTTTCAATGTAATGCAGCTTTGTAACCACTATATTTTGTGGAGCTGACAACCCACCCTCATCTAGTGCAAAAATTCAAGAAACAGTATTACAGCTATACCTCTATTCCGCCTCCATGCCTTCAGGCAATATGGGGTGAACTTTACCTTTCTACACACCACATTTAAAGAAGGTGCTGGAAATGGTGTTTTTTGCTAGCGAAGAAGTGCCACATAGAACAAACAAGTTATTCACTACACATCAAATGTCTCTTGGCGAAACTGAAAACACAGCATTTTCAATGATTTCATTCAGGTTGTCCCTGGTGTACGATTTATTACCATAAACCTCTTCTTTAACACATCCCACAGGTATAAATTACATGGGTTCAGATATAGTGAACAAGGTCACAATCCCCTAGTTTTTATTCTGTCATCAGAAATACTACAGCATACAGAATTATGAGTCTAGAGGTTCACATGGCAGTGTGGTTGAGGACTCACTTCTTCTGGAAAAAGGGTAATTGGCTGCCAACCCTTGAACATTAAGTCATTAGGTTCCTTTGCAGTATCAGAAACTGACTACCCAGTGATGTGGTATTGTATCCTACAAGCACCAGAGGCCTTAACACACAGAATAGAATTATTTGTGGTGTGAGGAATTGCAATGTCTTGCTGGAAAAATGCATAGGCTTTCTATAAATGACACAGGTGTCCAGGAAATGGTGTCAGAATGTGTGCTACCTATCACTGAAAATTAAAAAAAAAAATTGAGCCATATGATATTAGCTCATCTTGCAGGATATAACATACTAACTTATCATGCTCTGTCATTTCAGGAAGGAAAACAAAAAAACCTCACCCTGTAACAGGTCATGAAGGCCCCGGGGGCTATACTCTTTCTTTAACCTCCATGCTAGATGAGTGGGTGGTCAATCCCACACCCTGGCAGCTTTAACCCCAGGAGAGACTTAATATCCATTGAATACGAGGATGTGCGCGCCCCCGGGTCGTTATGGACAGGAACTGAACCCTTGCCCTCACCAGGTTTCAAACCCTGGACGTCCAGCCCTTTGTGGATCACTATACCACCTACACTATCCCAGCCACCACTTCATGAATGAACATGAAACTGCAGACCAGTACCAGTTAATCTGATCGTTCATGTATCATCTGAGATGAAACTAAGCTTCATTACTAAACAGATGAGAGTGGTACTAAAACATTAATTAATATACGTCTGGCACAGCTACTTTATTATATACGAGGCTACATATTTCAACCTTTTTAAACGATCATCATCAGGCCTTCTATCAGATCATGTCAACAGATGCTGTGTACACATTGGGATCCCAATATGTTTACATTGATAAAATACATAAAGTCTAGCAACTCAGTTACATAAGAAGTGATGTGTGTATTGCGTAACTATATGTAGTTAAAATATTTAAAATGGTGGGTGGGCATTACAACTATAACATCAGGTCCCGATAAAAGCTAAGTATTCCAAGTAATACTTAGCTATTATCAGGACCTGAAATCAAAGTTGTAACGCCCAACTACTATTTTAAATATTTTAACTACATATAGTTATGCAATACATACATCACTCCTTCTTATGTAACTGACTTGCTAGATTTTATGTATTTTATCAATGTAAACATATTGGGATCCCAATGTGTACATAGCATCTGTTGACTCGATCTGTTAGAAGGCCTGATGATGACCGTTTAGAAAGGTTGAAACATGTGGCCTCATATACAATAAAATAGCTGTGCTTGACGTATATTAATTAATGTTTTAGTATATTCCTAGCACATTGTGATGTCTTCCATCAAGATGACAGTGGAGTCAATTTGTCTATCACACATGCCCTCAGTGGGCTAGTTCACTAAGGTTAGACTTCCTTCATGATCTGTAATATAGAGGTCTGTGAATAACAGATGTGATCTTTGCTCTTCTGGGATGTTATGAAGTGGTGACTGGTAGTTACTTATCAATGTTTTGGGACAACCTATCAGTCCTACCTTCAAGGGTCAAGCACTTGATGGAACTCATAAGCTGGCCCAAAATATCGATAACGAACTATATATCAATGCTGCATTATGACCCAGAAAAGCAAAGATCGCACCAGAAGCAGAAGTCTGAAATCATGCCATAACAGAAGTTCTATACAGATGCAAAACCAACAGTTCTGATGCATTTTCTGGTGATAACGCAAACATGCATGTATGTTATTCAATTTTATCAAAATATTACCTGTGCAATGTCTCCAATCTAGCACCAACTTTGTCCAGTTTCTCCTCAGTTTGTTCCTGATATGCATGTTATCTTATGTCTAAAATGGAACCCATTATACTACACCATTTCACAAAATTTGTAAAATGTTTTTCAGTACAGAACTGGTGTTTCAGGAAATTTCCCTTGGTATTTACAACATTTTTTGTTGGATGTGCATTTAGCATATATAGTACAAAGAAGCACATACTGCTGCCAACAGAATGCTTATAGTGACTGCAGGTGTATAACATACTGCAAGCAATCCAATTTTGGCTACAAGCTAGCAAATGGCCTTTGTGTATAGAATAAGCAAACCCATGCAAAATCGCTAGTTACTAGGGTCATATACAATGATGACAATTTACTTTAATTTCCCACTGATCAATACACTAACATTCTTTATGGCACTATGTCCTACTTACGTAGAAACCTACACTACTATTTGTAAGAGAATTGCCAAAAACTAACATTAGCAAGACTACAGTCATACTAGCCACCGAAGCATATCTGGCAAACATATCAAATCTAGAAACAAGCCTAAAAGAAAACTTTTTAAGTAAAATGACTTTTACATCTTCTAACACGGATGTCGCAATAAACAATCTGCACATTATCTGACACACGTTTCATACAGTGCACTGTACATTTGCTCACACAAAATAATGGTATCTAGAGAGTAATATAAGCTTACTTTTCCTGTTCAGATGACAGCACAAACATGCACTTTCACTCTTACATGCCATGACACACCACTGTACATTAATCTAAGACACTAGGGAATCTGTACAATGCAGAAGAAAGTCAGCCACAAAGCACAATTTGTACTAAATATTGCACAAACTTGATTTTCATTCATATAATTACTGCACTCATCATTTTATACTCTGTTCTCTTTAAAAAGTGTTGCTACCATAAATATCAAGAAAAGAAATATAGTTTGTGCAAATTAAACACATTAAAATTTCACACTTTATTTTTCAGCAACAACAAGACAGCAAAACTTGTCAATTTATAAATACATTTCTCCCAGTCTAAATATTCACAGGGGGCGCAGATTATACTCTACTTAGATGAAGAGGAATGTAACTATACTTACTTCTACAATCTGGCAGTTGTGTAACAAGATACATGCAATGGATTAATATTCAAGTGAAATTACATTCAACGGGAATGTAAGCAGCCACAATAAAACATACTGGTGTTCTAAAAATACCCATGCAGTTCATCATGTTCATTCACATAACCTTAAATTCCATGCCTGGTGTGCAGCAAGTGCACACAAACCCATGCTTTTCAAAGAAAAAAATTTCTATTGCTACAGTTTTCAAAATAAATAAAAATACAGCAGTTTTACTGAAAATTTCAATTTACATAGATTTGCTATATGTGTCAGTTATAATGACTGTCATCAAATGATGCAAATGAATATAATGGAAGGTCAAGTTAGCAATGAGACAGCTCTCTTTTTTATAAAATATTGTCGTACTGAGGTTTCTCTTGTTGATGATTTTACCTTCCTTTATATACTGATGTAAAGGCTTTGCCTGAGGACAGTAATTATGACTGAAACATTTGGCAAAACTGTGTAAAATGAAACTGTTTCACGGAAAATCTGTTATATTTGAGTGTATTTATTTCAAAAAATGTATTGCTAACACAACAGGATGACTCCTCCAAGATCCTAATGATATGTTCAGTAAATTATTTAGAGAACAGATGAAGAAAGAACACATGACTACTTCACACAGAGCAATGCCTGGCACCCAAAGTACACTTCTGAATGACTGCCCCAAAAGAGGTATCTGGCAAATGGTCCATATCTCACACAATGTGGGATCCTAGATCTACAGATGTGAATATGATGGGTGGGGGGGGGGGGAAGATAATTATTTGAAAAAGCCACATTTTTTTTTGCCCCTCAAAGATAAATTGCTAAGTTTTCAAGAAATGAGTTCCATCATGTGTCAATAAATATTTTCAGAAGGTGAGACATACTCAGAAGTTGGAGGTTGGAACTTCAAGAAGGTAAGTTGAACAGCTGGGAAAGCCCAACTCTAAACACCTGGCAGATGCAGCCTCCCTATGTGATAAAAGATCCCATGACAGCTACTGTGCTTCTGCACACAACTGAGATACAAAGCGAAATAAATGCCACAAATATTTTATTCATTAATTTTTTACAATACTTTACAATTTCCAAATACAGTAAATTCTGCTACCTAACAGGAGACGAGAAATAACATTTCAGTGCATAAATGGCTTTGTATTATAATGCAACCTGTAACAGGTGATAAAAGACTATCGAATAATTTGATTTCCGGATACTGAACTTCTTTCTCATACCAAGTAAGGCTAACATTCTTATAGAAATGTTGTACCTGTCCTGTTTGTACATACCATATGTCAATAAATTTTGGCAACTCTCCATGCTGTTCTTATTGAAGGGGAGTTATGAGGGAATGAACACACTGGCAAGGGAGAATATATTAACTTTTTTGGTTAATTCTCTACAAAAAAATGCTTTTAGAGCCTATCATTAATGTAATAACTTTCTTTTGGATGCCACTTTCTTGCTGGCCATTAACATTTTTCCAGACAACACCAAAGTGTGTTCCAATTCATAATGCTGTTGACTGTGATTATACAGTGAATGAGTATGGAATACTGGATGAATGATACTGACAAGGAAAAAGTGAAGTACCCAGAGAAAACCCAAACCACTGCCTGGACCTCAGCGGGAAGAGGCCAGTGACTAACACCCTCAGCCATGGTTCGGCCTGCAGAGCATGCTAAACTCAACTTCGGGGCACTATACTAAAAGCGTGTTTTCCAACTTAAATTATTCTTGAATTTGTAGGCTACTAAAGTTTGTCTTCCTATATATTTTCACACCATATATTTCGATTTACATATACACCGTCGCTAGTAACATATTTCGTGCAGTTTTTGTCAATATATACTGTAAGCGTAGAAGTTTTAAACCATCTGTTCACGTTAACAAACAAATCATTCATGCAACAATGAACGTAGTCGGTTTCTGCATGTCAAACAACAAAACCAATAATACTAAGTGACTATCGAATGCTTTATTCACTTTTAAAGGGATATACTGTTAATTCAAAAATTGCTTTTCACAAAAAATTTTATTGGAAAAAACACTTCTCATTACATCCTACATAACAATAAGCTGTCAATAGTAATGGGCCTCAGACGAGTCCAAACAGTAAGAAGGAAGTCTTTCAACTTACCAGAACTCGATAGGGATACATGTGAGAGCCTGTTTACAAGTTTTCTTCGTGATCTCCTTACATATGAGCGCGAAGTCGTGAAAGATGCACTCGGCATTTTAGATTTTCCTTTATATTTCACCATAGAATGACCTAAACAAAGGACACCCTTCCATCAAACCAGGCAGCCATTTTCTCATTCAGAGAACAATTCAGTGACGGCCCAATAAGAGCATTTCAAATTGTCACGTGACTACAGTAATTCCAGTATGATGGGTCTGATCCGTGGAATGGAGGGCTGCAGGCATACGGCATATTCTTGTTTAACTTCTGCAGGGGCGTGTTTTCTTCTCTCTGTCGTTTATGTTGCAAGTTTTTATATATGGAACTCCCCACATAACAGGTAATAATATTGCCACCTCTTGTCCATTTTATAATCCATACGTTGCGATCCTCGCTCTTGACAGGGTTGCCAACTATGTCACATATGGTCGTAGTGTGTGGAAATGAAACAAAGTATCTGTAGTAAGCGCATTATGAATGATGATGTATGTGTAGCTTCAATACACAATTACCTTCCCAGAGAATTTAATAATATAAAATGTCTTTACGTTGTAGGGATCATCCATCCACCATAAAGAAGAGATTCCTGAGCGTTTTCGTAATGATGTTTATATCTCCACTATTTTTATATTATTTTTCCCAAGAACAAATTCTTAAGGAGGTGAGTGCAGTTACCACACGATAAGGTGTTCTGTTTTGTGCCATCATTGCATAAAAAGTTATCTTGGTAACAGGGGCATGTTTACTTACCCGTCTGCTCTAGTAAGCCCACACCAAGAAACCTTTATGGCATAGTGGAGGTATAGCATCACACATTCTTAATCTTGGCGCTAGATGAATGTGAGTGGTCAGTTTCACGCTTCGGCCACTTTACCCTTCAAGGAAAGAGATTCTCAATACTCACTAAATAGGACGATGCGTGGGCCCGAAGGCAAGAGAAAAATACTCAGAAGTTGGGATTGAAACATGTTTATTTTAAAGCACTGTGTTGGTGAGGAATGTAAATTAATTCTTAGAAATGTGGCTGAAGGAGGATGTGGTCTGATGCATAGGCCACAACCCTCCCCCTCCATCCTTATTCCCGCTGCAAAACTGTGTCAACACATTATGTGGCTGTGCTTCAAAAACTGAATAGTTAAGTGGTAAAGACTGCTGAACACACTTACATATTCAACAAATTCCTTTTTTGTCACCAGTATGGCATTTACATGTTTTGGTTTGATTTTCATTACACTGTCATTGGGCTGTAGTACAACTATATGCAAAGGAAAACCATGCAATACTGTACACATTTACATTAAAGTAATAATTGAGAGATCAGTTTTACATTTATGTGGAGGATTTTCATCTTCACTTGATCAGACATGTTTTTAAGATTGTTACAGTTCTTTCAATTTGAGATGACAAGGTCAGTACAGATACTGGAAATATTAAGTCTGTGTATATGTCTTGGTGATAAACATGATGATAACACAGTACAACAGGGTTTGTTTTAAGTACTCTATGTTTTGATAGAAAATAGAATGCATACTGAAATAATGAAATGTGTAAGGTGCTGAGCAACATCTACAATGTAGAGTTTCTTCCTTGATGGCATAATGTTTTTACTAAATTCCTTCAAAATATTGGTAACTATTTTCCAGTGAACGGAGTGTAACATCCCTGAAAACCCCAATTTTCATCAACAACACTGACAGAACCGCGTATATTTCGTAGTTTGAGATTATCAGGATACAAGGAATTTAACTATCATTGCTAAAGATTAAATTGAAAGCTGTAGAGTCACATGCCCGCGTGTGTATTGCTTGGCAGGCTGTTTGTATATAGATGGCTCTCTGCTTTTTTCAGGCTACTCTGTGGCAGCTGTTGGGTCTGAGGATCCATGGCCTGCTTCCTGCTCTTGTTATTCCATTGTTACTTACTATGGTCCTCTTTCTTGGTCCACTCTGCATGCAGGGTTTTAGTGGACTGTGGAAATTATATACTGGTAGGTCTTTCAGTTCAGTGCATTTTATGCTAATTAGATTAGGCAACATACAAGTAGAGAGATCGTTTGAGTTTTGAGGATGTAATTAATTCTGTTTTCTGCCTGCACAATTTAAATTTTTTTTTCTACAGTTCACTGTACTGATAGACTGAGCAGAGACGTAAACCACATGATTTATTAACCTCTGCCTTTTGTCTCTGGGTGGAAAGTTTGAAAGGTCAATTGCGACTGGATAACTGGAAGCCTATCAGACATACAGCAGTGAAGAAAAATGCTTTGTACTTCAGCAATCAGAGCATTAAAAATAAGTTTTCTTCTATTTTGTAAGTTAAAATCAGTCTTCCTGTTACAGGCATGGGCATTACCAGGACTTTCAAAGGTTGGAGGTGGGCAGGGAGGAGGGAAGCTTGAAAACTAACATTAAGCCATCTAAGAATATTTATATGGATTGTGCCAGAATCTTTATTTTATACATCCCTTTGTGATATATAAATTATATTAGAAAAAGCCATTTATCACAGCTAAAATTTTTGTTATCAGTAATAATATTTATTGCAACATGTTTTGGCCAGCTTGCCCATCGTCACATAATACAAAACATGAAATAGCTGGAAGGGTTAATCCCTCCAAATATTTTGTATTTTATGTTATCTGATGATGGCCAAGCCAGCCAAAACATGTCGTAATAAATATTAATACTAATAATAAAAATATTTAGTTGTGATCGACAGTTTTTTGTTATATGATTGTGCTAGAGTTTTGGATCTCTGTATTAAAGTAAAAGTGATTTTTGAACATATTTAGTGTGTGTTATATTTTCTGTCTTTTTTACTGTCAGTCTCGTACAAAACTCTGATGGAAGGGATTGAGGGGGGGGGGGGGGGGGGGGGGGGGTTGTTTTTTTTTCTCGCCCCCCCCCCCCCTCCTCCGCACACCTAGGCGAGGGGGGGGGGTGGGGGGGGGGGGAGAAAAAAAAAAATCCCCCCCCCCCCCCCCCCCCCCCCTCAATCCCTTCCATCAGAGTTTTGTACGAGACTGA
>Ga0123357_10012550_pt1 | contig 10933 bp, 5 predicted proteins | sample TergutEmb28metaG_FD_89873 | JGI IMG/M metagenome (GOLD analysis project Ga0123357, IMG submission 89873) | Embiratermes neotenicus P4 segment gut microbial communities from Petit-Saut dam, French Guiana - Emb289 P4 | ecosystem: Host-associated > Arthropoda: Insects > Digestive system > Gut ... | reverse complement strand
ATATGTAATGTGAAATTTATTAAGGTTGACCTCATTATTCTTATATGTTCTTACTGTTGCTGCTGCTTCTGTTACTACTACTACTACTACTACCACCATCATTATCATCACCACCACCACCACCACCAATGACAACAACAATCACCACCACTTTTTCTGTTTGGAATCAATTTGTCAAAGGGTAAGGAAAGATCACTGGGCATTGTTCTGATTGAATCTCGGACACTGCAAAGAGAGATGTAGACAGAATGAACATGTCCTGCTGCTATATCAATGCAACTAACCATATTTTTCATTCACAGATCTGATTTTATGTTCGTTACATTGTACAGTGATGTGAGAAGGATGAAATAATTCTAAGTGCTGTTTTGGGGAAACAGTTTTTCAGATTCACAAACAATATTAAGAAACTAAAAATTTCCATGTTTTTGTAGTTATAATTTGGATGTTGTTCACATGAATTGTGGTTCTCCAAAAGAAATGAGGGGTTTGAATGCAGCATAAATAAAAATGTTTCAGGGCAGGACCAGGGTCCAGTGAGTGAACTATGCCTGGGCTGTATCTGTGAGGCTGCTTCCAACTGCAATCGATCCATTGGCTGCAATGGAGATGTGTGTGGACTGTTCAGAATTACATGGGCTTATTGGGCAGATGCAGGGAAACCAGTTATAGCACAGGACAACCCAAATGCTGATGGAGGTGAGTAATGTTGAAATACGTGTGGTAAGTGCAAGAGTACACAGTTATTCAGACAGTTTCGCAGAATTCAGATACACTTGTTCAATATTCAGTGTAAGCATTTAATAATGATGCATACAGTTTTCACCTTTGGGTTTGCCTACTGAGATCAGACTTTAAGAATCAATCATAAATTTGGAACATCCAAATTAACATAATGAGACTGTTGCTCTTTATTTTCAGCATATGTCCGCTGTGCAACAGAGCCATTCTGTGCTGCCTCTACAGTACAGGGATACATGAGAAGATTTGGAAAGGTAGGCGGCAATCAGAGCGATGTCTGAGTAAAGAAAAGCAGCAACATTTACCACAACAGTGACCACTGAGAAATATTTGAAATATGATTATGAATGAAATATATATCAAGTATCAAACACATCCTGATAGTGACTAGACTGCTTATATAGATGCATAATAAAATACCATAGAGCTGCTTGTACAGTCTTCCTGATGATGAACACTCAGTTGTTTGAAACATGTCAAAGACAATATAATTGAACTAAATCGTTAATGAAAGAAGTATGCATTTTGTTGGTTTTCTTACATATGAAATATGTATTGTCAATGTCTCTTTGTATCCTTGCTTGTGCTATACATGTATTACTTTCACAGAAATTAATAATCTGTTGTTATGACGATACAAAATCACCAGCCTGGGATTATACATAATCAATGGGTAGTATTCAGAAATGCCAATTATTCAGTATTACATTAGCATACAGTATATTGCCTCTTTGCCATGCCAAATATACAGTGCAGTACACGTGACGACCTAGAGAGTATAGCGTATGAAGATAATTTAAGTAACCAACTCCACAGAACAGAGTTCTTGACAAGCTGGTAGCCACTCTGCTAGTCAAGAAATTCCGTGTCATTTGTCAGTTTACAAGAGCCCACAACTAGACCCTGTTCTGAGCCAGCTGAGTCCACTTCACATCTTAATGAACTAGGTCTTTTAGATTCATTTTAATATTATCTCCCATCTATGCGCAAGTTTTCTACCTTCTCACTTCCCTGTAGCTTCTTCCACTATTGCGTAATTTTCTTATTTTTCTTATACATGACCTGTCTGTCTTATTCACCTTAATTTTATCATTTTAACTATATTAAGCTTATTTTAAGTGACACATCCCCATTGTGCAAATCAGTCTATATATTTATTGAATACATCATCATGCAACAACACCATCAACAACTTACAATGGACAATTGTGTGGTTTTTCTTTAATTCTGAAAGATGCATGGTCTGATGATGGCCTGAAACTATAGCCATTGCAAATTATTGATGGTGTTGTTGCATGACGGTGTTGTCAGGAAATATGATTGAGCTAAGTGTATAAATTATGCAGCTTGTCACTATGCAGTTCTATAAGGCTCCTGTTACTTCCTTCAACATGTTTCCAGCAATTTTCCTCAGCCACCTGTTCTTCAGACTCTCTGTATTTGCTTTTCTGTCAGGTGGAGAGACCAAGTTTCTTTATTGTAAAAAACAAGAAGTAGATCATAATGCTACACATTTTAATCTTTGCATTTTGAAAGACAGATACTAAACTGAACTGTATTATGTATCTGCTGCATTTAACCCTCAGATGCTGGCCTTGGTGCACTGCACAGAACATTAATTTTTCACATGCTGCTGGCCTTAGTGCACCATATGGGTATGATTGCATTTAAGGGCAGTATAAACCTAAAACACTTCCATTCTGGACAGTAGTTGGAATTTAAGCTATACTGTCATTAAGAACTAAATTTCTGTATTTGGAAAGACAGATTCTAAACTGAATTATAGCAAGCATCTGCTGTGTTTAATCCACTTATAGTTTCTTTACTAACATAATTTAGTTTTCAGACTGCCTCCCCCTTTGTTTGAACTTTGCCATAATGTGAGAGAATTTATTAGCTTTCTTTATGCCATGATCTCGCCCTCCATTTTGGCATTGATACGCAGAGATATTCTTAGTTTACATTTACTTCTAGGCCAACCCCCATACTAGCAACTCATAGAAAATCTGTGTTTTCTTATGTTGTGCCTGTTTTTGCAAGTTGAAAAGTAAGGAAAAACCATATCTTTCAGATATTTGGAACAGGAAACTGATAAAAGTGTGCCTCTTTGACCACAGTAATTATATTTACAATAATAATATTAATAATTATGATCATCTGAAGCCATTTGAATAATTGCAGGCTGATTAGATGTGAAAAATTTAGAATAAAGATTCTAAGTACTACAACTTTTATTTAAAGAAACCTTAGTTTTCCTGAAAGATTTCTGGTCATTACAGAATTCAGTGATGATATTGTACAATACTTTTCTTCTACCTGAATCATAGAAACTTTCTTAAAACCTATAGACTGCCAATATACTTAAGCAACCTACTGAATGGGTCTCTTACTGTTGGCACATTTGGTTTGCTGGACAGTCTGTCTTAGATAAATATATAATGTATCAGTCAAACACAACAAATTTTTTATTATGTTTTTTATTATTTAGGACAACATGTTTCAATTCTTATAGAATCATCTTTAGGCCCTTCTAAGATACAGATCCTTGCTTAGCAATGTTTAAAATGCATTGTGGGATCCCAAATGGTTACATTCTTGATATAACTATGTATAAAATGATTGTGTCTTTAGTTCTTATTAAACAATCAAAATATTTATTTCTAAAACTTTAACCAGTACATATGAAGGAGGTTACATGTATGTATTTGAGATGTGTTGTTATTGACAACATTGGATATTGTTACATATATTGTTGCTAATTACAAAATGGGTATACAAGCGTTAAAACCTTAAAAAACTATGTAGTAATGTTGCGCTTGGTAAGTGTATATCTTCCCTCTGTTGATATTGTATTCTTGATGAACTTTTAGGCTCTTATCTCCAGTGTTAAGTGGTTGTATTTCTATAATGACAGTGAAGGTGTATTGATGTCATTTATTTCACGAAGTTTATTACTGTTGCGAAACTTGTTGTTCATGTATGCTGACTATGCAGTCTTTGTCACATTGTAGACCAGAAGAGATTCCTGTTTGTTGTTATATGCTAGGGTTGGTTGCTGTTAATTATATCCACATTGCACTGGTTTAACTTCTGATGTTTTTTTTTACATATAACCATATCCAGCGAGGTCTATAACAACACATCTCAAGTACATACGTGTAACCTCCTTTATATGTACCGGTTAAAGTTTTAGAAATAACTATTTTTATTGTTTAATAAGAACTAAAGACACATGCATTTTATACCTAGTTATATCAAGACTGTAAGTGTTTGGGATCCCACAATGCATTTTAAACATTGCTAAGTAAGGATCTGTATCTTAGAAGGGCCTAAAGACGATTCTATAAAAATCGAAACATGTTGCCCTAAATAATAAAAAACATAATAAAAAAATTGTTGTTTTTGACTGATACATTATATATCCATATATGTGTTAAACACTTCGGGATGGCAAACATTAGAAAAAAAAGGTCTGTCTGTCTTAGGCTGTTGACAGTATCTTAAAACCCAACATTCAAGATATCACATAACATTATATGTGGTAAACTTACTACACAAATGTTTATTCGGGCCTTAATTTAGTTAAGAATCTCCAACACTAAATTCTATCAAGAACATGCAAACCGATAGCCCAGTTTGGCCAATATTAGCTGAAACTGAATTTTGTTAGTTCTGAAGCACATAAGCATACATTCATTGACTTCCCCTTGTGGACAGCCAAGCAGTTCTTCAAGGCGTATAATTTGACAATTTGGGAAGAATTTAATAGAAACTGCTTTTATATATGATGTATTTTGCAGGACTGTAATGGTGATGGGATGATCAACTGTTTTGACTATGCAGCCATCCATCGCCTTGGAGGTTATGGCTGTTCTGGAGCACTGGATTACAATTACCAGAACAAGTTCATGAATTGCCAGCGCCAGGTGCAGCAGCTTGCTGGCAGGAAGTAAGCAGGAATGTAAGTCACTGCTAACTGTGGGTTCTCACACATGAATGAATTTAGCATAAGCAGAGATACATTTACTATGTCTGTGCTAGAGCACTGGATCAACATTACCTCAGAAACAATACACTGTATGAAGGAAAGTTATGAGGGGAATTTCTTAAGTTTTCTATATGTAATTGATATGAACTTTAGACATACTACGTAACATATGAACACAAATAATATGCCCCAATGTATCTTTGTCTGCACTGTACTGCACATAGTCAACACCTTCTCCCACACATGATTTAGATGACAGATTGCAATGCAGTAATAATGTCGTGTATTGAAGTAGCAAAACACAATTGTGACAGCATTTGGAATGCCATCTGCAGATTAAAACTCTTCTGTCTATAGTAGCACTGTCAGCTGAGGAGTAAGAATAAAAGAACTCACATAAGACTAGGTACAAGAATAAGGAAGATTTTCTGGCACTTCTCGTTCTCTGATTTGGAGCAGACTTTGCCCATACAGTGTGGTGGAGTGCTGCATTATCCTGGATGAAATGTATTCTGCAGATGGGAAGTTTTGGTCGTTTCTGACAAGGTGTTCATTGCATATCATCCTGTAATGCAAAATTGTCTGTTCAAATGAGTAGTAAGATGTAACAGAAGAGGTCAAGCACTGACCTACTGATAAGTGAAGAACATAATTCGCACAGTTTTCAGGGCATACTGATTATGCTTCCTGTTTTGGGCTGTATGCCACTTCAGTGCCGGATCAAACTCTTTGCAGCATTTATTCCCTATCAAATGCCATCAAGATGTCTCTCTCTCACACCATTTTCCAGTACATGTAACAGATGAAGGACAGTTGACACATATATGGGCAATGTGCCAGTTAAACCTCATGAAATATTCTTTGCACAGATCTTTTGCTTCCGTAGGTACTTTACATGACGTGAAAACTTGCTGGTAGCATCTGTACACAAAATACTATATGTCTGTGCTTTGGACACTTATCTCTGCGCTTACTGGCACAACAGTGCAGGGACAGTGCTGTGTTTCTATGCATAATTTTGGTGGCATTCACCCAAAATCCACGTTTTATATAACTGACATACTGCCTGAGATTTTGACATAGTTCCCAGTAACATACTAATTACATACATTATATTAGCAATATGCTTAAGGTAATTTCCCTCACAGAAAAGAAAAATGTTACTTGCTGGCAGCTGTCATGCAGGAAACTTCTGAAATGCCCTTCATCCATAAATAAAAAGGTAAATTCACCCTATGATATATGTCTTGTAGGCACATATCGGGGTAGGGGAATAGATCCACTCTTTCTTTCATCTCAATGCTAGTTTGGAGTGGGTGGCCTACACCATGCCCTGGTTGCTTTATCCCCTGGGAAAGAGATGTGGTACCTTTTCTACAGAAGGCTAGGTCAGCTTGGGGGCCACCCTGGAGAGTTATGGAAAATCTCGCCACCACCGCATTTCGAAACCCAGACTGTCCAGTCCATAGTGAGTTGCTGTAGTGACTAGGCCAACCTGGCCGCCTTTAATCCATAAATATCAATCCATTAATGCTCCTTTTCTGATTGTTTCTCAGTCCAACATACCCCTTTGTTGCAGAGTGAAGTCTTATGTATTACCTTACAGCAGCAATTTCATTTTTGTCTAAAACTGTGTGCTGTCATGCATTACATATGCAATAAGACATGCAGACCTCATTTTAAACAAACTATTCTATGCACACAGAAAGCTGTAAAAAGAAAATCTTCAATAAGTTTTTAAGACCCGTGAAATACTGTTTGAAAATTCATGAAATAATGAATATACTGCCTGGAGTATTTTCTTATTTTATTACTAGTCAATATGTGGGTCTTCATATAGCAAAATGGCTTCTTGTTTGATCTGTGATCAAAATTCATGTTGGTCAGTAAATTTAGTACTGACTGTTAAACACGAAACTTCATCAAAAGAGAGTAGCATACAGGAGCACCACTTGCATGTCAACTTCACCATTTGGTCATACGTTAGGCATGGCCTCATAATTAGGTATCTTGCACCACTGTACAATTTTCATCTCTCAACAAACACATGGACCTCGGTGCCTAAACATAATCTCATTACTTAAGGGATCTTGCTTTGGACTTTGTCCATTGTCTAACTTTCAATAAAGTACAGTGTTTTGGAAGTCAACTCTGCTATTGTCTTCAGGTAAAGGGAAGTCAGTGGCTTAGAAGAGCCGTATCTAACAGATCCAACAGATCAGGTGATTTAATTGAAAATGACAGCACAGCCAGCTTCTGAAATGTTTTATGTTAAAATGAAAGTTCCATAATGAACAAAGTCCAAAGAAGGAAGAGCACTTCAGTAGAGTGTATACCATTGTCAGAGTCCTAAAGACCTAAATTAAACAGTCTTCTTAATATATTAGTGCTGTACAGACTCAGACTTTCAGATATTATGTCCTAAGAAGGAACAGTGTTAAGAAAGGAGTATTATTTATTTTTTATTTAATTGTTTTGATTGATCACATCAAATTACCCTTGATTTAAAAAATAATAATAATTTTCCTTTCTTGACATTACTTTCTAAGAGAAAGAACTTTGCCACCCTTACCTTTAGTGAAAGTAGTCTGGTATTTGAACAGGAGGCTAACTATAGCCACAACTGTTCTGGAGATAGCAGTGCAGGTAAACCCTGCTGGAAATCACCGCTTTGCCAATTTGTTCACTAACAAAACTCCATACAGCAACAAAAGAGTTGTTTAGTTTGCCATTAATATCATTTATATGTAAATGTATGATATTCCATTTGCAGCTTGGATATGTATCAACCCTGTCCCATCACCAGTCACCACGTCTGTAGTGTAACAGATAAACTGCTCTGCATTCTTCAAACAATAGCTGAACAAAATCCCAACACATTCTTCCGCTCTTGAAGAAAAATTCTAATATTGTTAATCTCTTATTTGTGGACAATATGCAGTAGCAAAATACTGCATTATATGAAACAAGAAGTGACCTTAATTCCCCACATCACGAGCCTCTGTGCATCATAGTGCACAAGCAAAATTTTGGCCAATTTGAATTTAAAACTCCTGCATCCTGGGCAGTATTTGGAATTTCAACCACAGCATCACTGAAGGATTAATTGAACCCAGCTGTTTCAAGATCATGCTTACAGTAATAAATCTGTATGATTATACAGTTTTAACTGGGGCCAGAGCTATGCCATAATTATTTCCAGTTTCGGTCAGGAAATTGTATGCAAGTTTCTAGAACACTGGTAGATTGTTGAACATTTTTATAAGAGTGGACAGAGCAGGCTACTGTTGGGACTTCACTGCCTTCAAATTGACATTTTTAAGTATGTGGCACTTTAATTTTTGTAATATTAATTTTATAATAAACATCTATTTAAATGTGCACACTATTTATTTCATTTGTGGTTTCCTGATTATCTTTATTTTTGTTTCCTCAACCCAAACTTACCCAGGCCAACCTTTAAGTTTTCCCATTACCTTAACACAAAGCTGGAGGGAAGTTCAGCAGCTTGTGCAACAACTGCAAAAAAAACTACAAAACCACTTAAAAAGAAATAAAATGAAAAGTAGGTGGATTACAACAAGTTCACCAATACCCTTATATGAACTAGAATTTTGCCTGTTGTCTTGTATGGGTGTGGAACTTGGTCCTTCACATTGAGGGAGGAATACAGGCTGAAGGTTTCCAAAAATAGGTGATGAGGAAGATGTTAGGGCTTAAGAGGGACAAGGTAACAGGGAAGTGCAGAAGACTGCACAATGAGGAGCTTTATGATTGTACTCCTTACGAAATATGATTCGGATGATCAAATTAAGAGCTAATGGTATCTGTTAGAGATTCAGGGCAAATTATGGACAGAGTGAGACTTCAAACTTTGCATGCATTCATCATGCCAGCTCACTGACCTTTACCAGTGTAACTACACTTGAACATATGTGTAATAAGAGACTCCCTCTGTGCACATTCTCTGGACATCCTTCGAGGAAGAGAGACTTGTGTCTGTCCCAGATGGAGCCATGCAATCGCCTATTATCATTTTCAGCACTGTAATTCAATCAGAAATAAAGACTCATACTCAGCTGACTGAAGTTTTCAACCACGAAAAACCTACAACTCCCTCACCAACTGCTCAGCAAAGATTGGGGATACAACAAATTCCTTTTCCTCAGGTACCCACTGGGCAGGTCCAACATGGTAATGAAAAGAAAATTCCAAATTTCTGTGCTCGGAATCAACAAACTGTGACTGTCCTGGTTCTTCTCATCGTATACAATGTGCTTCATGACAACTGCATGTACCATGTACTAATCTACACGCTATCATACCCAGACAACTTAAATCTTCATAAAACCATACTACTTCAGGCAGCACATAAAAACAAGACACAAAAATGGTATTAGGTCATACTTTGTGACTGAACCCAATGGTATGATACCACACAAGGTAACTTGCCAATCTGGGTAGAAGGGGGAAAGCTGTTATTGTAAAGGGTACAATTTATGATGTTAAAATAGTAATGGACAGAAAGTACTCTATATTGACTCTTCATGGATAACTTCTACAATAGTTAAGAGAAAGGCATTTAAAGTGCTTTATGGAAGCAGGAAGTGGGAATGGAAGGGCATGGGTATGGGCTGGATTGATCTGGCTCAGGATAGAGACTGGTGGCAGACACTTGTAAATGCGGTAATGAACCTTCAGGTTCCATACAACACAGGGAATTTCTTGACTAGCTGAGAACCTGTTAGCTTGTCAAGGACTCGGCTCCATGGAGTAAGTAAGTAAGTAAGTATACATACATATACTAAATTATTTCATAATTCTGCATAGCTGCTCAGATTAAAAAAAGTGATGAAAAGGAAGGAAAACACAGCAAGTTGGGGTATGGGTTAAAACAAAAATTGTACATATATTAACATCCAGAAAACAATATAATCACATTCAAAATAGGATATCAACACACTAGGATCTACAATGTATTGTAAGTACCTTCACACCAGGGCCAGAATTAAGCATGCTGTGGGCCCTAAGCTGTAACATTTAAGAGGCAACTCCTATATCTCTACTCTACTGTGTATAGCAGTAGTAGTGTTCAAGATAAATAAAAATATACATAAACCAGCAACAGTCAATAATAATAATAACAATAATCATCATCACTATTTTTTATTGTAACTTTCATTATTTACAAATGCATTTTTTGTGATGCTTCATGCAGTAGCTGGTCCAGCTTATTCATAAATCCAGCTCTGCAAACATCCTTGAAATATATAATGAAATAGACAAGTAATATGTAACACACAGAAAGACATCCTTCATTGTGTAGTGAAGACTTCAACATACTAAAACTACACAGTTGTAACTAATGTGTTTTAAAACATGAGAACCAATATTTGTATCATAACAAGTTAATGACAGACATCACGTACAAGCAACACATATACGACAAAGGAACTACACAAATTATAAATTCAGTCAAATCTCAAAAACTGGAGTAGCTGCTAGTCAAATTACTCACATTAAGCGCTTTTTAACAAGACAGGCAGTGTACGTATGAATGTAACATTGAGGCACATTCATGTAACCACTGTTGTCAAGTAAAAACAATAAGTATGAAACATTGTGTGTGTATGTGTGTATTCTTGCACCTCTTCTGCGCTATTTTATATTGGCATCTGGGACCTATCTGACTCTGCCATTTTTTCCATATTACCTCATAAACAGTACGATAAAAAAAAAAAGAGAGAGAGAGAACTACTGAACATAAAATGGGTTTGGTTTTCTCTACAACTGAAACATTTCTCACGCTAAGAAGAACTTAGGGATATATAAATGTATGTCTTCATGTCAAGTATGTTATCCTTATAAGAATTTTAATGAAATCTGAATTTCCTCCAACAGATTTTTTAAATATCCTGAAATATTAAATTTACTGAAAATTTGTCTGGTGGAGCTGAGTTGTTCCATCTGGATGGACAAAGACAGATGGCCAGACAGACAAGATGAAGCTAATAGTAAATTTTTTAAATTTTGTGAACATGCCTAAAAATGTATATACATATTTTTAAAGAAGGCTCTCACACACAACCACATTATAAATGTACTTCACATTTAGTAAAAATAAGCTTATTGGGTGATTAATAGTCATATCCTTGAATTATTGTCATGTCAGTCCATGTAACTACTCTCTATATTTTCCAATGT